>Ga0255776_10005448_pt1 | contig 13223 bp, 10 predicted proteins | sample 071ome_19_FD_179974 | JGI IMG/M metagenome (GOLD analysis project Ga0255776, IMG submission 179974) | Coastal salt marsh microbial communities from the Groves Creek Marsh, Skidaway Island, Georgia - 071413AT metaG (version 2) | ecosystem: Environmental > Aquatic > Marine > Intertidal zone >...
AGAGCGGCAATTGATAAAAAGGGTGGAATTACCACCCTTGTATATTCTGCCTCACGAGATCGACCATCATTTGAACATGATCTTCTCGATCATTTAAGCAAGGGATATAACGATATTCCTTGCCTCCGGCGTGAATAAAGTTTTCACGGTTTTCTTCTTCTAGCTCTTCTAATGTCTCTAAGCAATCTGCGGAAAAAGCAGGGCTAATGACATCGACTCGATCTAATCCAGACTTACCCCATTCAATGAGTGTCTCATCGGTGTAGGGCTTCACCCATTCTTCTCGTCCAAATCTCGACTGAAAACTGCATAGCCACTCGTTATCATTCAAAGATAATGAGTCTGCCAAGGCTTTTGCTGTGGCTCTGCACTGGCTGGGATATGGGTCACCATTGTCTTCGTAGCGCTTAGGAATGCCATGAAAGCTCATGAGCAGTCGATCCCCTTTGCCGTGCTCTTTCCAGTATTCCTGAACAGAAGATGATAAGGCTTTGATGTATAGGGGGGTTACATGGTATTCGTTGATGAAGCGAAGTTCAGGTAAATGGGGGCAGCGTTGAAGACCTTTTGCTAATCGATCGAATGCTGCCGCGGTGGTTGTCGCGCTGTACTGTGGGTACAACGGAAACACCAGTATTTTCTTTACGCCTTTATTGCGCAGAGCTAATCCCGCTTGCTCCATAGACGGTTCACCATAGGTCATGGCTAGCTCTACAGGAATAGGGGTCTCTGAGATTGCTGACAATGCCTTCTCTAGTGCAGCCTGTTGCTTACGAGCAATTGCTAAAAGAGGAGAGCCGTCTTCGCTCCAAACAGAGGCATAGGCTTTAGCAACTCTTTTGGGGCGAGTATTTAAAATAATACCGTTTAAAATCAGCCACCAAATGGGTCGAGGCACGTCGACAACGCGCCTGTCCCATAGAAACTCTTTCAGATAGGTTTTTACAGCTGATGGAGTTGGCTCTTTGGGTGTTCCCAAGTTGACTAACAAAACGCCGATATCGCTCACTCTAAACTCCGTTAATGGAATATCACTCGAATATGCCCAAGTTTAGCACGGAAAGTTTCAAGAAGAACACGACACAAGACTCCCCTGTAGCAGGGGAATCTTAGATGACGCATCAGTACCCTAAACGCCAACCCTGACGAGAATAGTAGAGGTTTGGCGTACTTTGTGGGCGTTTAATATTTTGAATGGTTTTATCTTCATCCACTTGCCAATTGATGTGACCGATCAGTCCAAGGGTGCTTTGATAGCTCGGTTCAATGTAGGCATTGAGTGAAGATAGCTGTAATTGAGTGTAAGCATCGATGATCGCTAAATCTGAGCTAGACGTGGTATCAAAAACACGAGATTGACTATTCACCGGCGCATCGGCCAAATTGGCAATATAGATATTGCCATCGGACTCGGTTTTAATTGTGCCACCGTTTTGCATGTCAATAACGATGGGGTTGGCAACGGAATCACCTACCCGAGCCTTGCCGAGCAAAGTCAAGCTGGTGGCCGAAGCATTCACGGAGGTTGAGTCGTTGGAAATATAGTCACCAATGGCGTTCGAAATGTAACCAGCCTTTGATTCAACGTAAATTTGATTTCGAGCTGTCAATTCTGATAGCGCAATATTGCCCGTTTCGCTGATTAGGTTGATGTTTCCAAAATCGGCTGAAAGGGCCGAATTCGCGTGTAGTACTAGGTCGCCTTGAGCGTTTAGGGTGATGTCCAACCCGGTGGAATGAATGTGGCCGTTAACAGTCAAGGTATTAGCTTGAATGTTGGCATTGCCCACGAGCGAGATATCATTGTTTAAGGTAATGTCTTTAGTACTCACAAGCGTGAAATCTTGCAGTGCGATATTACTACCGATGGTTCCTAGGGTCACATCGTCAGAATACAGTGTCAGATCGTAGGTACCATCAATGGTGGCATCACCAAAGTTAACGTTAACGAAAGCATCCGCTGACCCTAATTCAAGGTCGGTGTATAAGCGTATCGCACTGACATTATTGAAAGAATAGCCAGATTCAGCTTCTGTCAGTATTAACTCTCCGTGTAACGACAGCGTATTAGCCTCGACGATCTCTAAATCCTTGGTCAATCCCGTCGTGCCAATATTGCCAAGGCTTAGATCGCCGTTGCCTGTGTCTAGGGTGATCTTTCCCTCTACGTTCAGATTCACACCCGATAAATTTAAGTTGGTGTTGTTGGTGTCGATGTGGAGATCACTATCTTCATTCCAGTCCCAGTTCCCTAAAATCGACAAGCCCAAGGTGCTGCCGATCACGGGCTGACTCACCATGAATACCTCGCCACTGTGATTATCATTGATGCTGTCTAACGTGAACGACGCCAACGGCGTCGAAGCCCCCATGTTAAATAGATAGGCTTCTTCATTTGAAGCAATAAACGTCAGGCTTTGCGAACCATTAATCGTTGGAACGGGGGTTGCTGAAAGGGCACCTAAGGCATCTAAATAGTAAAGTGTATTACCGTTGAACGCTTTATTGTCGAGCAGATTGATATTCCCCTGGAGGGTCACGTCTTCGGCCAGCTCGATATTGAGTGCGCCGTTGATATCACTGTGTTGGATATTGAGATCACCCACGGCAATGAGATTGTCGTTTAGGGTTAGGTTGCTCGCAGTGATGTTGATGTCTTTAGCATTCATGAAGCCGAGTGCTAGGCTGCCACCGGCATGGACCTCGATTGGGGTATCTTGATTAACTAATTCGGTACCGACTAGATTAATGTCGCCATTGGAAGACTGAATAGTAAAGGCGCTGGCACTATTATCATTGGCGTCATTACTAAAATTAACAGAGTCTAAATTCTCCATCGTAATATTGCCCGATGCCTGAATATCACCAGAAAGCGTGTGGCTTGAGCCCCCTAACGATGACGTCGATAGAGTAAGTGAACCATTCGCTACAGACAATTGGGCAAGGTCGAGGCTGCCGGTAGAGGTAGAGACGGTCATATTGCCATTGCTAGATTGAATGTCAGCACCGATCGAAATATCACCGGATGATGATTCAATGGCAAAATTTTGCGCAAGGATTACCTGTCCAACCGTGTTTGCGATATCCACACCACTGCTGCCTGTGTTAAGGGTGTTGCCTGAAAAACTAAGTGCGGCGAAGTTTTTCGCGGAAAACCCTAATAGTTCGTTCGCTTGCCCCAATTGTGCCGTTGCAGTTGAATCACCGCTATTTAATGCTACTGAGTAAACGCTTGAATTAAAATTGATCTTAGCAGCATCTAATCCGCCACTCTCTACCGTGAGAGAGAGATTGTCATTAAGGCTCAATGTTGAAAATGCACTATTTCCATTGTGGGTTAGCGTAATTGTATTGGCGCTAATGTCACCGCCCATCAATAGGCTGCTGCTTGGGGCATCTAAATAGACGCCAAACTCACTCAGGCCGCTGGCGTTGAGTGTAGCAAGGTTTACCGAGTTGGCTTTCACCCCACCAATGTCTTTGCTACCGACGTTAAAATGGTACGTTTCATCTTGAGTCGAAGTCAGGGTGAAGCTACGGTCAGAATCGAAGGCGATATTATTAGCAAGTAAGGTGAGATCACCCAAGAGCGTCAGCGTTACTGGGACTGAATTATTGGTATAGGCATTTAGAGAAATGTTGTTATCCGCTTTTAAGATACCGGCTGTGTTGATGTTATCGCTATAAATTTCAATGGTGTCGGCGATGCTGGTACTGGTTTGGCCTGGTATGCCTTGGCCCAGCGTCAGATTTTTTGACAATATCAGCATAGATTGAGCCGATGGGTCGTTCAGGTCTGCTTTGATATAGTTGAGCGCACCTGTGATATTGAGAGAGTTGGGTGCATCGAGTCTAACGTCTCCGTTGGCGGTGATATTTAAATTGCTTTCGACCGTTAATGAGTTCCCCATGATGATACCAGAGCTGGCATTGACGTTATCTGCGATCAATACTGCGTTGCTGATTTGGGCGTTGGCGCCAAGGAAGCTAGAGCCCCCGTTTTCACCGATATGAATAGTATTGGCTGATAAGTGAAGAGTCTGATTCGGGTTATTGGCGTAGATAAATTTATTTACGTTTATTGTACTGCCTTGGTTAACCGCTTCGATTGAAAAATGGCTGACATTATAATTACTGCTGTTAATTGAATTTGTATCGCTGCTATCTTCACCAATATTGATGTCGGATTGAGATGTTAATTTCAATGAATCAGCGGTTAGGCTGGAAGGAAGTTTGACGCTTCCGCTCAATAAATTCGATAAATCGGTTTGATTGATGTAGACCGTTGCGTCTGTCGTAGCCGTGGCGATAGTGCTACCCGCCAAGTTGATGTTTTGATTGTTGGCCGTCGTTGTAATACCGCTTGCGTCAAAGCCAATGGGCAGTCCTGGTAATGTGATCGTATCAGATGTATGGGCCCCCGAGCTAAAATACACATCGTTTTGAGCACTGACTTGACCGCTTGTGCTGATGTTAGGGCTATAGAAGGCCAATATTTGGTTTTCACTTCCCGTGCTCAAATTACCTATCTGGATGCTGGCATTGTTACCTGTACCTGAAAGCACGAGGTTACTGGTGTCTGAAAGTAAGCTAGCGCTTAAACTAGTCGCAAGAAAGCCCTTTGTATCGATGACAGCACCATCCCCAAAAATAAAGCCATTGTTGTTTTGTAAAATGATGTGACCATTCGCCTCAATGGTGCCCAAAATCTCACTGGGGCTGCTATCTGCAATATTGTTTAGGGTGACAGTGTTGGTGGAAGCCTGATTAAATATAACCGTCTCATTGCTCAATAAATCGAATGACGCCCAATTTAATGTGTTGTAATTACCTTCGTTGGTGATATCAACGGTTGTAGTATTCCCTACCGTATTTGCAAAATTATTGTTGGTGCCAGCTACGGGTGCGGCCAATGTATAATTTGAGTGAGCAATACCGATGGCAACGGCAAGTGCAGATAGGGTTAGGTTCAAGGGTTGTTGTTTTGCAAACGTCATGATTAAAACCCTCTGTCAAAATTGAATAACACTTCAAACTGATTCTTATCAGAATCGCCGATGGCATTTAACGGCATCGCCAACTCGATTTTGCTGCTGAACTTGCCATCTTTTAAAAACTGAGCGTAGCCGCCCACAGAGGTCATTTCTGCCTCTGCCAATACGTCTAAATCTGGGCTAAGACGTGTGCCTATCCCATGATCAACGAAGGCGGCTAATTTTAGGTCGCTGATGGGTATAGAGAATTTATTGGCGTTGGCTCTACCTGAAACTTCAAAGGTCAGAATGGTGGCCTTATCGCCACTGAAATCAGAGCTGGCATAGCCGCGTACTGAGGTGGCGCCGCCTAAATTGGCCAGCTCAGATGAGAGCAGAAGGTCATCTGTGTATTGCATTCGGATCTTTCCGAGCACCTCGTATGGACCCACCTTCTGATTGCGAACGAGCGATAGATTGTATTTCACAAAATCCATGGGCGCTTTTTGATTCGAATTGGATACCCGACTGATGCGAGAGTCGCCGTTACTATAACTGCCTGCAAATCCGGGCAAGCCGGTGTGAATGTCCAATTGAATGGCGTTGGCAGCAGGTGAGGTTAAATGATCGTTCCATAGAAGTGTTGAGGTCGTGGTAACGATAGAAAGCTTATCTTCCACCTGTGGGCGATCATTCTGGTAACTGGTCGCTTGCTTCTTGCTAAGCGTTAAGCCTGCAGACCATTTAAAATCATTTTGTAGATAGAAATACTTAGATACACCGACGAAGCTGGTGTTGGCTTCACCGCGAATTTTCGCTAGCTCAAAGTCGCCGCCAACAATGTATTCGGATTGTTGATGACCAAACTTAAAAAGCAAGCCATGGCGAAAAGCTCGATTCAAATTTGGATTGTCGAAATAAGGAGACCACCGAAATTGATAAGAGGCACCCCAAAACACGCTGTTGGTTGGATCGACAGTGGCCAAAACATTAATACTGAGCTGGTCAGCCATATCCACGACATTGTATACATCGGCGGTAAGCGTGCCTCGCATAGAACCTGTGTATTCGCTGCCGTAATTATCAAAGCTGAAGTTAAAGTCGGTAATCTTTTCGTCTTTCACAAATACATCAATTTGTGTTGAACCTAGGCTTTCTCCCTCTCTAAATCGAGACTGAACGCTAACGCCTGGGTATTGTTGGAGTTCGATCAGAGAAGATTCGAGGCTGGTTATTTCAATGGGCAAGCCCGTAATGTCTTTGAAAGGGCGTGTCAGACGGTCGCTTGAGTAGTGATCATGATTATGGGCAGTGACTTTTTCTAGGGTGCCATAAACCACATCCAAAGATAACGTCTTATTAATAACCCCTTGTTCAGGAAAAAACACCTTCGCAAGAATAAAACCTTTGGAGCGATAGTACCGAGTTAAGTCTTCAGCGAGCAGTTCTAAACGGTCTATGGTGTACTTCTTATCATTACGCTTCTGGTGTACGGCAATGATTTTTTTAACTTCTTGGATATCAATTGCATCGGGCTGATTGCGTTCTAATCGATCAGTCTTAATGTTTATCAAGGTTATAACAGGATCACGGTCATCGCGATTACTGCTGGAAATGTGCTCATTGCTGAACTTAGTGGAGTCGTCGCTGTTAAAGTAGTAGTCAACCGATTGAGCGAAGCTTTGATTGGAATGTATCGTGCTTGAGGCGATAAATAAGACGACACCGAATTTTAACTGCTTAACTGTCACATCTAATTCCCGTTTTGGAACGAGCTAGAAATGTAAAAGAAAAGAGCCTCCATGATTGTAAAAAGCACCATTTAGATTTAGAGCTTTTATTCCAGCTACTTTTCAGTATTCCTTGCTGTTACGAATTGAATTTGTTATCAATGCCGTTCTTTTTTATTACGTAGAAAAAATTAGAAATATCAATAAAGTATTGATAGAGCATGAAAACAGGTCGCAGTATATAGACTGAGATTTTTCATTTCAAACGAATTTATAGGGATAAATAAATGTTAAATATTTCAATGGAAAAGCTCATCGAAAAACTGTCGCCATTGTTAAAATTAACACTTGAAGAGGCTGCTCAATTAGCCATTAGTCAAGCGCATTTTAATGTGGAAATTGAGCACTGGTTCATATCTATTCTAAAACACCCTCATACTGATTTATTAGAATTGATCAAAAAGTATGAATCTTTTGATGAAGAAAAATTTATCCATGAAATATCTTTAAGCATTGAAAGTTTTCAAAGTGGAAATGCTCGCCCGCCCGCATTTTCGAAATCCCTCCTAGAAATTCTTAATGATGCTTGGCTTCTGTCTTCCGTTGAGTTTGAAAGACAGGACATTACCTCAGCTCATTTACTGCTTTCGGTTATAAGACACGGAGGCATTTGCCATCAAATTGGTTCATCTGTTCCAAGTATCTTTGCACTCAATGATGCTCGATTATTGGATCTGGCAAAAAAGGTGGTGGGTGCGACCAGCGAAAGTGTCATTGCCGATACCAAAATGCATAAAGGGCCGATGCCTTCGGCCTCGGGTATTGAAAAGTTTGCAGAAGATCTCACGCAAAAGGCTAGGGATGGCAAGATCGACCCTGTGGTCGGGCGTGATGACGAAGTTAGGCAGTTAATAGACGTTCTGCTACGTCGCCGACAGAATAACCCGATTCTCACCGGAGAGCCCGGTGTAGGCAAAACGGCGGTGGTAGAGGGGTTAGCCAATCGAATCGTATCCGATGATGTCCCCGACCCTTTAAAGGGCATTCGTTTGATTTCGTTAGATCTTGCAGCCCTGCAAGCGGGCGCCAGTGTTAAGGGCGAATTCGAAAAACGCTTAAAAAGTTTCATTGAAGAAGTGAAAGCCTCAGAAACGCCCATCATCGTATTCATAGATGAGGCCCATACGCTGATTGGCGCAGGTGGTAGTGAAGGAAAAGGCGATGCGGCCAATCTATTAAAACCCGCCTTAGCCCGAGGGGAGTTTAGAACAATAGCGGCCACCACCTGGGCGGAATACAAAAAATATTTTGAAAAAGACCCCGCGTTAGCTCGACGATTCCAAGTGGTGAAGGTGGAGGAGCCGTCGATACCTGTGGCCATCGATATGATGAGAGCCATTGCTAAATCACTAGAGATGCATCATGGCATTCGCATCATGGACGAAGCCATTGAGGCGTCTGTTAATTTAGCCAGCCGCTACATTCCCAGTCGCCAGTTGCCTGATAAATCCATCAGTTTGCTGGATACGGCCTGTGCACGAGTGGCTTTGAGTCAAGGGGCTACCCCGGCCAGTATAGAGCGAGCCCAAAGAATCATCAGTCAATGCGACACCAATCTTAAGATACTCAAAGACGAGCAAACCGCCCTAGGTGGGTGTGAAGACAAAATAGCCCACTATCTAGCGATTAAAGAACAGACAGAAGTGGAGTTAGCTGGACTCAGTGAACGCTGGTTAAAAGAGCAAGACAGTATTCGAACCATCACGGGTTACCGTGAGCAGGGCAAATCATTAGCGGACTATCAGGCTGACGTGGAACAACTCAAAACATTGCAAGGTGAGCAGCCCATGATCTATCTCGATGTGACGGCTCAGTCTGTTGCAGAAGTGGTAGAAAACTGGACGGGGATACCGGTTGGCAACCTTGTGGCCGATGAAATACAAAGTCTGCTCACATTAGAAGATAAGTTAAAAGAGCGAGTCGTGGGGCAGGACCACGCCATGGCCCAGATCGCACAAGCCATTCGCATCTCACGTTCGGGGCTTACCGATCCCAGAAAACCGGTAGGGGTGTTCATGATGGTGGGCACATCGGGTACGGGTAAAACCGAAACCGCACTGGCTCTTGCGGATTACCTATACGGTGGTGAACAAAACCTGATTACCATCAACATGTCAGAATTTAAAGAAGAACATAAAATCTCCATGTTACTGGGCGCATCAGCGGGTTATGTGGGCTACGGTGAAGGTGGCGTATTAACCGAGGCCGTTCGTAAGAATCCACACAGTGTGGTGTTGTTGGATGAAATGGAAAAAGCCCATCCGGGTATTCAAGATGTGTTCTATAACCTTTTCGACAAAGGCACGATCAAAGATGGCGAAGGTCAAGATATCGACTTCAAGAACACATTGATTATTATGACCACCAATGCGGCGACCCATGCGATATCGCAATATTTTGGGAAAACGGATTTAGATGAAGGTGAGTTACTAGAAGCCATTCGACCAGAATTACTAGAGGACTTTAGGCCGGCCTTTTTGGGTCGGTGCACCATTGTACCTTACTTCCCGCTATCGAAAGACGTGCTCAGAATGATAGTGGGTATTAATCTAAAACGCATTGAAAAACGCTTAAAAGACACCTATAAAGCGACGTTTGAATATGACGAAAATGTCATGAACTACCTTTTGGAAAAGTGCAATGACCCTGACACCGGTGCTCGCAATGCGGAAAACGTGATCAATAAATCACTGTTGCCTGCAGTTTCTAATGCCTGCTTAGAGGCTTTGGCTAAGGGGGTGGAAATATCCTCGGTCGAGGTGTTGCTTGATAATGGCGCTTTCGTTGCTGAAGCTCGTTAAGCAGAGAGTGGAGTGAAGATGAATCAGAGTGTAAAACCTCTGATTCATTGAAATGTCATACGGTAATTAATACAGTCTTCAAAAGCCTATTCTATCTACTAAATATCGCTACTTTTCTAGAACTATTTTTCCATTAAAGGACCGCTTTGTGTCACTATCTTTGCTCCTACAAAAGATTCTTGTACTCCTGCTAAGCTATTGGATGTCTTAAATCCGATATCGAGTTGGACTGCTTATGAAGTAGCTGGATTATAGGTATAACCTAACTAGATTCTATTCGCTTCAATTCTACCCCTTTCGTTTGAGTTTAACGCTAGCTTTAAAGTCAAAATGAGAGTCATTAACGTTGCTGGGGTTGTACATAATTACGGCTTTATCTCCAACAGACAGAGATAAGTGTGTATTGGGGTCTAGAGGTTCAAATACTTTTTCTATTCCCATGTACTTAACAGTGGCTTTAAATCTGGGCATATTGTTTATGCGAATAGTTGAATAATTTAAATCATGTATGATTCCTACAGCCTGACTGGTGTGGCTAGATCTTTTCGAGTTTCCTGAGGCTTTGGTTAAAAGAGCAGAAATACTGAAGCCCATAAATCCACCTAGGAAAATATTTATCGCATATAACCAACCACTTAGATGGTCGTACCGATTATAGAACCATATTGCTCCAGCGAGGGTCGATATTATAATTATAAATTTACCCATGATTATCCATGCATTATTAATGTGGCGGTTAAGACGGCAATTTGAGCAGATTTTTTGACGACCGATTTAACATCTTCAATACTCATCTTTTTCTGCCACATTTCCCCAGGGCTATTCGCAATGAATAAGCCGTGCATTGTTTCTATCTTACCTCCTGCATAAGTCTCAAAAGCAGCGGCTAACTTAGCATCAATGTATCCGCCCATGAATGTACTTGTGTAAGTACCGGAGTTAGTTTGGACGGTGCTTGAGTCTATATTTTTTATTTTAAATCTTCTAAAACAAATCTTTGCGAATCATTCTCATGGACTCTAATCTTTATGTCATCGCCGATTTTATATTTAAACTGAAAATCCGGGTGGATTCCGGAAAAAGAAATGTCATGACCTTTATAGGTGGCAGTTAGTATGACAGTATTTATACCGTTTTCACGAGTGGACGAAAGTGATATTTCCGTTACAGTAGCATTGTCCTCTTTGTTAAACTCAGTATATTCTCTCTTCCATCTCTCAAATTTCTTAATGTCATGATTTAGAATTAACTGAATCACGAAAAAGCTAGCGAAAACAAATATAAGATTAACAATGCTACCAATAAAATCTCTGTTCTCAAATACAGCTTTATATATTATTACCAACGCTGCACATGAATGTACGGCAGTAAATAAATAGAGCATGTATTTTTTTGTTCGAATATCCATATATTTATGCAGCGTTTTTAGGTTAATTACTTAATGCAAATCACGTTCGTAGATGGATTTGTATTTAAATGATTTAGTTTTACAAATTTTGCTGTAATTTAGCAAGGATTAGACGGTTAATCTATATGGATATTCTTAAATTCCCTTCTTCGCCTTCGATTAAGCAAGGTAAGATAGAGCCGGGTATCATTCTTTGGATTTGTTGATCACTCAATACTTCTTGGATGATAGCTTTCCTAGCAGGTGTGTTGGAGGAGTGTACTTCGCCAGTGATCTCATAAAGGCTTTCTTGTTCCGAAAACTTGGGTGTTACTTCCAGAATTTTGAATTTGGCATTCGACTCAATTTCTTGTCCTTTATTTTCTATTGATGCTTGTAAATCTATGCTTGCATCCTTGATGTTATCCGGGTTGTAATTAATGATAATGGTGTCGCCAATTTGAAAATGAAATTGAACAGATTCGTCTAAGTAATCGAAAGAATTGACAGTATCTCCATATTTTGCTGTTACTTTAAACCTAGGAGAGTTGTTTACTCGAATGGTAGAGTATTCGATGTTGAGAATGGTTCCTTTTGTAGTTTCCTTGTGTGCTGAAGTGTCCTGCAATCCCGTCGCATTAATGAAAGTAAAAATTGTCGAATAGCATATGATGCTAACTATCATTACCACTATATACGGAGTGATATTCTTCTCGAATTTTAATGAACTATCCCAAGGTAACTGCTCAATACTATGTGGATTATATATTGCGACAATGCTTAGTATTATCGCGATGATGGATATTACAATTATATGTTCTTTCATTTTAATATATTGCTCTTTACCAATATGCTAGGTAACTAAGCGTCGATTTTTTTAGATTTCAAAGTTAACGATAAAATATATCTTTATCATTCTATGCATCTAACCAATCATTGCTAGCTTTGCCTTGTTAAGGAAATCAAGGGGTCAGAGTACTTGATTTGTGAGTCACCTAGACGAAGTAGGGGCCATTAAGGACTTTATTTCTGGTAAGTTGCCTTTAAGAACAGGGCCTTTAAAACCTGTTTTCGGCATTTCTTTCAATCAAGGCGTCAGATTACTTGTTTTCTGATATGGGTATTTCAACTACTCTGACTCCCTGATTATGATGTAAGTTTTTCAAGTACTCTGATCCCTTGATTCCGTACAGCAACTAAAACAGTAATTTATGCGGCCTTCTTGGGAGTGTTTTAAGTTTTAAATCTATTTCAGTATGTTGGAAGACAAACATCTAACCATTTATCTGCTTTATGGACATGGAAATGGTTAAGTTGTTTCCCGACCCTTCGATTGAGCAGGGTATTATTCTGCCAGGTACAACGCTGCCAATTATGGAGCTATCAATCACCTCTCTAAGGCTTGCTTTTTTGGGTTCGTCTTCGCCAATGCTTACCTCGCCAATAATTTCATATAGATCTTTTTCTTCTGAAAATTTAGGTTGAATATCAATAACTTTGAAAACAGCGTTATTGCTAACGTTGGATTCAGGTCTTGAATTTAATTCATATGTTTCTTTCAAGTTAACATGGGAGTCATGTTTGTTATCGGGATTAAAATAGATGATGATATTGCTTCCAATGGATAGATTGAATTGAACCGATTCATCTAACGCATCGAAGGTCTTTGTGATATCTTCATATTTCGCAGTAACTTTAAATCTAGGAGAGTTTCCCGCACGAATACCTGAATATTCAATATTGAGCACAGTGCCGATAGATTTTTTTGTATGAGTGGATTTGTCTTCAATTCCTAATGCTGTATATACTGTTCCAATAGTTGAGTAGCACGCAAATGAAACGACTAATACCACCATGTAAGGTGTGATATTCTTCGAAAATCCTAGTGATCTGTCCCAAGGTAGCTGGGATAATGAATGAGGATTAAGTAATGCTGTAAAGATTAAAATCAGTGCGATGGCTATAAGAATCGATGCATTTTTAGACATAAATTTATCCGATTAGTATTAAACTGGCTTTTTCAATTTTCGTTGTGGATTTATCCATACAAACAGATTTAATATCTTGAATACTTAGTTCATTCTTTCCTATTTGGCCTTGTTTGTTTTCCATGATTGGTCCGCTATGAGTTGCAATTTTAGCCCCCAATGCATTTTCAGTGTGGTCTTACCCAATAAAAGTAGACACTCTAACTAAGCAGCCATGGCTGCATTCTCTTCGAATTCAATCGGACTGATATATCCGATTGATGAGTGCCTTCTTAATCGATTAT
>Ga0255776_10005455_pt1 | contig 13210 bp, 10 predicted proteins | sample 071ome_19_FD_179974 | JGI IMG/M metagenome (GOLD analysis project Ga0255776, IMG submission 179974) | Coastal salt marsh microbial communities from the Groves Creek Marsh, Skidaway Island, Georgia - 071413AT metaG (version 2) | ecosystem: Environmental > Aquatic > Marine > Intertidal zone >...
TTGACTCTTACCGCCGTTGATCCTGCCCGAGGAGTAGCCTAAGGTTTGCCCATCAGAGCACGCCGCCAGTCACGATATGTCAGAAAAGCAACCACGGCCATCGGCAGGCAAACAACCGAAGCGAAGAGGGGTCGCCTCTGCCGAAAGGCAACCCGCTTTTCGGCAACAGAAGAAAGTACGGCAAATTCGACCCAAGGCGGAGCGGCGCCGAGAGCTGATCCAAGCCACGATCCGTTGCATCGCAAAATACGGTTTGTCTGCAACCACCGTGCAATTGGTTACGCGTGAGGCAGGTCTCAGTCTTGGCATCGCGAACCTGCATTTTCAAAGTAAAGAAAACCTTCTTCGAGCAACCCTCGAGTCTGTTATGGCGGAGTATCACGAGGGCCAAGTAGAGATCCTGGAAGGGGACGCAGATGCGTCACCCGCCGAGCAGCTCGCTGCGCTGGTCGAATTTCAGTTTAGTGCCAGGGTCACGAATCGAGAGAAGATGGCGGTTTGGTTCGCGTTTTATGGGGAAGCCAGCGCCATGCCCATCTATCAAAAGATTTGCTCGAGGATGGATCAATTGGCTGCGACCAAGCTTGAACATGTGCTGAGTGAGTTGATTCGTGAGGGCGGCTACCGGAATCTCGAGCCCAAGACACTGGCCACTGGGTATTTAGCGTTGGTCGATGGTCTGTGGCTGTCGCTCTTGGTCATGCCAAAATCACTCACGAAGCGCGCAGCCAAAGCTATCGCGATGGATTATCTGTTGCAGGCTTTTCCCCAACATCGTCGCCTCCTTTCGGGTGAATAACCCGCTCGTTTTTTGGCGCTCAAATTCCGTTCTTTTTCCTGTCTATCGTGGTCTGTCTCAAGGAGACTCTGAGATGTGGGCGGTCTGCGTATTGACTGAGATTGATCCTGGGAGATCAAGCCCGATGGCGCGCGCTGTTTAACGTTGGATCTTGGTTGGCGGGATGTAGTCGAAGATAAAATTGATGCGCCCTTCATCGCCCTTATTCATCACGCTATGGCGTTTCTGGTTGTTGATCTCGTAGACCTTGCCGATTTCCATCCTCTGGGGGCGCCCGTCGATCATGAAACGCACTCGGGGGTTGGTATAAATGGGAATATGGATGCGATGTCCGTAGTGAAAGGACGGATGTCCGTCATGATGCGGCTTAATGATGCCGCCTGCCTCGAGTCGGGCAGCCATGGCACGAATGATGGTCCCGCCGGGCGGGTAGTGATCATTGAGGATTTGATGCATCAGCGGCACCGCGTCTTCGGCGAGCAATTCCCACCCAGCATCGCGAGACACCTCAATGTTTGGCCAGCCATGGCCATCGGTAAACACCATGACAATAGATTGCGTGTGCTGATGGACTTCATATTCGTGCTGACGAAACTGATTACCCCACCAGGCCTCCTCGGGCAAATCTAGAATTCGCGCTTTGAGTGCTTCAATCGGGTAAGAGCCCAACTCTTTAATAGGGACGCCAATGTCCATATCACATCGCATGCTGGCTTGATTGCAGTGATAATGGAGCTGAATGAGAGTCTGATCAAGCGATGACCGTGGTACCCGAGCGGTGTTCAATCTCTAGACCAGACAGGCGGTATCACGGAAAGGGAGAATCAAGCCATGGGGAACTTCACCACGTTGACCCTCGTTGTTGCGTTGACGGCGTGCGCGGCGTTGACTCATGCCGATCCGACCGCTTGGTGTCCTGATGCGGTGATAGACGGTGTCAGTTCTGAGTCACTGAAAGGCTATGCAGTGGTGGTCGACGGTGAGCGTATCGTGGCTCTGAAGCCTCAGTCCGCATTGGAGGACCTATCCAGCTGCAAAAGGCTTCCTGGTACGACGCTCTTGCCCGGGTTAATCAATGGCCATGAGCACCCTTTGATATACGCTGATGACTATCAGGGTGCGCATCTCGCTGGGTCCTCGGCCTACAAGGCGCTACTTGGTCTTGCTGCACTTCAGAACATGTTGAGACATGGCTGGACCACCGTACGCGTCATGGGTGACGCCGACGTTTATTACGGTAATCAGGATATCCATCGAGTCATCGAGGCTGGGGTGTTCAAAGGCCCCCGCATAACCGGCGCAGCGCATTACCTCTCGATTACCGGCGGGGGTGGGGACGTGAACTATTTGTCGCCTGAGCAAGCGATCGTTGCGGACGGCCTGATTGTCGATGGCGCGGACGCCGTACGTAAAGCGGTGAGAGAAGAGATCAAGTACGGCTCAGACTGGATCAAATTGCTGGTCACCGGCGCGTTCCATTCTGTGGGAGATGACCCAAAGAACGTGGCGTTTAGTCCGGATGAGCTCGCTGCGGCGGTTACCGAGGCCGGCCGACACAATGTGCCGGTGGCGGCGCATGCGCATGCAACAGAGGGTATTAATCAGGCCGTTCGCGCCGGTGTCCGTTCCATTGAACATGGAACCTATCTGAATGATGAATCCATCGCGTTAATGGTCGAACATGGCACCTTTTATGTGCCAACGATCTACGTCGGCGACTACTACGCGGGCACGGACAAGCTGCTGGCGCAGGACAAGAATGATGATGTCTATCTGAATTACCGAGATGAATGGTTAAGCCTCATCGGGCGGGCCCACCGAGCCGGCGTAAAGGTCGTGGCGGGTGTTGATCTAGGAGGGTACAACATCGATCCGCGTGCCTACGCGCGCGAGATCAGCGTGCTGGCCGAAGCTGGACTGACACCGATGGAGGCCATCCAGGCAGCCACTTCCGTTGCCGCAGACATGCTTCGCTGGAGTGATCGTGTCGGCGTACTCAAACCCGGCGCCTTTGCCGACATCATTGGCGTTGAGGGTGATCCACTAACCGACCTATCACGCCTTGAGACGCCGCATTTTGTGATGAAAGGGGGTGAGATCATCGTTGAACCTTGATGGAAGCGCGCGACACCAAAGAGAGCAAGAGGCCTGGTAAGCGTTGCCTCACACTAAACCTCGTTAGAAGCTTGCCAATCGCTTACCCACGCTCTGATAGATCGCGAAATAGATGAGAAACGCGCTACCCGAGGCCATGGCGCACAAAACGAACACAGCATCAAAACCCCAACCAAAATCGAGCAGATACGATGCGGCCAGCGGGCCGAGCATCTGCCCCAAGCCTTGAGCGCCTGGGATGAATGCGGCAGCACTGCCTGAACGGTCGGCGACGGAGACCCCGCCCATTTGGTAGACGTCAATGAAAATCCAAAGAAAATTAAACATCGCAACGCTCATCAGAAAGATCGAAGCGGAGAGGTTGATCGCGAGCATACCAACGGCGATCACCATGATCACGAAGGTCAGCAGGAGCGGGCGATCGTAGTCGAATCGCTTGAGCGCATACATCGCAACGAAACAGCCGAAAAAGGACAGCAAGACGCACCAAGAAATGACTTGCCCTGCCCAGGCGCCATCGAGACCCGCATCCTCTGCTGCAAGCTCAATGTTCGACCAGTAAGCACCGATGTTGATGTACGCCACGACGATGGCAGCGATCCCGACCCAAGCGAGGATCGTGGGACGACCCGCTTCCGAGCCTGCCCTGGGTATTTCAGGCGTCGTGGTATGTGAAAGCGTGTCTGTCGCCGGCATCCATCTCACGAAGGGCAAGGTGATGACGTAGGTCGCAATGAAAAATAGGTAGATAGCTTCCATGGAGAGTAGCGGAATCAATTGCAGTTCGAGAAATTGAGACACAGCAAAGGCAAGGAGCATCATGTTGAACGCTTCCCGCGGTTTTGAGCGCGCCCCAAGGCCCGCCACAGCGACACCGGTGTAAATCCCAGCGCCAAATCCAGCCAAACAGCGGAGCCAAAGCATGGCGTCGTAGCCCGTCCAATCAATACAGAGCCAATTTGCAGTGATTGCGAGCGCAATGCCCAAGTAAATTAGGTGTTGCCGATTCAGACGACTAATCAGAAGCGCTGCAACGATGGAGCCAAGGAATAAACCTAAGAGATCGGCTGAGGCTACTCGATTGACCTGGACCTCGGTAAAAGCCAACTGATCGACCCAAGCGCTGTTAATGGCTGGCAGTGCCACCAGGACGCTGTAACCGACCAGAGTCATGAAGAGACTCAAGAGATAGGGTCGGGTCTCGTCGAACGGGTTGGTTCTGGCAACGCCTTGATCCGTCATTGGGCGGGCTCCCTTGGATTCATTCTCATTGTCCGTCAGTCACAGGCATGCTAGAGGGCACCGTCTTTCTTGACGAACTCAGCGACACTTTGGCATCGGCCAGAAGGCAATGCAATGCGCGCTTTGTGTGCGTGCCTCGTAGGAATTGTGGCAAACTCCCGGTGAATTCATGGGCCCGAATGTGCTGAAGCCCTATGGCAGAACAACATCCTAGAAAAGTGTTTGAGCGAGCGATTAATCTCCTGCGGGGCGGCGCGCGTGGGGAGGCCGAAGCCCTCTGTCGCGATAGGTTAGTCCAAGATCCAGGCGATATTAATTTTGTCGCGTTGCTGGGGACGATCCTGGCTGATAAGCACGAATTCGAGGAGGCGGCTGAGCTGCTGGGCCGCGCAGTGAAGGCGGCGCCGGGTCATGGGAAGGCGCATGAAGACTTGGGAACGGTGCTCCTCAATTTGAATCGCACTGCAGAGGCCTTGCCCCACCTTGAGCGTGCCCGGGCCTTGCAGCCAGAAAATCCAAGCTTGCTCAATAAGTTAGGGGGTGCTTTTCAGCGCCTTGGGCGAAGTGAGGAAGCCGCCCAGTGCCTTGAAGCCGCGGCCCGATTATCGCCTTATCAGGCGAAGCTTGAGGAAGCGACGCGCAAGTTCGCCAGTGGGCGCTTCCGAGAAGCTGAAACCATGGCGCAAGCGCTCGTTAGAGAAAACCCGCGTGATGTGAATGCAGCGCTGTTGCTTGCTCGAATCGCCATCAACGCGAATTGTTTTGACGATGCAAAGGAACTTCTGGAGCGGATCACCCAAACTGCGCCTCGGTTCGTTGCGGCTTGGCACGACTTAGGCACCGTCCTGAAGGAACTGCATCAATACGATGAGGCGGTGGCGGCATTGCGCAGAGCGCTCGCGATGGATCCTAAGAATGCCTTGACGCACTATTACCACGGTGCGGCGCTTGCCATGGCGGCGCGTCCAGAGGAAGCGGTTGCCGCTTACGAGCAGGCAGTGGCGCTTGATCCGGAGTTAACGGGTGCCCATATTGGTCTTGGCCATGTGCTTAAAACCGTGGGTGATCACGAGGGCGGCGTGGCTGCTTATCGCCGAGCCATCGAGCTTCGTCCGAATTTTGGCGAAACCTATTACAGCCTGGCCAATCTCAAGACATTTCGTTTTTCAGACGCTGAGATTGAAAATATGAAGCGGCGGCTCGACAACGAGACGTTGCCGGTTGATTGCAAGGTGCATTTTGCGTTCGCGTTGGGCAAGGCGCTCGAAGATCAGAAAGAATTTGATGCTTCGTTTCATTACTACGCGCTCGCCAATCAGAGCCACCGCGACACCATTGCCTATGACCCCGTTCAGACAGAAATCGCGCATGAGCGCATGCGAGAGGTCTTCACAAAGGCGTACTTCGATCAAGTGAAATCCGCCGGGTTGGGCTGCAAGGATGGAGACCCAATTTTTATCGTCGGTTTGCCGAGATCGGGGTCAACGCTCCTTGAGCAAATTCTCGCGAGTCATTCGATGGTGGACGGCACCAGCGAACTGCCAGATATCTCGATGATCGCACAGGGTCTGGCCAGACCACGGACTGGCCAGGCATTCCCGCAATGTATATTGGATTTACCCGAGTCGCGTTTGGCCGAGCTTGGCGCACAATATCTGGATCAAACTCGCCGTCACCGGGGCGGCGCGCCCTTTTTTACGGACAAGATGCCGAACAATTTCGCTTACGTCGGCTTCATTAAGGCGATTTTGCCCAACGCCAAGATTATCGATGCTCGCCGTCATCCTATGGATAGTTGCTTCGGATGTTTTAAGCAGCATTTCGCTAAAGGGCAGACTTTTACCTACGACTTGTTTGAGCTCGGGGAGTTTTACCTCGAGTACGAGCAAATCATGCGTCATTGGGACGAGGCGTTGCCCGGTGAGGTGCTGCATGTGCAGTACGAGTCGGTGGTGGAGAACCTTGAGATCGAGGTGCGACGCATCCTCGAATTCTGTGGCCTACCATTTGAGCCCGAGTGCGTTTCATTTCATGAGACAAAGCGAGCGGTGCGCACGGCAAGTTCCGAGCAGGTCAGGCAACCCATCTACCGTGGCGCCATGCAGACCTGGAAACGATACGGTTCGAATCTTGATGGTTTGAGAGAAATATTGAACCCCGTATTGCCCCTAGCTGACCGAATCGAAGCCTCATGACGCTGCCCACGCTTGTCGCCACTTCCGTTGTACGGGGCTCAGAGAAGGGACAAAGCCATGGAGGCGTTTATTTAATTGACTTCGCTTCTCAATCGGTCGAACAAAAGATCGATTGGAATACCAGCGATATCGATTTCACCGGTAGGGGCTGGGACCGAGGCCTGCGCGGGATCGAATTTACCGATGACGCGGTCTGGATCGCGGCGAGTGATGAACTCTTTTGTTACACGCCGGACTTTGAGCTGATCGCGAGTTACCGCAACCCTTACTTGAGACATTGTCATGAAATTTGTCGGCGGGATCAGTTGCTGTTTTTAACCTCCACGGGGTTCGATTCAATTCTGGTGTTTCACTTAGAATCCAGGGAATTCATCTGGGGGCTGTACGTTTCAAAAAATGGCCGGCAGTGGGTGGGTCAACGATTTGACCCCAGATCCAAAGGTGGGCCACCCTTCGCCAACAACTACCATTTGAACATGGTGATGGTGGATGGCGACGGCGTCTATTTCAGTGGCCTGAATACTGAAGCGCTGCTCGCGTTGTCATCCTCCATGGGCATCAGTGAATACTGCAGTTTGCCGAGGGGCTGTCACAACGCTCGGCCTCACCTCGGCGGCGTGCTCTTTAACGACACTCGATCAGATGTGCTTCGATTCGTGTCTCGTGATGGCGGTGGGGTCGTCATCCCGGTCCCGACATTCTCAGTCGAATCGCTCGAGTATCGGGGCGTCGATGATTCGAACATCGCAAGGCAAGGATTTGGCCGAGGGCTTTGTGTGCTTGATGATCAATTCGTGGCCATCGGTTCATCGCCATCGACTATTTCGATCATGGACATTAACAAGGGCCAACGCATCACGGGCGTCAATCTCACCATGGATATTCGAAACGCCATCCATGGGCTTGAGCGATGGCCGGCCCAGTGGACATAACATTTTTTCCCTGACCGTTTATCCGACATAAAAAAAGCGCACTATGTGCGCTTTTTTTTATCGGTCATCGCTTCAAAAATATCGCCTGAACGATACACCGAAGTTTCTTGGCCGAATCACATTCGAACTATTGCGTCCCCACAATTGATCGAAGTCTTGCGAGTCCTCGTAAGTGATGCCGCGCTCATCTGAGAGGTTGTTGACAAAGATCTGTGCCCGCCAATTCTCCATCTCTAAACTGAAGATCGCATCCGTCACTGCATAATCCCCTTGGCGCAAGCGCGGGGCAGTGAAACCATCATTTAGCTGGTTCAGAGAGTCGCCCACATAATTATGCTGTAATCGAAGATTGCCCGCGCCCCCCAGTAAATTGAAGCCACCGAAATCGACGTACATCGAGTAGGAACGATCTGCAAAGAGAGGTAACGCAGATTTGGGGTCTAATCCTGAAGGAATAGTCCCGCCCGCAGCCCGAGGCTCATCATACGCATCCGGCGCATTCACATAGGCATCACTGATATTGGTGAGATTAAAGCCGATTTCAACGTTATCGCTGAGCAGGGCTTTAAATTCGATATCGAAGCCCTTCACCGTGGCATCCCCCACGTTCCCCACGACAATTTGGAAGGGCACACTGCCGTAAATAGGTTCTCCGTCGGCGTCGACCTCACTAAAACTTGCGAGGTTAAAGCTAGGATCGGTCACTTCAAGCTGCATGTCTTTCCACTTCATGGTGTAGTAGACCGCATTCAGAAGTACACGACCGTCTGCGAGTTGGGTCTTGAGGCCAAATTCGGTGTTCTCCAGGATGTCTGACTGGTACCGAACCGGCAGGGTGGGTCCGCCCTGATCCAGCCCTCGACCGCGGTTGGTTCCGCCGACTCGATACCCTTCGGAATACACGCCGTACAGCATGGCATCGTTATTGATGTAGAACTCAAGGCCATATTTGGGGATAAAGCCATCATCGGAGGCAGTTCTGTCGGGTAGAGCCTGCGCAACGCGAGCGTCTGGACGCTCAACAGTGTAAGAGAGTTCTCGGTCAACCTCGTACCAGCGACCGCCAACAAGGGCGGTGAGCTTATCTTCAATGAGTTCAATATCCATCTCACCAAAGATCGCTTTATCCGTACGATCGGTACCTTGAAATGAGTTCCACCAGACATCCGTCGGTGCTAAGCCCGGGTAGTAGTAACTCCAGGCCTCAAAAGCTGGGGAGTTCCGATAGTCGTCGACATAGGTGTAAAAGTCCCAGAACTCTTCTGACTTTTGATAGAAGGCTCCCAGTGTCCAACTGGTGCGATCCGTTGCGCCCGTGAGTCGGAATTCTTGCGTGAAGCTCTTGTTGTTTTGCTCGTTGGTCAAGTAACCGACGGGATCCAAACCAAAGTCGTAGGTCGCATACCCGTAGTAAATGCCAAATGAGTAGTGGAAATAAGCGGCGTAGGACTGCGTGTCGTGCTGGTAGAAGAAGTCTCGATCGTAGTAAGACGTTGCCGATACCAGCTGTGCAAAGCCTAAATCGCCCTCGATCACCAAGCTGGTCTGCGTCCAGTCATCGGTCCGATACTCTTTGGCGAACTTCACAACCTGGAGGTCACCCACATTCGGATCAAAGTCGTTGTAGCCGTCAGCGTCTAAATTCTGGAAGTTTGCGGTTGCTGTGATGGACCAATCATCGTTGGGGAGCCAGCGAATTGCTGCTCGACCGCCCGACCAATCGACCTCGTTAATATCTTCGGCGACCAATGCACTGTTGTTCTTCTGGCCACCAAGCCCTGAGCCAAAGACATCGTCAACCACGGTGTTGCCCAACACGTTGTCGATGAAGCCGGCGTCCCGAGCCGAGAAACCCGACAAACGAATGGCGACCGTATCGCTTAGGGGCATATTCACGGTGGCGTCGAGATCATAGCCTGTGCCACCTTCAGCGGTGGAGGAGGCGCCCAGCCCCACATTGGCGCTGAAGGCTTCGGGATCAGGTTTGTTGGTAATGACGCGAATGGCGCCACTCTGTGACGACGCACCATAGAGGGTTGATTGAGGCCCTGCTAGCGCTTCAACCCGAGCCAGATCAACGGGGTAGATGTCCGGTGCCCAAGTGGTCTGGGACATCGGTTGTTCGTCAAGGTAGATCGCCGCCGTTGGATCAACGAGGAAGCCGCCACCATCGCTCACGCCCCTGAATACGATGGTGTTTTGGCCTGGTGTGGTGGTTTGAACACTGAGACCCGCAACGAACCGCGAGAAATCTTCAAGGGTGGTAATGCCCTGTTTCTCCATATCCTCACCGGTGATGGATTGCACCATCATCGGAATGTCTTGGGATGACTCGGAGCGTTGCCGTGCGGTGACGACGATTTCCTCCAGTTCAGCCCCGGCTGCCGCCACGGCGCCTGTGCCTAGGGCAGCTGCGACGCTCGAGACCAGTAGTTTTTTTCGAAAGCCAGAACCGGTGTGGGTAGGATTAGACGACATAGGGCGTTCCCTTTATTCGTAAAATTGAAGGCATCCGAGCCAGCATAATGCAACCTAGTCTCGGATCGAGCGTGTTTCGCTGGACTCTCAAACCTACATCCGAGTCGCGGTCCTCGGCCTTGTGTTGCGAAACCCGATCTAACCTGCGCCGACCGCGCCCCCCAACGGGTGAGTGGTCGGCGGACAGTTCACTCGGCATAGTAATGGAAAATATCGGTTCAAGAAACACTTCCACGGGGATTCGCTGAACGTTGAGCCGCTCGCAAGTTGCGGCTTCGGTTGTGCGCGTAGGCGATGGAAGAGACGCCTTGTGCTGGCGCTCAGACGTTCAGCGTCTGTCCTGACCGACCGGCGGCGATTTTTAAGACCCAGAAGAACAAGAAGAAGTAGCCAGACGGCTTGCTCGACGCTGGGGTTGCCTAGTCATTTTGACGGACGCCCTCGACAATCAAGTTAACCTCAACATCGCCAATCCAGCCTGGAAGATCGTAGTCCCCGGCACTTAAGGTCACATTGCCTTCAAAGCCCGCTCGATAGCCACCCCAAGGGTCATCACCTTGCCCTATTTTCGAGACGTTAAGGGTGACGGCTCTCGTAATCCCTTTAATAGTGAGTTCGCCGTTCAGTTGGCCGGCGTTGGCGGCGCCCTCGTAACCCGTACTTGAAAATGTGATCAAGGGGTGCTGCTCTGCATCGAAATATTCTTCCCCAGTCAGATGCTTATCGCGCTCTGCATGGTTGGAATCGAGACTTTTTGCTTGGATCACTACGTTGACTTTAGATGCTTGAGGTGCGTTTTCGTCATACTGAAATTCGCCATCGAAGTCCTCAAAGTGACCGATGATGTAGGAGTAGCCCAAGTGACTCGCCTTGAAGGTGATGAAGGCGTGTTGGCCCGCCTTGTCAATCTGGTAGGTACTCGCGTGAGCTACGGTACCCAGTGTCAGAAGGGTGGAGGTGGCGAGAATCTTAAGGACGGTGTGCATGGAAGAAGACTCCGAATCAGGCTTTTATTCCGAGCATACGCTTGAGTGCGATAGACCGATCAAAAAAATGCTGCTTCAGGGCCGCGAATGCGTGCAAGATGGCCAGCGCGCTCATGATGCAGGCTCCCCACTCATGGATCTCACCCAGCCATTGATCATCCGTACCCGCCGTGAACGCAAGGGCAGGTGCGGTGCCAATGCCCCACAAATCGATGCCCTGGCCTTTGTTGGTTGGAATTAGGTAACCCGAGAACAGTACCAAAGCAAGCAGTCCATAGAGTAATCCATGGTAGCTGTGGATGAACCTCGCAAGCGTCTGGCTCTTGGCGATGGGGTCAGGCACCCCCTGGGTCCATCTAACCATGAGTCGCGCTATGACAACGCCGATCAATAGGACCCCAAAGGCCTTGTGATGGTAGGGCAGTGTGGTGTACCAAGCGCTGTAATAGCTCAGGTCGACCATGATAATGCCGCTCGCCATCAGCCCGATAACGCCAATGACCGTGAGCCAGTGCAGCAGGATGCTGATGGTCGCATAGCGAGTGGTCGGGGTTGAATCAATTGAATCGCTCATCGTCTGCTGCGTGCGAGATCAATACCTGAATAGCGCCAAGCGGAGCGGTAATCAGCCTTTGCGGCATCGGCCTCCTGGTTCTTACCCTGGAGCGCGAGCGCTTGCTGCAAGCCAAAGAGCGACCAGCCGTTATTTTGATTCCAGCGTAGATCGCGACGATAGACGGCTTCGGCTTCCTCGGCTCTGCCGGCAGCAATCAGTGCGGCGCCAAGATAATGTCGAATGGGTTGTGGCCAATCGGGTGGCTCGGTGTAGTTGTTTTGGTCTTCGATAACCACGGCCTCGCGATAGCGCGCGATAGCGCCTTCAAGATCACCGGCGGCCTCAAGGACTTCGCCTTCGAGCGCTAATGCGGCAGTGCGTAAAACGTCACGAACTGGGGTTGCGCCGACTCGGAATTCGTCTGCTTTAGGATCATTCACCAGCGCTTGGAGTTTTGCCAGTTCCGCTCTTGCGGATGCTAGATCCCCTTTACCAATGTGAGCGCCGCCCAAGGCGTAAGACCAGATTCCGTCAAGATAGGGTGACCCTTGATACTCAGGATCAGTGGCCAATAGTTTGTCCCATTGGCCAAATATCTTATCCACGAGCCAAGGCGCAGCGACTTGCTTCTGTCGCCCAGGAATCCCAGTCGCCCCTCGAGTCGCGAGTGCACGAGCCTTGTCTGCGGCTTCGATAGCAACCTCATAGTTACCTTGAACGGTTGCGGCGTAGCGAATGAAATCGACGGCGTGGCTCGCGTGGATTTTGTGCGACAACGGATAGGTACCAAGGTTTGGCAGGGGGCGCTCGCCCCATTGCTTAGCCAAGGCGATATCAACTTCTTGTGACCGGCGATTGTTCTCAATGGCCTTTTGGTACTGTCCAACGCGCACATAAATGTGTGCTGGCATGTGAACCACGTGGCCCGCAATCGGAACCGTGGCCTCGAGTGCATCGGCGGACACCAGCGCTCTCTCGGGTTGCAAAGACGCCTCGATCAAGTGGACGTGCAAGTGAAGCACGCCGGGGTTGGTGAGATCCGTTGCCATGATGTGTTCTAGCGCCTCGGCAACCTGAAGCGTTTCGGCTTTTGGATTGCCTTCGCTATCCCAATAGTCCCAGCGACCGATGGACATATAGGCACCGGCGTAGAGCGCGGCGATATCGCTGTGGTCGGGGTATTTTGTGTTGAGCGCCCGCATCTCGCTCAAATACGCTTGGTCCCTCGCATCATTATCCGGGATGGCCTCTTTGTCGTAGAGAACAAAGAGCGCGCGAATGAGTTCAGCTTCGATGGGAGAGGCTCGTTCAATGCGATCGAGCGCAGCCTTGATCGCTTTGAGTCCCTCACCCTTGGGATCATCTGGCATTCGAGCATAGCGAGAATTTGGGTTTGGTCCCATCGCATGAGCAAGCCCCCAATACGGCATGGGATGATCGGGATCGTAGTGGCTCGCAGTTTGATAAGACAAAATAGATTCGGGGAAGTAAAAGCCCCACGCCAAACGCAGGCCTTGATCAAAAAAAGCCTGAGCCTGCGCGCTGTCGGTTGAAATAGGGCGCGAATAGGTTCCCGCCCCCTCAATGATGGGCGCGAGACTCGATTGGGCAGCGTCAGTACTGCCGTGGTGATCGGCTTGAACAAGACTGACACAGTAAATGAGCAGAGTGCCGATGATCAAAGCCGGTAGCTCAATCCCTCGGCGTGCAGAGGCGGAATGGTTCACGGTGTTCTTCCTTCATGAAAGCGAAGGCTAGAACGTAAACCCTGGACCTATTCTCTGCAAGCGGTGGTTTTGGGGCCGTCTGCGTTGACCTGCTTGCGCTTTTTTGCCCGCTTGGACATTTTCACCCTTTCACCCTTTCACCCTTTCACCCTTTCACCCTTTCACCCTTTCACCCTTTCA
>Ga0255776_10005462_pt1 | contig 13200 bp, 16 predicted proteins | sample 071ome_19_FD_179974 | JGI IMG/M metagenome (GOLD analysis project Ga0255776, IMG submission 179974) | Coastal salt marsh microbial communities from the Groves Creek Marsh, Skidaway Island, Georgia - 071413AT metaG (version 2) | ecosystem: Environmental > Aquatic > Marine > Intertidal zone >...
TCAACAACAGTAGGTGATTGTACTCATGTTTGGTTGATCACAAAGATCTTAAGGCCACCTTCTTGCTTACAAGCCCAGACAGTTCCCTCTGCAATCATGGCGGCTCCATTTGAACTGAATACCTGAGCGGGTTTGGAAGAAAGAATAGTTTGGATCGTTTTTGAGGTAAGAAACTGGCGTGGTTGCAGAAGGAATTCTTTGCGATTCTCTACGATGACAGTGCTTTCGGCTGTGTTGATTCTTAATGGATAGTGAAAGCAAGAGGCAACCTTTTCCCAGGACTCTGAATGGAGTGCACTTTGAAATTCCTGAAACAAATGCACATACTCTTCGTAGGTACCAGTTTCTGGGTAAAAGAAGGACTGTGAGAAAAGAGAGCCATCTCCAGAGATCTCAATGACCTTTTGGGAATCGGTGAGCTGATCAATTTTCAGAAAACTGCTGTCATCCAGCATGACGACTCCTGGCAAAGGCAGGAAGGCAAGTACCTGTATCAGTTGGTTCATTTCGCTCAACTTATGACCTTGGAGGCATACATCATGCCGGATGGCACTTGCATGGAGATGAGCTTCCTTGTACCTGAGCTGGTTTCTATAGCGAATGTGCAGTCGTCTCCATGAACAATCGGTGTAGAGATCAATGTGCCTTCAAAGGGACGAGTCGTGACATTCAGTTTAGTCGAGAGATCGATAATGGCTAAGCGATTTCTTCCTTTTGGAATGACTGTGTATTGTTTTGTGCTCATTGGGTTCTAGTGTTTGGATTCTGAGGTTGATAATGAATGCTGCATTTATCAGGAAAATGCTTCGTGAATCCTAACACACAGTAGGGGACAGCTCGTGACCCGCATCTTGCAATATGTCAAAAATCGAAACTGAAAAATCAGAGTCCTTTGAAATCCTTCAGAGAATCCAGCAGATCCACCATTTCCTGATATCCGAAAGTCATTTATCTGGAGCTAAAATGGCTGAAAGAATGGGAGTGAGCCCCAAGACTGTGCAAAGGTACATCAAGTTCATGAAAGAGGAATGGCATTTGCCGATTTCCTATGATTCCTCGCTAAAGTGCTACGTTTACACAGAAACAGTATCCGAATTCCCCGGGGTCAAACTTGACCATTCAGAAGTGTTCTCCTTTCTTTTGGCTTGGCGTTCACTTGGGCAGTATGAGGGCTCAAGACTCTACGATCCTTTGAAAGGTTTGTATGGAAAGTTCCTCCTTCATCTGGGTGTCCATTCTTCCAATGCCCTTCGATTGATGGAGGAACGAGTGGTGTTTCTCCCATCTGGTCGTAAATCGGTAGAATATGAATTGATCTTCCAAATCGCAAAGGCTTGCCAGAACCAAAACCTGATTTCCTTTGAGTACAGCTCCCCAACATCAGAACCAAGCCCAAGAAAGAAAATTCTGCCACTGTGCCTGATGTTTCATGACAGCCGATGGTACTTGGTCGCACAAAAGACACAGGAAGGACAGAAACGCATCTATTCGTTGGTGAGGATGCAGGAGCTAAAAGTTCATATCACAAAGTTCGAAGACCCTGGTTTTGACATCAGGGATTACATGCAGCACTCGTTTGGCGTTCATCGAGGTCGGCAACAGCAAAAGGTAAAGATATGGTTTGATGCTACAGCAGCTCCAATTGTCAGGGAAAGAGAATGGAACAAGACGCAGTCGATTCAAGACAGGGATGAAGGAGCCATAGAGTTCTCAATCACTGTGGATCACCTCACTGAAATCCGCTCATGGATTCTGAAATGGGGCAGCCATGCCAAGGTTCTGGAACCCAAAGAATTGGTGAACAGTATCCAATCTGAATTGAGAGCAATGCTGGATGGATACGAAGAGGAAGAGTAAATCAGGTATGCAGAGAACAGGAATGTCCTCTCTCCCAATCCTTACAGCTCTGTTCCTTCAAGGAAGGGTTCATTCATCTCGAACCGTTCGATATTCGAGATGGTGGATTTGGCGATTTGCAACAGGGCTTCCTGTGTAAGGAAGGCTTGGTGGGAAGTGATGAGGACGTTGGGGAAGGTGAGGAGACGGGAGAGTTCGTCGTCCTGCAGGACTTCGCCGGAAAGGTCCTCGAAAAAGACACCTTCCTCTTCTTCGTAGACATCAAGTGCTACCCCTCCGATGTGTCGGGTTTTCAAGCCTTGAATGAGGGCGGTAGTATCAATGAGCTTGCCGCGGCTGGTATTGAGTATGATGGAGCCAGGCTGGAGTTGAGAGAGGGTTTCTACGTTGAGAAGGTGGTAGGTATCCGGAAGAAGAGGAACGTGGAGGGACAGAATGTTGCAGGCGTGGAGGAGTTCCTCAAAGTTGACGTATTGGACGTGATTGGATTCTGCCCATTCCGGCGAGGGGAATGGATCGTAGGCTAAAACTGTGGCTCCGAATCCTCGAAAGATTTGGGCGGCAATCTTTCCAATCTTGCCTGTGCCAACAATGCCTACAGTCTTTCGATGAATATCGAAGCCTTCGAGTCCATTGAGGGAGAAGTTGAGTTCACGAACCCGGTTGTAGGCTCGATGGATCTTGCGATTGAGAGTCATGAGCAAGGCAATCGTATGCTCGGCTACAGAGTTTGGAGAATAGGCAGGTACCCTTACGATCTTGAGTCCAAGGTCCTTTGCCACTTGCAGGTCGACGTTGTTGAAGCCTGCACATCGCAGAGCGATCAGTCTGACTCCTTGTTCTGCAAGCAGGGACAGACAGTCTTTATCCAGTTCGTCGTTTACAAATACACAGACGCAGTCTGCTCCAGAAGCTGTGGTGGCAGTCTGAGCATTGAGGCGGCATTCCTGAAACTCAAATTTGGCGCCATGGATAAAGTACTTCCGGTCGTAGGGCTTGGTGTCGTAGAAACAGCAGGTAAGCATGTCGGATCAGGGTTGGGCAGTCACTTCATCCGTAAGATCAGGTAAGTATAGCGGAGAGTGCCTGAGTAACGGTGGAATAATGTTTCGAGGAAACCTCGCCGTCATAGTGGAAGAGGGAGGCCACTTTGAGTCCAATGTCCTTTTTTTCATCTCCCAGTACTCTGGCGACTTTGGTAAGCCCATGATCGCGGAGCATGGCCATGATTTCAATGTGTTGCTGGTAGGTTTCGAACTTAAGTTCATCGACGAGAGTCATGTCATTTAGGTAAGAAAACCCTGGTGACATTTCGGGCATGATTTCCCGTATTTTCTGTATTAATTCATGGCAGGCATCGCTGTTTATGGTGCCTTTGAGGGAAACAGAAATGAACTTTAAATCAGGAAAGGCTTTCACGTGTACCAGGTACACTTCCTTTGATTTACCGGTCTGTTCGGTTTGAGCCATACACAAGATAGATGTTTGCTGGATGGCGTTTTCAGGCCCTAATGTCGAGCATCAAGAGTAGGCAGGGATAAACTAAACTGCTTTGGAGAACATTTGAGTATCCCCTGTTTCTGATTCCAGATAGGCGTCTAATCCACGGGCAATGGAACGCAGGAACAACCTTCCCGTGGAAGTAACCGTGTACAGGGGGGTAGAGTTATCCGTTTGTTTGATAAGAAGTTGGTCGTCCAAGCACTCACTCAGATGGGTATCAATATTCGGGAGAAAGGTATTCAGGGTTTGTCCGAATATTTTCTGAAAGGCTTGTGGGTCGATCCGAAGGTTGCACATGAGCTCATCAATCAGGTACTTACAGCATATATCCTGATAGGAGAGTTCGCAGGATCGAACAATCGGTGGCTGGTCATCATCCAGCAGGTCGCGGTAATGATGCAGGTTGGCTGAGTTTTGGAAATAATAGTTATCCAGAAAGCTGATCCCCGTGAGACCTGTCCCAAGGACATGAGGGGCTTTTTTGGTGGTGTACCCCATAAAGTTTCGGGCCAGGGTACCATTTCGGGTGGCATAGGAGAGTTCATCTCCTGGCAAGGCAAAGTGGTCCATACCTATCGGTTGGTAGCCGTAATGGGTCAAACGCTCGGATACGGCCATAAAGACTTCTGCTTTTTCTTGCGGAGTAGGTAACCGGTCCTTGGGGAGCAGAAGGTGGTGCTTTTTTACTTCTGGAAGATAAGCAAAGTTGTAGAGAGCGATGCGGTCCGGTCGTATCTCGGAGATGCGATCCACTGTATTGAGTGCGGTTTCCAGGGTCTGGCAGGGGAGCCCGTAAATAAAGTCAAGGTTAACAGAGCGATAGCCTTGTTGGCGGCTGAAGGAAACCAAGTCTTGAATGCATTCTGGAGAGTTATCCCGGTTGACGGCCTCGAGGACTTCGGGATCAAAGTCCTGAACACCAAAGGAAATTCTTCGAAATCCAAGCTCATGAAAGAGGCTGATTTGCTCTTTAGTGCAGGTGCTGGGGTCTGTCTCAAATGAACTTTCCGAGAAGGTGCTGAAATCAAAATATTTATGGCAGCATTCCAAGAGTCTTTCGATCTGAGGGACCATCAGAAAGGTGGGCGTTCCTCCACCAAGATGAAGTTGATTGATCCGAAGAGGCCCTCCAGACATTTCTGTAATTATCTCAAATTCCTTCTCAAGGTGGTCCAGGTAATCATTGGTCGGTGCCTGTTTTCTAGAGCGAATCAGGGTATTGCAGGCGCAGTAATAGCAAAGCTTCTGGCAAAAAGGGATGTGAATGTAGAGTGAAACAGCATCTCTCTTTTCGCGAAGGGAGGACAGCTTCGCCTCGTAGAACTTGGCATTGGAGGCATTGGACCAACGGTCGGGCGTTGGATAGCTGGTGTAGCGTGGTACATTCCCCTGATATTTCTTGATCAGGTGGTCCAGTGAGGTAGTCATGGCGGGACAGGTGTAGCCCGTTTATGATGTTTTATCTTGTTTATGCAAATGCCGGCGTAAAAGCCAGATACCCGACCCGATTAAAAGAAAGGGAAGGCCGGTAAGCAATAGGGTTGTGCCATAGTAGGCGACAAGTGTGCTCTTTTTTGCAGTAAAACACACGGAGCAGGCAGAGAGTGGATTGGCTACCAGGAATACAAGTCCGGTAAGGACTGAATATTTAAGAGATTTAAAGGACATAAAGCGTCACAAAGACGATGGGCCAAACGCCCACCACAAAGTACCAGAATACTTGAGCGGCTGCAAAATGCTCACGAAGAAGTGTTTTGGACTTCATTAATCTCATGAGGATGTATCCCAAGTAAAGAATCGCCCCCAGAACATGTAGACCATGTGCACCTACAATCACGTAGAAGGTTGAGCCATATATGCTGGATTTTACAGTGAGACCATGCTTGATGAGTTGTACCCATTCCCAACCCTGTGAAATCAGAAATAAGGCACCAAGAAGGATGGACGCGGCAAACATGTCATAGAACTTCCCTTTCCATGGAGTAGCATCATGACGTCGTTTATTTGCCCGAAAGAGCAATACCCCACTAACTAAAAGTAGGAAGGTATTGAAAAGAGTGACGAGGACCGGTAGCCGGGGTTGATCCGGTGGTGGCCATGCGTCGACACCCTGACGAGTTACGACGTATGCACTCAGAAGGCCTGCGAAAAAAAGCACCTCTACAGCCACAAATAACGACATTCCAAAAACGCCATTGGATATCGCTGGCGCATTCGCATCTGACGGTAGGGTTGCGGTAGTTTTCACAGGGTAGAAGAAAAGTCAGCACTAATAAGTTATTTAGGATGGCAATGATGCACATCCGGTATAGTGGTCACGAAATCGTTGTGATTGATCCAGTTCGCACCACGGTCGTTAAGGATATCTGGAGCTAGCCCTGCAAAGCAGATAAACATGGCAACCAAGCAGCTAATGAGCAGCCACCAGACAAACTTCTTTTCCACATCCAGATGCATGAATTTGCCCGCCACCATGATGGTTTTGACAATGGCTACTCCGAAGGCAGTCACTAAAACGATTGTGCCAGTCAAAGCCTTGGGGATGAAGTCAGCATCTGCATAAAGCGGACCAACAATACTCACCACCAGAAGGGCGGCCAGAATCCAGTAGATGCGAATGTAGTAAGAGGCGGAATGATGAGCCTCGGAGTGGGAATCTTTATTACTCATTTTGGGTTTATCCTGCTGCTGTGGTGTAGAAAAGTGGGAAGAGGAAAAGCCAGACTATGTCTACGAAGTGCCAATATATTCCGATACATTCAACACGTTGCAAATCTTTGCCCTTGGCGGCGTCTTTGGCAACAATGCCCATAATGATTGCCCCTGCGATAACGTGGACACCATGAAGACCTGTGATGGAATAGTAACAACCCCAAAAGATATTCTTTGTAAGGACATAGCCTTTCTGGATTTCAACCGTCCATTCATAGGATTTAACACAGAGGAACATGAGGGCTCCCCCAATGGTATACCATAAAAAGCGGGCCGCCTTCTTTCCGTCTCCAGATTCAGCTGCCTGGTGGGCAAGAACAGCAAAAAGACTGGATGTTAGGAGGACTAAAGTGTTGAAGGCTCCGATCCGCAGATCCGTGTGGGTTGCTTCGTAAGCCCATTCATGCCCATGACGGAAACGCATGAGGAGGTAGAAGACCAGCAGTCCCCCAAAGATTACGATTTCCGAAGCAACAATCCACCACACGGCGAGTTTCCCCGTCGAGATGCCGGTAACAGACCGGTTGGTGGCTTGTGGTCGTTCAAATGTAGAAGCACTCATTCGTTATCAAATTATAAAGGTTTGGGGTTATTTGGCAGCAGGGGCTTCATCCTGAGGCCAGTAATCATCTTCACGGTCCGGAACACTGTACTCATAGGGACCTCGGTAGACTTCTGGCAGGACCGGCCAGTTGCCGTGCCCTGGAGGTGAATCCGCAGTCCACTCAAGAGTGTTGGCATTCCATGGATTCTTCTCCGCTTTGCGACCTTTGAACATGCTGTAGAAGAAGTTAATGATGAAAGGCACTTGGGCAATCAGCATGATGATCAGCGAAGTCGTTGCCACAATCCGAAGGTGCTGAAGTGATTCGGTAGAAAGTTCAGGGAAATTCGAGTAGTCGTAAATCCTGCGATGCTGACCGGCCAATCCGAGAAAGAATTGGGGCAGGAAAATAAGGTTGAAGGGGATGATAGTGCCCCAGAAGTGGATTTTCCCGATCGTTGGATTCAAATGTCTTCCAAACATTTTTGGGAACCAATAGGTCAACCCGGCAAACATCCCGATGATGGCAATGGGGAAGAATGTGTAATGGAAGTGGGCAACGACAAAGTAGGTATCATGAAAGAAGATATCCGCACCGTTGGCTCCAAGATAGATTCCAGTTACACCACCGAGGAGGAAGGTTCCAATAAAACCCAGGGCCCAGAGCATAGGTACCGTAAATTGTATACTCCCTCGATACAGCGTGGCGATATATAAGAAACATAACTCCGCAATCGGGATTGAGATCAGGAGGGTCGTAACGGTAAAAAGGTTGGTCATTCTAGGGTCAATCCCTGCAATAAACTGGTGGTGAGCCCAGACCACAAAACTGAGAATGCCAGTTGCGAATGTCGTGTAGAGGGCCAACTTGTACCCAAAGAACTTTTTGCGGGAAAATACAGCAATGACATCAGCGACAATCCCCATGGCAGGAAGAAGTACTACGTACACTTCCGGGTGGCCGAAGAACCAGAACAAATGCTGCCACACCAGAGGATCACCACCTGCACCGGCGTCATAGAAATGTGTGCCCACCAACTGGTCAAACAAAAGGAGAACTGCTCCAGCAATCAGAGGACCCACCGAAAGCATGAAGAGAATGGAGGCAATCACAATCATCCAGACCACAAGGGGGATGTCGTACATGCTCATTCCCTTGGCCCGGGAGTTCATGGTAGTAGTGATAAAGTTAATCCCCCCAAGCAGGAAGGCGACAAATTCCAGAGCAACAGCGATCAGCCATAACGGTGCCCCCAAGGGTGTGAGGTTATACTCAGGCATGGAGGATAGAGGAGGATACGCCGTCCAAGCTCCTCCAAAGGCACCACCGGGGACAAAGAATGAAGCGACCAATATGACAGCACTGAGAAGAAAGATTTGGTAGCTCAGGCGGTTGATCCTGGGAAAGACCATATCGTCACAACCAATCATCAGGGGAATACAGAAGTTTCCGAAAGCAGCGATCAGGACTGGCATTGCCACCCAGAAAATCATGATAGTGCCATGCATGGTCACCTTGGAGTTGTAATCTCCAGGAGTCACAATTCCGTATCCGGGAACAGGCTCACCAGGGTAGGCAAGTTGCATACGGAAGACATAGGCAAGGTAGCCGCCAATTATCGCCATGATCAACCCCGTAAAGAGGTATTGCATCCCGATAATCTTATGATCAGTCGAAAACAGATACTTGCTGGCAAAGCTCTGCTCGTGATGACCGTGGTCGTGGCTGGCGTGTTGTTCTGAGGAGGCAGTTGATGAAGCGTCCATGGATAGTGTTCTTTGCGAAAAAAGAGGTTAAAAAATTATTGAGAGGCAAGAAGTTCTCCGTTGGCCGTTTTATGACTATTCATCCACGCCAAATGACTTTCTTCATCGTGGATGTAAAGTCTCGCAGGCATGAGTCCATGACCAATTCCGCACATTTCTGTGCATTGAATATCAAACTTACCGGTTTTTGTTGGTTGAAACCAGCCTTTGATGGTACGACCTGGAACAGCGTCCTGCTTTAATCGGAAAACAGGAATTGAAAAACTGTGTAATACATCCTTGGATGTCAGTTCGTAATGATAGGTGACCCCCTTTTGCAAGTGGAGTTCTTCCGTGGTACGAATGTCGTCCTCAGTGTCTAGTTTCCCATCAGGTCCAGGGTGCTCAAAAATCCATGCCCATTGGCGGGAAATGACACGTACAGTTTGGTCTGCCTCTGGAAGATCCAGCTTCACCTGGTTCCAGACCTTGATCGCACCAACTACAAGCACTACGTCACAACAAATGATGAGAATGTGAGGAATGGTAATCCATTTTTTCTCGGACTTCTTGGTTCCGGTTACATAACCAGCCTTTTGCCCTTCCTTGCGGCGATACTTAATAATAAATCCGAAGAAGACGATTTCGGCGATAATGAACCAGAAACCGACAATCGCGGTAATGAGCCAGAAGAGCCAGTCAATGGACCCGGCATAAGTGGAAGCTTGTTCTAGAAAATGATCCATGGTGATAAGGAAAGGTGTTTAAAAAACAGAGTTGATGTTCTTAGTGATGATCGTGACCATGATGCTCGTCTTTAGGGGGAGCCTCTTTCTTGGGGATCTCTGTATTGATCGTGATGTATGCCGCGACAATGATAAATGCCCATACGGTGAACATGGTATATTTAAAGGATTTAAGGGCGAGTGAGTCGCTTTGTGCTTCCAGGGAATCGGAGGTGTTACTCATGATTGAATAGTTTGTGTTGCCTCAGGTTAAAAAATTTAAACAGTTTGTATTCGTGATAAAAAGATGGGCACCGGTCCAGCAAAACCAGCCTCGCCGAGACCGGTGCCCTTACTCCTGTTTTCGCTTATCCGAATCCTACTGGATTCCGTGGGACGATGATCAATCATCCCACTTCGGAAATTATTCTTGTCGTTGCATTTCCCTACACAGTGGCAGTTCTCGCAGGTACATGCATGGGGGATTAAAATCTTCATAATGGGTTTGATGACCTTGGGTCATTCACTGGTAGGCACGGGAGCGGGAGTGCCTTCGGGAGCTTTTCCTGGTAGGGTACGAATGTAGGCGATGACGTCTTTCATCGCGGTTTCATCCGGTAGCAGTGCCATGATGGGCTTCATGGTCATGGCTTCGAGATCCTTCGGGCTGTTCCCGCGGATGCCTTCTTTGAATTTTTTAAGTTGGACCAGCATGTACCAGTCATCCATGCCAGCCTGGGAAGGAGCTTTCAGGGCTGGGTTGCCTTCTCCATTTACTCCATGGCAACCGATACAGGAATTATAAAGAGTTTTTCCCTTTACCGGATCTCCCTCGAATGTGTGCTTATTTTTTGCTTTGGGTAAGGAGGCTACGTACTTGGCCATGCCTTCAATGTTCTTTTCAGGCAAAGCACGGGACATGGGACGCATCAAATGCCCCTCCACATCATCCGGGTGAGCCCCACGAACGTCTGTACGAAACTTTTCCAACTGACGCTGAACATACCAGTCTGGTAAACCAGCGATAGCCGGAGCGTGAATAGCCTGGTTGCCATGTCCTTCAGGGCCATGACAAGTCGCACATAACTTCCAGTGTGCAGGAACATCAGGACTTCCTTTAAGAAGGCCAGCACTAAGGATCAGGATAGCGAAATTGCCGAGGTATTTCATGTAAGAGTGGAGTAATCGAATAATGGACAAATCTATCCACAAAATGACCAAAGAAATCGAATTTACCAGATTTCCATGACGAAAATGCGGACTTATTAGCGACTTTAATGACGCAAGAAATTTCAGTGAGCAAGATCAAAAATACCTGTCATGCAAGCACTCACAGCCTGAGCATGAAAGCCTGATGAGGCCCTCTCTGACCATCTGTTTTTCCAAAGTTTCGGGTTGGAGAAGAGGAATTTTCAATCAATGGCCAGCATGAGCCTGAGAACCTTCTGGAGGAACATAATAATCCTGGCGCAACCAATCCACAATCAGAGAAATCTCCTGATCCGTCAGTTTGTCATCTTTGCCGAATGAAGGCATACGGTCATTTTTCTTCCCGTAGAAGCGGTCATGAGCTGGGTCTGCAATGATTCCGGTGAGCCATTCCTTTGAGCCATAGCCAGTCAAGTCCGGTGCAGTGGCTTCGTCATCCGGTTCGAGGTATTGGTGGCAGTCAATGCAATCAAAGCCGTCTACAATAAGCTCATCTCCTTCTTCAATAAGTTCCTGATCCTTCTCATCCATTTCTGCCTGATAGGGGAGTTTTGCCTGGGCTGAAATAGCGGCGGCGACTTTTGCCAGATCTTCCGCATCCGATTCATCAAAATCTTTGAGGAACTTTGCCATTTTACTATTGGAAAACTCAGTGTTTCCAAAGAATTCAGGGCTGGTGTAGTTTTTATAGTTAAGGAGCTTTTCCAGCCATGGCCTGGAGGCAAAACCAGCCAGATCTGCTGCCGTAGGGACAAAGTTGACAGTAAGTTGTTTCCCTGGCTCAAGTTGTTCCCTGGTGAGGTGGCTTTCTTTGAGAATTTCGTCAATAGTCATACCATGCTTCTCGGCAATGACATCAATACTGTCTCCTTCACGATAGAGTATTTTTGCCATCTTGCCATGTCCCGTGCCATCGTGCCCATCATACCGGTGACAGCTGGCACAGTGCTTGGCAAACAGGCGGGAGCCTTGAATCAAGGGATCCTTCTGAAGCAGGGAAACAGCACCGCTACTGGGGATTCCCGCAGGAGCACCTGCCAGAACAATGGCTCGGGCAGCTTTTTCTTGGGAGTCAAGCAAAGCATGTTGATGGTGGTGGCTGTTTTTGTCTTCTTGCATGGCCACCCAAGTCAGCAGAAGAGAGCCTAACAAAAGGACAACCAATAGACCGATATTGAAACGGTGCCCCAGTTTCCACCTGCCAATGAAGGGCATCAAGCAAATGACCAGCATCAATACACCCGGGATCACAATAGCACCCCAGAATGCTGAAGTATATTTGAGCAATTGAAACAGGAACAGGTAATACCACTCAGGACGAGCTGCTGAGAATTGGTCCGAGGGATCTGCCGGCGCTGAAAGGGGTGCCCCATGATGCCATATCACAAAGAATAGGATGGCAGCCAGTACGGCCAGACAAGCGACCGCATCCTTGAGGATTTGTTCTGGCCAGAAATCTTCTTCTTCTCCGTTCAACGGTTCTTTCGCATGGATACCATGTCTGCGGAACAAATAAACGTGCCCAATGATAAACATAATGGTCAGGGCAGGTAAAACCCCTGCATGAATGGCAAAGAAGCGGGTCAAGGTCTGGTGACCATATTCAGTGCCTCCAATCAGCACTTTCTGTAACTCTGGCCCGACAAAAGGTACAGCGGCAACCAGATTGGTCGCCACCTTGGTAGCCCAATACCCTTTTTGGTCCCAAGGAAGGAGATACCCGGTTAGCCCTAATCCCATCACCAGGCCCATCAGAATAATACCAAACCAGAAATTGACCTCCCTCGGAGCTTTGTAGGCACCATCAATGACGACTTGCATGGTGTGCAAAACCAACAATATCACCATTGCCTGGGCCGTGTAATGATGGATGCCCCGAAGAAACCACCCTCCCCACATTTCGTGCTGAATGAAATAAACACTTTCCCATGCAGTTTGACTACTCGGGCTGTAGGCCATCCAAAGGATTACCCCTGTAACCAATTGAATGAAGAAGGCAAAAGTAAGAGTGCTGCCCCAAATATAGCGCCAACGGGAACCTCCGGGTATTTTTTCGTACAGGGCTTCTTTGAGCAGGCCTTGCCAACCTGTCCTGTCATCCAGCCACTTGAGAGCATTGTTGATCTTATCTTTCATGGCGGTAATCAAGTGACTGCGATTTTCTCTTTCTTGTTCGGCTGGAAATTCTGAAAGTTTACCCAGACTTCGCCTTTTTTGAGCTTCTCAGGATCAACTTCCAAGGTATCCATTCCTCTTGGGCTTTGTGTGGTCTTGGGGTTTTTGATACCGCCATCCAATTCGAATTGACTGTTGTGGCAGGGGCAGGAGAACTCAGGTTTTTCTCCTGATTCTTTATAATCAACAGCACAACCCAAGTGAGGGCAGGAAACATTCAGGGCTGAAACTTCCCCATCCTGAGATCTTCTCAAAAACACGGCCCCAATCCGAACGCTGGGAAATTTGTTCCATGCATCGACCCTTTCCGCCAGAACCGGATATATTCTGGGAACTCCATCGTCTGGCACGGCGTCCAAACTAGCGATTCTGACCCATTTCCCTTTTTCGGCTTTCTTGCGGAGTGGATCAAAGATCATTGGAAGGCTCGCCAAAACAGGAAACACCCCTGCAATGGCTCCCAGCAAGCCAGCCCACAATTTGATCACACCTCGACGGTTAGTTGTTTCTGTGTTTAATTTTTCTTCAAGCATAATAGATAAAACAGCTACTTTTAAAATGTTGGAAACAAGCCCTTTCCGAATAGGTGTGGGCGGTAAATATGCAGAGCAGGGTTTATATTGTGATCTTGGCTTTCATTCCAAGGTGAAAACAAATTGGTAATTCAAAAGGTTCACTCCAAGCGGTTAATGTGCAAATGAAAACTCATTCTCCATTACAATATATCCT
>Ga0255776_10005464_pt1 | contig 13199 bp, 12 predicted proteins | sample 071ome_19_FD_179974 | JGI IMG/M metagenome (GOLD analysis project Ga0255776, IMG submission 179974) | Coastal salt marsh microbial communities from the Groves Creek Marsh, Skidaway Island, Georgia - 071413AT metaG (version 2) | ecosystem: Environmental > Aquatic > Marine > Intertidal zone >...
CGCGGTTTAGACCCAGCATTACTGCTGCTTTAGTCTGATTGTCGCGAGTGAAGTGCATTACTGCTTCCAAAAGCGGTGCTTCAACTTCAGAAAGAACCATGTCATAAACGTCGGTTACATCCTGACCGTCAAGGTGGTTGAAGTAGTTGTTTAGCGCTTTTTCTACGCTATCGCGCAAGGTCTGATGTTGTTCAACAGGCGCAGTTAAATGTTCTTTAAATTGGGTGGCGCCTGGGTTTGCTTGTGCCGCTTGTTCAGATTGCGTAAACGTGGCTTCAGCAGTATCAAAAGTACTCATGCAGCTATACTTCCTGTGCGTAAAAGTTGTTGAAAATAAAGTTGGATCACTTCTTGTTGTTCAGAAGGGGTTTCCAATTGATTGAAGGTTTTACGAAAGCTCTTGCTCTCGGGCTGGGTTTGTAGGTACCAGCCGACATGCTTACGGGCGATGCGTGTGCCCATAAAGTCACCATAGAATTTATACAGCGCCTGAAGGTGTTCAAGAAGTAATGCTTGAACCTCAGTTAATGGTAAGGGCGCGAGTTTTTCCCCGGTTTCCAAATAGTGATTGATTTCGTTAAAAATCCAAGGGCGGCCTTGAGCCGCACGACCTATCAACAGACCATCGGCCTGAGTGTATTCCAATACTTGCAACGCTTTTTCAGGGGTATCAATATCGCCATTCGCGAAGACTGGAATAGTGACGGCATTTTTGATTTCTCGTATCGCTGAATAATCCACTTCTCCGTGGTATTTACACTCACGGGTGCGGCCATGTATAGCCAAGGCAGTAATGCCGGCTTGTTCAGCCATTTCAGCAACGTTAATGCCGTTCAGTTTTTGTTTTGACCAACCAATTCGGGTCTTGAGTGTGACAGGAATCTCCACAGCGGACACCACGCTGGTAAGGATTTCCTTTACCAACTGCTCATCTTTTAATAAGGCAGAACCCGCGGCTTTATTGCACACTTTCTTTGCCGGACATCCCATGTTGATGTCTATGATTTGAGCACCGCGTTCTGCACTAAGCTGAGCTGCTTCCGCCATCATTTCAGGGTCACCGCCAGCAATTTGTACACTTCGGATGCCTGGTTCGCCGTCGTAATTCATTCGTAGCGAAGACTTTGCTGTATTCCATAATCGTTTATCAGACGTGACCATTTCGGATACGGCCATGGCTGCGCCAAGCTTCTTGCACAATACTCTAAAAGGACGATCTGTTACGCCAGCCATAGGCGCAAGTATCAGACGATTTTCCAGAGTGTAAGGGCCCAGCTGGATCACAGTTGCTCCGTTGATAAAGAAACAAAGTCGTTATGGATACGCTTTGATTGGTTGAAATTTGTTCACTGGTTCGTGAGCAGGGGCGCTATGATAACGATTTCAGGCGAGCTGGAAAAGTCTGTTGATCAAAAAAATTGTCTAGAAATTGATCATTTTGTGCTTGACATTTCTGGGGCGTTTAAAAATCCTGAGTTTGGCTCTATCTTGGTTCATAGCTCTGACACTTGGGTGATTTTAAACTGAGCTTTTTCGCCTGAAATGGCGATGCCCGAGCTATGTATTAACGGGAGTATAGTTCCAGGCGATAGCTTCTGGCGGTGGCGCCAGGATCTTTTATCTTGAAAGCAATGTGGATTGGAATGTTCTTTTCCATGATGGTAGCGCCAGATAATTCGCCACCAAGATATTGGCTAGGTGAAATCAGTCCGCTTGCTACCGGTTTGTTGTCGTTGTCGGTAAAGATCAGAGCTAGCTTCGGATACGGCTGAGTAAATGATGCCTGGTTGGTAATGATGGCATCAATTAGTAAATGTTGTGGGTTGCTATTGTCACTTCGGACGATCAGGTTGCTAGCGCGTATCTTATCCAGCGCTCTAATTTCAGGAAGCTTACAGCCTAATATGGTACAAGCCAGTGTATAGCTTGGGCGAAGTTCAGGCAGTTTTGACCAGTTGTTGAAATTAAGCCATCCGATCTGGAATGCAATGAGTAGTATTCCAAAGATGGAGCCTACCGACCAGCCGATGGTGGCCGTGAGATTTTTTTTCTCTTCAGGGCGTTCCGTATTGAGGTAAACCGGTTCGCTTTCGAAGTGAGGCGGTTGATCCAGTTTTTCTTCTTGGAATGAGTTAGTGCTGGTTGGATGGATTGGTGTAGATAGTTGTTCTGCTCCATCGTTATCGTCAATGGAGCTGCTGTCTAGCTCTTCGAGCAGTTGTTCTGCCCAGTCTTCATCCTGTTTCTTGGTTTCCGCAATGGGATCGCCGCCAAACAACTCGTCGGCGTCCATGTCACCATCATCTTCCAGCATGTCATCAGGGATCGCGAGTAACTGCTCGCCTGGCTCTTCCTGGTCGTTGGAGTTGGAGGTGTCTTTGGAAATGAACTCGTTGACGCTGTCGTCTTTAATGTCAAAGTTTTGATCAATATCGCTTAGTGTGTCCTGTTCAAACAGGTCATCAATATCGATGGGGGTGTCATTGTCCAGCTTTGGTGGGATAGGGGCGTCACTATTCAGGGCGCTGTATTCAACTGCGTTGAATACATTCAGGCAACTGCCGCAGCGAACCAAGCCGTTTGCGACTTTGAGTTGCTCTTCTTTAACTTTAAAAGAAGTTTGGCACTTGGGGCATTGGGTGATCAGTTCCGCGACCATAATGCTCTATCCTTTTATTCCCTTAAAACGTAGTAAGCCTTTTGCCCGATAATAGCCGAGCAGATTCATTCCGTGAAGTCTAGGCTATTTCTTTTTACCCGTGATGAGAATCCAGTCTTCTTTTTGCTCGATAGGATTCAAATCAAAGTATTGGCTGTAGCAGTTATAAACGTCTTCAGCTTGTTCCTGAAGAATGCCGGACAAGGCCAGTAATCCACCTGATTTGGTGTTTTTGGTGATTTCTGGTGCCAGCTCAACCAATGGACCTGCCAGAATGTTCGCTACCGTAATATCGGCCTGACAACCTTGGAAGTTATCTGGTAGGAATAGTTCAATCCTGTTTTGATCCAGACTATTTCGTTCCATGTTCATTTCTGTCGCGGTCAAAGCTTGAGGGTCAATATCTACACCAATCGCTTCTTTCGCGCCTAACAATAAAGCAGCTATAGCGAGAATGCCGGAACCACAGCCGTAATCCAGGACTTTCGCTTCATTTAGTGCGGCAGTCTGATCTGTTGAAATGCGGTCCAGGTGTTTTAAACATAAATACGTGGTCGGGTGTGTGCCCGTACCAAAGGCTAATCCTGGGTCCAGAATTAAATTGACGCTGTCAGGTTCAGGGGGTTCGGTCCAGCTCGGGCAAATCCATAAGCGCTCACCGCATTGAATCGGGTGGAAGTCGTCCATCCAGGCACGTTCCCAATCTTGATCTTCCACTTTTTCCGTTTGGATCTGGTGTGTCAGCTTCTGTTCAGTCGCGAACTCGGCTACCGCTTTAGCGACGGCGTCGATGTCGAAATCTTCAGTAAATAAACCAACAACACGAGTGCTTTTCCATAGCGGTGTTTCACCCGGAAGAGGTTCGTAAATTGGTTGGTCTTCAGGGTCTTCCAGAGTAATGGAGCTGGCTCCGATCTCCAGCAGATAGTCTTCAAGTTTTTCAGCACTTTCTGCCTGAGTTGTGATTTTGATTTGTAACCAGCTCATAATGTCTTGCTCTAGATAAAGGTTGCATCAATCCATGAATGCGAATGAATTAGTGATGCTTTTTAAGAATGCTTTCCAAATAATGAATGCTGTAACCGCCTGAGCAGAAGCCTTGATCACTCATTAATCGGCGGTGCAATGGAATGTTGCTTCGAATTCCATCAATCAGCATTTCTTCCATGGCATTTTGCATACGGCAAATGCTTTGTTCACGCGTTTCACCGTGTGATATCACTTTTGCGATCAGTGAATCGTAAAACGGTGGAACCGTATAGCCCGCATATAAGTGAGAATCTACGCGGATACCTGGACCACCAGGTGGATGGTAGAACTTTACTGTGCCCGGAGATGGAACAAAGCTGCTTGGATCTTCCGCATTAATTCGGCTTTCAATGGCGTGACCTGAAACCTTGATGTCGCTTTGTTTAATGCTGAGAGGTTCACCGCCAGCGATCAACAGTTGCTGACGAACCAGGTCAATGCCTGTGATCATTTCACTGACCGGGTGTTCTACCTGAATACGAGTATTCATTTCGATGAAATAAAACTGATCATTCTCGTATAGGAACTCAAAGGTACCTGCACCGCGGTAGTTGATCTCTTCACACGCTTTAATACAGGCATCAAATACAGCCTGTCGAGCATCTTCATTGATACCAATAGCCGGTGCTTCCTCAATGACTTTCTGATGCTTACGTTGAATTGAACAGTCACGATCATACAGGTGAACGGCGTTGCCTTGACCGTCGGCAAGAACCTGAACCTCAATGTGTCTCGGGTTTTCCAGGAACTTCTCCATATAGACGGTTTCATCGCCAAATGCGGCTAATGCTTCAGCTTGAGTGACCGATACCGAGTTCAGTAGGCTGGCTTCACTGTGTACTACGCGCATGCCACGACCACCGCCACCGGCAGCCGCTTTAATAATGACCGGATAACCAATGCGTTGTGCAATTTTGCACAAGGCTTCTTTGTTCTTAGGTAGTGGACCATCTGAACCAGGCACGGTTGGGATGCCTGCTTTCTTCATGGCGCGAATCGCAGAAACCTTGTCACCCATTAATCGAATGACTTCAGGCGTAGGGCCAATAAATGTAAAACCACTGCGCTCAACCTGCTCTGCGAAATCGGCATTTTCGGCTAGAAAGCCATAACCAGGGTGAATTCCCATGGCGTCTGTTACTTCGGCTGCGCTGACGATGGCTGGGATGTTCAGATAACTGTCTAGCGGTTGGTTGGAACCAATGCAAACGGATTCATCGGCAAGGCGCACGTGAAGAAGGTCGCGATCTGTTTGAGAATGAACCGCCACGGTTTTAATATTTAATTCTTTGCAAGCACGCAATATACGAAGTGCAATTTCACCTCGGTTTGCAATGACCACTTTATCAAGCATAACTTCACTCGTATCTAGCGAAATAATATCTATGTATTACGAAAAGAAGTTTGTCGGTTCAAACTTCAGGTTGGGGCACGGTTGGATTGGATTACACAATAGTAATCAGAGCTTGCCCAAATTCTACAGGTTGCGCATTCTCAATCAGAACGGCCTCAACGATGCCTGAGCGATCAGCTTCAATTTGGTTCATCATTTTCATTGCTTCAACGATACAAATGACGTCACCTGCTTTTACGTGTTGACCAACTTCTACAAACGCAGGAGAAGAAGGTGAAGGAGCTCGGTAGAAGGTTCCCACCATAGGGGACGTAACGACATGCCCCACTGGCTTGTCATCTTGCTTTTCTTTCGATTCGGCAACAGGTTCTTCTTTGATCTGCTGAGGCGCAGACATAATGGGTGTCTGAGTGACAACCGGAGCAGGAGAGTTAATGCGTCTGCTGATACGAATGGCTTCTTCGCCTTCTTTAATCTCAAGCTCTTCAATGCCTGATTCTTCAATAAGTTCGATCAGCTTTTTTACTTTTCTTATATCCATACTATGTCTCCTAAAGGAAATATCTCTAAGGCAATTAGTTGGCTTGAGAAATTCGTTTGTGCGCTGCGTCTAGTGCATATTTGTAGCCGTCTGCACCCAGACCGCATATCACTGCGAGAGCTTTATCCGAGAAATAGGAATGATGACGAAAGGCTTCTCGTTGATGCACATTGGATAAGTGCACTTCAATGAACGGAATTTGAACCGCCAAAAGTGCATCGCGCATAGCAACACTGGTGTGCGTGTATGCTGCAGGATTAATGATGATGTATTTAACAGAGTCCTGGTGGGCCTGTTGGATTCGGGTAACAAGCTCACCTTCGATGTTGCTTTGGAAGCAATCAATCGTCAGGTCTAAGGATTCTGCTTGCTTGGATAAGTCATCATTGATGTCAGAAAGAGACTTCGAACCGTAGATACCTGGTTCCCTAACTCCTAGCATGTTGAGATTTGGGCCATGTATTACCAGAATGTCCGTCATATATTCACCGAAATGATAACTGTTTCGCTTGTCTTGTCGTTATGGAGGCAGAGTTTGCACAAAATTGATGCATGTGTCCAATTTTTCTGTAAGAACTTTGAAAAAGCCTCACTTTTACAGAAATTACCTGCAAGATCGAAACAAAGTTTGTGATGATGGGTAACAGAATAGGTGAATAAATTAGAAAGTGCATTCCAATTTCAGGGATAAATGGTTTATTTGCCTGTTTTTTGGAAGGGAAAGTTAGAAATGACCTTAATTTTGTTAATTAAAGTCATTTCGTATGGCTTAGTGGGTCGGGATGATTTTATGCTTGTAAAGGGTTTATTCCGCCCCCGAGAACAAACGAACGCAGTTACGGCCTGCGTGTTTAGCTTCGTACAGCGCCCGGTCTGCATGTTCGGACAGTGCCGATGCATCCATTAGATCCGGTGTAAGGGCTGCGATTCCACAACTGAACGTGACATTGAAGTCCTTTTCGCCTGCGGACTGAGCGATGTTTCGGAACTTGGATAGGATCTCATTGAAGATCATGACCGCGTCTGTAGCTGACGTATTCGGTAAGACCACTGCAAATTCTTCACCGCCGTAGCGGCCGATGATGTCACTTTTACGAAGGCGTTGTTTTAAGAAGAGTGCCAGACTTTTAATGACTTTGTCGCCAATTGGGTGGCCGTAGGTGTCATTGACCTTCTTGAAGTGGTCGATATCAAGCATCGCAAAAGACAGGGGTGTTTTATCACGTGTACTTTGCTGGATGGCATTATCTAACTTATGCAGAGAATGGGTGTGATTGTAAAGGCCGGTCAGGCTGTCTCGAACCATGAGAGCTAATAGAGACTTGGCGCGTCGGCCTCGGTTCCGAATGGTGCGAATCAAGTGATCCGGGTTGATCGGTTTGGTCAGGAAATCATCGCCACCACCAAGACTCATAGCTTGCAGCTGCTTATTAATGTCGTCTTCCGCTGACAGGAAAACGATTGGCATGCTGACCCACTTTTCATGTTGGCGAATAATATGTGCCAGTTCTGAACCAGTACAACCCGGCATGTACATGTCCAGTACCACCAAATCGGGTTGGAATTCTTCTAGTGTATCCAGAATCAACAGGGGATCGGTGATCACTTTTGCGGTCATCTGGGCTTTTTTCAGAGTGCTGTCGATAAAATGCGCCTGAGAACGGGAGTCGTCCAGAACGAGAACGCGGTAATCGTTATCCAACGTGTCGCTTTCAATATCGATGTTTTCGATCAAACGGCCAGGGTCAATGCTGTCGATATAGAAGGATTTACTGCCCGTTCGAATGGCTTGAAGTCGAGTTTCAAGGTCACAGCCATGTTGTGATAGGAAACTGACAGGGAATGACAGTTGTTCCTTGTCTTTCAGGGATTGAACAAAGGCGATACCTGAATCCTTGTCGCCTGCGAGATCTGTATCGATAACCAGAATGGCTGGTACGGTAATTTTTAAATGGTGCTCAAGATCACTTAGTTCATGGAGTATTTTGCACTGGAGACCAAAATAGCTCAGCTGCCTGGAAAGTTTATGCGCGTAATCGGAATCTTTAATGGCCAAATAAATAGGCTTACGCAGCTTTAACTGAGGCTCTGGAGATTCGCTTGCTCTTTGGTCTGATTTTCTTAAGGTAATCTTAGCCAGGTCACGAACTCGTTGGGTCAGTGTATCGAGTTTCGCTTTATCCATGGATTCAATGCATTGTTGAATCACACCATCGATGGCTTGAGCTACTGTCAGATGGTCCTCATCCTGATAGCGTTCTGCGTAACTGATGAGTCGCTGGTTGATCAGTGCAAGTTGTCTGAGATTATCCTGTGTCCAGCCGTTTTTGTGAAAAGCTTGCCAGGTACTAATTAATCTACGTGATTGAGTAGTCGCTTTGCTGACCGTCGTCGTTTGATCAGGAGCGCTTGATGCTGGCGCAGTGTTAGCTTGTGGCGTTTCCGATTCAGTCATGTAGTTCAACCAATGAATATGTGTCTGTCGAGTCAGTGTAACGAGTTAATTCTTATAATTTCAAAACGTGTAAACCCAGTATCAAAGATACAGTGTAGTCAATAAGTCGCTTTTTTCGCAGGCTTTTTCGTATTTAAACGGTGTCTTAAATGGCTCTGACGATTTTAAAGCTATGATTAATAGTTGTTGTCTATAGACAGTTACATACATCACTGTATAGGCTTACGCTTTACATTGGCAACGTTAGTAAAGTATCAGATTGAAACAGGGTTTACAGGATGTTACTTATTCAGGGGGATGGGTGCCTCCGATACTGAGCGTAGGGTCTTACGGATAGGGATACGTGGTGATTCAAAGAGCAACTGACTCTGACACTATTAAGAAGTGGTTAGGTATGAATACCTTTCAAAGGTTCGTACTGGCTGCATTTGTGTTGTTGTGTCCGGTTTGGTTGCTGCTCGCTGATGTGAAAATCACCCCTGAAGTAAAAGCCAGTTTTTCGAAATTGTTGGAAGACTCAAAACCCCTGTCGGATTTAGATAAGTTAAAGCGTGTGAATGATTACTTTAATCAATCCATTCGCTTTATCAGTGATCAGGCCCATTGGGGCATTGAAGACTACTGGGCAACGCCTTATGAATCCCTCTCTCGTCGTGCCGGTGATTGTGAAGATTTCTCATTGGCTAAGTATTTCACCTTAGTCAAGGCAGGTATGGATCCTGAGAAATTAAGGATCATGTATGTAAAAGCGGTCAAGCTTCGTCAAGCGCATATGGTATTGGCTTATTACAGTAAGCCGTCAGCTGAGCCCTTGGTTTTAGATAATCTGATCCCTGAAATCAAAAAAGCCTCAAAACGAAAAGATCTCGTACCCGTATACAGTTTTAATGCCAGTGGCTTTTGGTTGAATAAAATGTCTGGCAAAAATGTGCGTTTGGGTGGTTCTTCCCGAGTCACTATGTGGTCTGAGTTTATTGAGCGCATGGGGCAATACGACCCTATGGATTTATTGGTATCGCCAACGAAATAATGAATTTAATGCAGTCTTGCATATCTTGTGGCTAGGCTGGCTAATTAAAAATTGCTAATAAATGCCCAGGGATTGTTGGGCTAAAAGGAGTATTAGTCGTGACCTTGTTTAAACGGCTCGTAATAATGACGATGGCCATTTTGTTTTTAGCTTTGGCAGGGAATATTTCGTCCGGTGTCTGGTCCGTAAAAGAACATTTGAATCGTCAGTTAAATGCTAATGCTGAAGATGCTGCAAGATCGTTGGCCATTTCCATGAATACGGCATTAAGGGAACAAGATCAGGGCAGTATCGAAACCCTGTTGAACGCAATGTTTGATGGCGGTGATTATCAGAGCATTCGTGTTTTTTCTGTTGAAGGTCATTTACTGATTGAAAAGGTGGCCGATTTTGATGCTTCTGATGTGCCGCCTTGGTTTAAGGATCTTATTAAATTTACTCAAATTACATCAGAAGCTGAAGTCAGTGACGGTTGGCAGCAGTATGGTCGCATTTTTGTTCAGCCAAATGCAGAGAAGAGTTACGTTAAGCTCTGGACGATCACTCAGACCATGGTGGTATGGGTTGCTTTGCTGATGGGGGCTGCACTTGTAATGATTGTGTTCTTCATGAAAACCCTTCTAAAACCCTTGGCGGACATGGAACTTCAGGCCAACGCGATTTCTAACCGTGATTTTCGCACCATTCCTTTACCTCGTGCACGTGAACTCCGACGCGTAGTGATGGTGATGAATGGCATGGCTGAAAAGCTTAGTCAGTTGTTTTCAGATCAAGCCGAAATGACCGAACAACTGCGTGAAATGTCATATCGTGATTCACTTACCGGGTTATCGAATCGGCGCGATTTTGTTGGGCATTTCAAGTCTTATCTCGACCCTCGTCAGGGATGTAAAAGTGGCGCATTGATCCTTGTGGGTATCAGAGCCTTTGATAAATACAATCAGGAACACGGCACCGAAAAAGCAGATGAATTACTTGTTCAATTGTCAGCGCAATTAAAAGAATTCAGAAAAGATCATTCCAAAATTATTACGGCTCGTTTGAAAGGGGCTGAGTTTGGTATTTTTATCGCGGATGTAACTCGTGATCATGCATTTCAGGCGCTTCAGAAAATGTTTAAACAACTTTCAATGTTGCCAGCTGTATCGGGCTCTGAAAGCATGGCGGACCGTTTACATCTTGGCTTGGCGTATTATTCGGAAAACTCGGGTGAAATACCAACGACGGGCAGTTTGATTAGTTTGGCTGATCAGGCTTTGCGAAGAGCGCAAGGTCGTGGTCGTAATACCGTTATTATGCTGTCTACCAGTGAGGCTCAGGAAACTGAGGGGGTCATGGGAGATCAAGCGTGGCGCACCTACCTTGAGAAAGTGCTAGAAGGTCGTGCAGTTAAACTCTTGTACCAACCGGTTAAGCATTTTGGTATGTCGGTATCGCATGATTATGAGGTGTTGGCGCGAACCGATTACAAAGACAGTTTGGTGACCGCTTCTTTGTTTTGGCCGATGGTGGAGCGCTTTCAATGGACTGAACATTTTGATCAGCTCATCATTACTAAAGCCATGTCATTAATGGTAAGTCAGCCAGAAGATTTAAGGTTAACCCTTAACGTATCACCGAAATCCTTAATGTCTGAAAAGTTTACCAATTGGTTGAAGAAGGTCGCGCAAGATAATCCGGTCTTGTCCAAGCGTATTGTATTGGAAGTGTCTGAGTACGCTCTGCATCATGATGCAGAAACCATTATTAGTTTGTCTCAGACCTTAAGTGCTTATGGAATGCAATTTGCCATTGATCACTTTGGTGCAAGTTCCGGAACGTTCAGCTATTTGAACCGTATCAAGGTAGATCATCTGAAGGTCGACAGAAGCTATATTCGTGATATTCATTTATCGAAAGACAATCAATTCTATATTCGCTCTTTAATCCAAATTGCACATAACCTTGATATTAAGGTCTATGCAGAAGGTGTTGAGAAAGAAGAGGAATACCTGACGCTCAAAGAGCTTGGGCTGGATGGTGCGATTGGTTACTTGTTTGGCAAGCCATTGGCTGAACCCCATTAGGCCGACTTACTCACTATAGTTATCAAGCGTATCGGGGTATATTTGAGTTATTTAATGCATGAACAGTGTATAACGGGTGCATGAAGTATGAGAGGCATTTTAATGGATAAAAAACTAACGGTAGGAATAGCATCAGGAGCAGGTGCGCTTGTCTTTCTGTTGATTTTACTTGGCTGGTATTGGAGCTCTGAACCTGATTCGCTGAACGTGGTGACTGGCGCAACTGAGCACGCTGAAGCCAATGGCCATAATGTAGTAACAGGGTATGTGACCACGCATACGTTGGTTTCCGTTGTTGATACTTTATTGAACAAGTCCGGTGGTTATATTGCTAATGACATCATGCCGCCGGGATTGATGATGGATAACATGCCGAACTGGGAATTCGGTGCATTGGTTCAGGTACGTGATTTGGCTCGTGCGTTCAGACGTGATTTCAGTCGATCGCAATCTCAATCTACTGAAGATAAAGATCTTGCCAAAGCAGAACCGCTTTTGAACTTTGATCATAAGAGTCGATTCTTCCCGTCCTCTGAATCTCAATATCAAGACGCTCAAGCTTATCTGGAATCCTACTTATCTCGTCTGGCTAATCCGCAAGAATCACAAGCACAGTTCTATGCACGAGCAGATAACTTAAGCCGCTGGTTATCCGATGTGGAAACACGTTTGGGTAGCTTATCCCAGCGCTTGAGTGCCTCCGTTGGCAAAGCCCAGATTAATACGGATTTGGCGGGTGACAATGTGGCCCAACAATCCACGCCAGCGCCAGGCTATCAGGAAGTAAAAACGCCTTGGATGGAAATCGATGATGTGTTCTACGAATCACGTGGATCATGCTGGGCGTTAATTCAAATGCTGGTGGCCATAGAGAATGATTTCAGACCAGTGCTTGAGAAGAAGAATGCTTTAGTGAGCTTAAAGCAAATTATTCGTGAGTTAGAAGCAACTCAGGATTCAGTCTGGAGTCCATTCATTTTAAATGGCGAAGGGTTTGGTGTTCTTGCTAACCATTCTTTGGTAATGGCGTCTTACGTAGCTCGTGCCCATGCAGCGATCATCGATTTAAGAAGCTTGTTGGAACAGGGTTAAGCTTTACTCAACTCGTTTGCCAATTCATCAGCTAGATTGCGTAACCGATCTAGCTGATCTTCCGTCACGTTTTCTACCGATAACTTATTAATCTCTTGAGCTAAGGTGTTGGCCTTGGCTTTTAATATGTTGCTAGCTGTACCTGCCGTTGTTGAAGTTTGATCAAAGGCTGAGGTAGTTGGATTGCGTGATGACTGCTGTAGCTCCTCCGCATTTAATAGCTCTTCCGTATTTAAAAGAAATTCAGCCAGTTGAACGTCCACTTTCAAAATATGATTCTTCAGCCAATTGACTAGGAACTCCTGGATCAATGCTGCATCTTCTCTGGTTAGATTATCTACATCCGTTTGGCTGGCATTGAGTTCAGCGATGAAGCGCTGATGTTGTTTCTTATGTTTGGTTAGCTTCTCATCTGAGTAGCCGTATTGGGCCATCATGGTCTCTTCAGTTGTGAAATGGTATCGGGTGTAATCAAACAGTTCCTGAAGGATGGATTCCAGCGAGGTTTCTTCAAAGTAAGACTCTATGGCGTCGTGAAGCTTGTTGATCAGCTTGACTAATATTTGATGCTGATCATCAATGACTTTAATACCGACAGCGTATTCAGGTTTCCAGTGAAATAAGCTCATCACGACACCTTTCGATAGTTATATTTATCATTAGAATCCCTTATGAATACTGCCTTTAACTTAGGGGATGGAATTAATTAGAAGCTCGTATCTCTAACACTAGGTAAAAAATGTGCATCCTGTATTGATTTTGATCAATCTCGTAGGAAGTCGGTGAGACTTAGTTTATAGTTCTCGATCTCATTGGCTTTTGTTAGATAAGTTGTTTGCCACAAGGACGTAGTTTCATGTTTTCCCTTTATCGTAAGATCGTATTATCCCATCCGAAGTTATGGTTGCTGTTGATTGTTGCCATGTCGCTTTTGGCGGTGATGGTAGGGCAGTCATTTAAAATTGATGCTTCT
>Ga0255776_10005472_pt1 | contig 13179 bp, 9 predicted proteins | sample 071ome_19_FD_179974 | JGI IMG/M metagenome (GOLD analysis project Ga0255776, IMG submission 179974) | Coastal salt marsh microbial communities from the Groves Creek Marsh, Skidaway Island, Georgia - 071413AT metaG (version 2) | ecosystem: Environmental > Aquatic > Marine > Intertidal zone > Salt...
AGGGGCCCGACACACGAAAGACAGGGGAAATATTGCGGGAGATAGAACCTGAAGACCTGCTTAGCTTTGGCCTTATCCCCGAATTTGTTGGTAGGCTACCTGTTATAGCTACTCTTGAGGATCTTGATGAAGAAGCTCTAGTCGAAATTTTGGTTGAACCTAAAAATGCTCTTGTTAAGCAGTACAGTACTTTGTTCGGAATGGAAGATGTAAAGCTAACATTCACAGACGAAGCGCTGAGAGCGATTGCCAAGAAGGCAATTGAAAGAAAAACTGGTGCACGAGGGCTACGCTCTATTTTGGAGTCAATTCTCCTCGACACGATGTATGACTTGCCTGGATTTGAAGGGGTCGAGGAGGTGGCCGTGAACGGAGAAGTGGTCGATCGGCGCAGCGAACCCTTGTACATATACTCAGAACGTCGTGATGAGGTTGAATCAAGTGCTTAATTAGTACCTTGATTTTCTTGGGCTCAACCTCCATCTACTAATAGTAGTAATATTTTAAATCTATGCTCGATCTCTGTACGAAAAGGATGTTTACATGACTGAATTAGAAGCAGGAGACCTCCTACCAGTTCTGCCCCTCCGGGATATTGTGGTGTTCCCTCACATGATTGTGCCTTTGTTCGTTGGAAGAGAAAAGTCGGTTCGGGCGTTAGAGAATGTCATGGACAATGACAAACAGATTTTGCTCGTAACACAGAAAAAAGCAGGCGACGACGACCCTCAACCGGAGGATATCTTTAATGTCGGAACTGTAGGTACTGTTTTGCAGCTTTTAAAGTTACCCGACGGCACCGTTAAAGTTCTCGTGGAGGGGACCAGGCGTGCTTCAATTGTTTCGTTTAGCGAAAACGAAGAATTTTTCGAAGCAAATATTGTGGAGCGGGTTGAAGCAGAAGAAGATAAAAAAGAGCATGTGGCGCTTGCTCGCTCGGTTATTAATCAGTTTGAGCAATATATTAAATTTAACAAAAAAATACCCCCTGAGGTGTTAGTCTCCTTGAACCAGATTGAGGACCCAAGCAAACTAGCCGATACCGTTGCATCGCACCTGGCATTAAAAATCCAAGAAAAACAAGCATTGTTAGAACTTGAGACAATAACCGAAAGGCTGGAAAAAACCCTCTCATTTATGGAATCAGAAATTGGTGTTCTTCAAGTAGAGAAGAAAATTCGGAATCGCGTAAAGAGGCAAATGGAGAAGACCCAGCGCGAGTATTATCTGAATGAACAAATGAAGGCGATCCAAAAAGAGCTAGGGGAAGGCGAAGACGGAAGGGATGAAGCCTCAGAATTAGAAGAAAAGATCACTAAGACAAAACTTTCTAAGGAAGCAAGAGAAAAGGCCACCGCAGAGCTTAAAAAGATGAAGGCAATGAGCCCGATGTCCGCAGAAGCGACTGTTGTGAGGAACTATCTTGATTGGTTGCTTGGAATTCCATGGAAAAAGAGGACGAAAATTAAACGAGATTTGGGACATGCAGAGAAAGTCCTAGATGCCGATCATTACGGTTTGGAAAAGGTCAAAGAAAGGATCCTGGAATATTTGGCTGTTCAGCAGCGCGTAAAAAAAATGCGGGGGCCTATCTTGTGTTTAGTGGGGCCGCCGGGTGTAGGCAAAACTTCCTTAGGCAAGTCTATAGCCCGTGCGACCGGCAGGAAGTTTGTTCGTATGTCGCTGGGGGGTGTTCGAGATGAGGCTGAGGTCAGAGGCCACAGGAGAACGTACATAGGGTCAATGCCCGGTAAAGTCATTCAGGGAATGAAAAAAGCAGGAGCTTCAAATCCCCTATTTTTATTGGATGAAATAGATAAACTTGGTGCTGATTGGCGAGGTGATCCTTCCTCTGCACTTTTAGAAGTTTTGGATCCAGAACAGAACAACTCTTTCAATGATCACTACTTGGAGGTCGATTACGATTTGTCTGACGTAATGTTCGTTACGACTGCAAATACACTTCGTATACCCGGTCCACTAATGGACAGGATGGAGGTGATCCGTATTCCTGGCTATACCGAAGATGAAAAAGTCGAGATAGCGAAGGGTCACTTGATTGATAAGCAGCTCGAGGCCCACGGGTTGAAGAAAAAAGAGTGGTCGATCAGCGATAGTGGATTAAGAAATTTGATACGCTTTTATACCCGCGAGGCAGGGGTCCGAAATTTAGAGAGAGAAATAGCAAATCTCGTTCGAAAGGCTGTGAAAAACATCGTATCTGAAGAAATTGCATCTATCGAAGTTAGCGACACTAATCTCGAGGAATATGCCGGTGTTCGTAAGTATCGGTATGGAATGGCGGAGGAGGAGGACCTAGTCGGTGTTTGCACTGGTCTTGCGTGGACCGAGGTGGGTGGAGAGTTACTCTCGGTAGAGTCTGTCGTTATGCCAGGTAAGGGTGCCGTTGCTCATACCGGTACCCTGGGAGACGTGATGAAAGAGTCGGTGCAGGCGGCTCGAGCTTATATTCGCTCTCGGTCTTTTGAATTCGGAATTGAGCCAAAGCTATTCGAGAAAAAAGACATACATGTTCATGTCCCAGAGGGAGCGACGCCCAAAGATGGCCCCTCAGCTGGTGTTGCGATGTGTACAACTATGGTCTCAGCATTTACGGGTATACCCATTCGCAAGGATATTGCGATGACTGGGGAGATAACCTTGCGCGGCAGGGTGCTCCCGATTGGAGGTCTGAAAGAGAAACTGCTGGCGGCACTTCGAGGAGGTATTAAGCTTGTATTAATACCGAAAGACAACGAAAAGGACCTATCCGAAATCCCAGATAATGTAAAAGAAGGTCTGGAGATTGTTCCTGTATCAACTGTGGATGAAGTGCTTGATCAAGCTCTCACGCGAAAGCTTGTGCCGATTGAGTGGCAAGACGAGGTTGACGGTGTAACGGGCGGAGAGCCGCCTGAAAAAGATGTCTCAGGGGTTGTCACACACTAAGTTAAGTTTTTCCCAGTGGTGAGGTTTAGCTTTTGACAAAGAAGTGATTCGCAAAATGTCGCAAAATTGGCGAAAAATAGGGCTAAATCAGGCAAAATTCGTTCCTTGGTCGATTGACTGTTGGGAGAGGCAACCACTAGAATCAACAAAGTCGCTGGTGTGTTGGGTCGGCGGCGTTGAGCGCCTTTAATAGGGCATATGTTAATTTCTTCCAAGGTAAAAGGGGGCAATATCGTGAATAAGAATGATCTTGTAGCTTCAGTGGCTTCCGGTGCCGGGCTATCAAAGGCTGATGCCGCAAAGGCAGTAGATGCTGTTTTTGACTCAATTACTTCGTCATTAAAAGGTGGTACAGAAGTTCGCCTTATTGGTTTCGGAACCTTTAGCGTAAGTCGGCGACAAGCCACTACCGGCCGGAACCCGCGGACTGGCGAAACCATTCAGATCGCGGCGTCTAACCAGCCTAAGTTCAAAGCTGGTAAAGGGCTTAAAGACGCGGTCAATTAATATCTAGGATATGTAAGTCGGCCGTCAATTAGGCGGCCGATTTTTTGAATCTTTTTTTTTGCTGTAGTAAGACATGGATAAGGGCGGTTAGCTCAGCTGGGAGAGCGCCACGTTTACACCGTGGATGTCGGCGGTTCGATCCCGTCACCGCCCACCATACTTGTTAAAGCAGATTATCCCTATTATTCTTGTCATTTGGCCGATGGCTGAGACGCTCTTGCCGGTAATAGCTTAGTTGTGGTGCTATACTTGTAATTTGTAAGCCTCGACAGGGGAGTATGTTTTTCGTCAGAGAATTGCAAAGCTTTTATGCTTTGGGTTCTGATTACATAAGTAAATTTATTAGATCTTATTGACTGTGGAACCAGGCTAGAATAAACAAAGTTCTTGATTGTTTGGGGGCGTAGCTCAGTTGGTTAGAGCGCTGGCCTGTCACGCCAGAGGTCGCGGGTTCGAGTCCCGTCGCTCCCGCCATTACAATTAAATTTCTATAAAAACTTCGCTGCGATTTCCGCCTCTTCAACAGGTAATGGTGGGACTTCGCACATAAATGGCCTCTATTCCTGCCTAAGTTAACTAAAAAACGTATTGGTCATAGTCAAATTCAACTGGAACCGGTTAGGATCAGGTCTAACTCTCAGATAAGGGGCACCTGTGTCTAAACCAGAATGGAGCGCACCATTACAACTTGGTGTCGAGCAGTTAATAAAATCATCAAACAAAATCTTATCTAAAAGAGATATGGAGATTAGGGTCTCTGAAAATATCTTTAGGATAAATGAACTTGGTATGGATTGGGATATTGGTCTGGTTATTTACGAGCCTGAGGATCCAAAAAAGATAGTTGTGGGCGCTGACCGCCGCAAAGCAGGGATGTTTATTTTACACGGTGGATCGGGTGACTTCAGGTCCATGCATAAACTTAATCATTTGTTGGCAACAAAATTTGGCTTTCGGGTAGTGTGCATGACTTATCCAGGAAGGTTTTATTTTCCCGACCCCTCGCGCGATTGGCCTGAAGATACCATTCTAGAGGACGGTTCCTTAAGGACGCCAATTTGGCTGCGTGGAGAAAAAATTGAACTAAGTGAATATGATATCATTTATGATGGTTCGCTTCGGCTTCGGTATGGAACCCGCCCCGTAGCTCGAGCAAAAAAAGGTACTCGGTTTTTTGATCGAATGGCAGCTTGGCCTGCAGCTTTTGAAACGGCAATGAAGCACGCATGTGCCAGTCAATTTCCGATAAAAGATTATTCTATATACGTTCACGGACATTCAACGGGCGGTCCGTTTGTTCATATGCTGACCCAACGTGTGGAGAATATTGCAGGAGTTGTGGGGATCGAGAATTCACCCTTTGGATACATGTATCGGCAGATGGGTAATATAGATTGGCCCAATCCATTTAATGATCTGATTGTACGTACTTGGCGTGATATAGCTCGCTACCGGGGCGCCGAAGCTTTGAGCAAAGAGGGTCCCAATGCATTAATGCGGTTGGCATGGTTAATGGAGGAGGTCCATGATGATTGGAATGCTGAAAAACATGAACCTCAATTTAAAGCTGAATATCCTATTCATTACGCCCAAGAAGATGCCTTGCAAGAAGCGGCCTTGGCTGCGGCTGAACGACTAAAAATGAATGAAATACAAAGGGAGGAATTAATAGCTAGGTATATTGGCTACACCCGAGAGCTATCAGGTCCTGAAACGAAACCTGTGCCGCCGATTTTGCTGGCAATTTGTAAACACAGCAGAGATCACACAGAGGAGGTATACAGAAAAGTTGTGATCCCAATGTATAAAGCAATGAAGCCGGCTCCTAAAGTTTGTGTTACGAAGTTGGCAACCGGTACTCATTTTTATGAAAAAGGTGAAGAGGGATTGCCTTTGGGATTAATACCCCCAGTGGCAGAGATTTGGTATGAGGCGATTAAAAACGGTTATTTTTTGACAGAGTAATACTTGAGTAATTCATTTAAGAGTCTGTCGGAGCTAATCTTATCTATATGTTTTCCGTGCGTGGATATTTTTTATACAGAAACAATCACTTAAAGAAACAATTCATTGATCGATTTACTTTGATGGTTAGCAACTTAATTCAGCGAGCGCGATGAATATTTCTCTGAGGCTTGGCTACGGGCTGAAGCCAAATGAAGATGCGTTGACGATAACAAGCGCTTTAACGCAGCTTAATTCTTCGACCAGACAAATAGGGGTGAGGAGTAGGTCTGGGGCACCGATCGAAAAATGGCCAGAAGAGCTGACCTATACCCTCGAAGAGCGTGTTAAAGAGGCAAGACTTTTTCGAAGCACAAGAGAACAGATCAGGAGAAATCAAAATCTCAATGTTGAACAAAAGACGACCTTATTGAGACGGCTCAGGCGTAAAAGTAATTTATGGCATTTTGATCAGTTGCGTTTTGCTCACCAGGCAATCTTTGGAGATGATCCAGTAAGACAACGTTTTATGACCTTTTGGTGGAATCATTTTTCTGTTGGCAATACTAAGGGGACAAGTTTCTATACAGGAGATCTCTATTGGAATGTCATAGGAAATGGGATTCAAGGGACTTTTACCGATCTTCTTTACAACGTAACGAAGCATCCGGCTATGCTCACCTACTTGGACAATGTCTATAGTGTGGGGGAGAACTCAGATAAGGGTGTCCGAGCTAAATTAAACCCTGATCGAAAGATCCGTGTTGGTCTAAATGATAACCTTGCTAGAGAGCTTTTAGAGCTTCATTCAGTGTCAACGTCGGCTAATTATACTGAGGCAGATGTAAAAAATACCGCGAAGATACTCTCCGGATGGGGTTGGATATTTAATAGCGAGAGAGTTTGGAAACGATTAGTCCAATTAGGACTAACAGATTTATCTGAGCCATTTATAGACTGGCATCATGAGCCAGGAGATAAAGTGGTTCTTGGTAGGACTTATTCGACAAGCATCCTCTCGTCAGGTCAGGAAAATTTGAGAGAACTAATTCAAGATCTCGCTAGGAATAAACACACCATAAGGCATCTATCGAAAAAACTATGTTTCCATTTTATAAATGAAGATCCCTCGAATGAAGACATTGAATCGATCGAGTCAGCTTGGCAAGACTCTAACGGAGACTTGGGAACAGTTCACCAGGTCGTTATAGAGCGGGCTTTTAAGTCCAATAATCAACCGAAATTCCAGTGGCCGATTACCTGGATGTTTAGTATTTTGAGAACATTTAATGCCAATATTTTCCCAGGCTGGGAGGAGCTTGGCGAGGATCCATTTTTTGACCCTGGTGGAAGTCGAGTATATCGCGAGATTGGACAAAATTTCTGGTCTAAACGGCAGCCGGATGGATTCTCCCTTAATCAGGAAGATTGGATATCTTCTGAGCATATGGAGCGTCGCATGAGGATTTCAAATCTGGCGTCTTCGTATGGAAGCCCCAGCATCTCTAGCAATGAAATCATTAGTAAGTTCGAAATGACACAGCAAACAAGAAAATTGGTTTCGAAAGGTCGAAATGAGACTGAGAAATTTACGTTATTAACATGTTCTCCAGAGTTTATGGGGGCGTAAGTTTTGGTTGTTGATAGAAGATATTTTTTAGCTTCAGCCCTCGGTTCTTTGACCTTGGCCGGTTGGCCGCGAGCGGCGTTTTCTGACGTTAAATCGGGAAAAATATTAGTAATAGTTTTGGAAGGGGGTATGGATGGCTTAGCAGCGGTTCCTCCTGTTGGAGACGCAGCGTTATTTGATCAGAGAAGAGAACTTGTTCCTAAAAATTTGTTAGAGATAGATAAGTATTTTGCACTTAATCCAGCCCTTTATAATTTTAATAAGTTCTTAAAAGCGGGTATGGCGTCTATAGTCCATGCGACCAACATGCCATACAGAAAAAGGTCGCATTTTGAAGGGCAAAACATTATGGAAAGCGGGATTAGTACCCCTTTCGCAGTAAAAACCGGGTGGCTTGGAAGGGCATTAGATTTACTAGGTTTATCGGGAGAAGCTCTCTCCTTGGATCTACCACTTTTGCTCAGGGGAAATAGGGGTACGAACACTTATTATCCGGCGAAATTAAAAAAGACATTTGATCCGGATCCAATAATTGCTCGTTACTTAGCCGATGTGAGGTTCGGGAAAGTGTCAAAAACTTTTCAATCTTTGTCCTACAAGAAAAATGCAAACAACCTTGGAGCTAGAAGGGATCCGATCTCTCTCGCGAAACATGCCGCTTCAGAAATGCGAAAGGCTGCTGGGCCAAAGGCAGCGGTAGTAAGAGTAAAGCGGTTTGATACGCACGCAAACCAGGGTGCGGATAGCGGATTATTTTTCTCCCAACTAAGGTTAGTGGATAAAATTTTTGAAACTCTTCAGGTGAGTCTTGAGGAAGATTGGAAAAATACGATTGTAGTTACCCTTACTGAATTCGGGAGAACCGTGGCCATGAACGGGTCGCTTGGAACTGATCATGGATATGGGTCAGTAGGACTTTTAGCAGGCGGGAGTGGGTTTAATGATAGGGTTTTAACAGATTGGCCCGGTTTGAAAAAAGCTGATTTACATGAAGGGAGAGACTTGATGGCGACGCTTGATTACAGATCAGTGCTATCGGCCTGTTTAGAAAAATCTTTTGGTCTTTCTCACGATCTTATTACAGAGAAAGTTTTCCGGGATCCAATGATCCCGCGCTTTACAGATACAATTTTTCCGAGAACTTGAACTATCTGTATGGCTACTACTTCAGTCTGTTGGACGAGTTCTTCTCTAGTGAATGTCTACCTTCAAACGTGAGTGTCGAGCCGCTAAAATCATTTGCGCGGAGTATTCTTGGCTGCAATGTGGCTTAACAATAAGACTATAACTATTAGTCAAAGTTAGTTTTTGATACCGTTTATCGCATCATAGACGTGGGCGGCAATACCAGTAGCTTCCCATCCATCATGCCCCGTGGCTTGAGCAATTGCAAACATTTGAGATGCTAGGCTAACAAACGGCATTGGCACCTCCATCTCTCTTGCAATGTCCAGCCCGAAACCCACATCTTTAGGCATCCAAGATTTCCTGGGTTTAAAGTCACCTTGAACCACTTTACCCATTATATTTCTGGTGGCATCACAATCCCACATCGAATCTGCCATAATTTTTTCAAAAGTTGGAGCGTCTAAGCCACCCTTTTTGAGCCAGGAAAATATCTCTAACAATCCCATATGATTTATTGCTGCGAGCATCGCCATAGCATTTTTTACAAGCTTGGCATTCCCCAGCTCCCCCACATACATTACGGATTTTGCCATGGGAGCTATGATTTCTTCATATTTTTCAAAGTATGATTTTTCTCCAGAAGCCCAAATTTGGAGATTGCCGGCTGCCGCGACTTCCTCCACTCCCCCGGCGGCTCCGTCTACTAAGATCCACCCTTTTTTTGAGAGTTCTTGATTGGCATTAAGGATTGTCGCCTTGTCGATGGAGCTGAAATCAATCCATACCCGGTCACCTTCCTTACTCTCTAGGAGCCCGTTTGGACCGGTGGCTACCGATTTAGCAGCTTGATTATTGGGTAACATTGAGAACACTATTTCGCTTGCCTCGGCAACCGCTTTGGGGGTTTCCGCATAGTTGGCCCCGGCTTTTTCGAGGCCCTTACATCGATCTCGCTGTATGTCATTTACAACTAGATTATAACCAGCTTTCAAGAGATTGCCGGCCATACCAACACCCATGCCGCCAGTGCCAATAAAACCTAAAGTTGTCATTTTTTCTTCTCCAAATATGTCTGCAAGAGTTCTGTAAGCTGTTAGTATAAGGGTTTAAAGCATTTAGCAAAATGCAGGGTGATAAATTAGAATGGGCTATCGTTAAACGGTTAAGAAAAGGGTAACGGGATGGGAGAAAAACTTTCTGGTAAAATTGCGATTGTTACGGGAGCGGCGCAAGGTATTGGCGCTTATTATGTGCGCGGCCTGGCTGCTGAAGGCGCTAGCGTAATTTTAACGGATATAAACGATTGCGATGGTTCGGTCGAAACATTAAAAGCCGAAGTTCCAGACGCAGAATATATGGTTCATCGATGTGATGTTGCTGACGAGGCCAGTGTTCAGGGTATGGTGGACTCAGTTATCGAACGCTTTGGAAAAATAGATATACTTGTCAATAATGCGGCGTTTTTCGCAGGGTTGAGTAGGCAGCCATTTGAAGAAATATCTGTTGAAGAGTGGGATAAAGTTCTTGGTGTTAATTTAAAAGGTGTTTTTTTATGTTGCAGAGCAGCGACGCCAATAATGCGACGCCAAAATTGCGGAAAAATTATAAATATAGCTTCAGATACTATGATGAAAGGAACTCCTCGTTTCGCGCATTATGTATCTTCCAAAGGTGGAGTGGTGGCGTTTACGCGGGCGATCGCGAAGGAATTGGGTGCGTATGGGATTTGTGTAAATTCTGTTGCTCCTGGACTGACCACAACTGACGCGATGCAATCGGAGCCAGGTTACAGTGAAGAAAGATTTGCTCGAACCATAAGTACAAGGGCACTCGCAAGGGTTCAGACACCGGATGATTTGGTTGGCACGGTAGTATTTCTTGCCTCACCGGAGAGCGATTTTATTACAGGACAATGCATTGTAGTAAATGGTGGAGATAATCTTTATTAGACTCAATTAAACCTGATTTTTTACTGATGTTAAGATGGATATTTTTATTAAAAGGTTGAATGCCTCTCTCGGAGCAGAGATTACGGGAATAGATGTCAGGGATATCGGTTCTAGATCTTTAAAGCAGTTACGAAATGCCCTTAACCAGTATCAGGTTTTGGTTATTCGAGACCAGAAACTGGATGCAGCCGAGCAGGTGGCGTTTTCTAAAAAGTTTGGAACACTGGTTAGGCGTATTTCTGGTGAGTTTTTACACCCGGAGTTTCCTGATGTTTTGGTGCTTTCTAACCGTATTGTGGATGGAAGAAGTCAGGGCGCAACCGCCGCTTATGCAGGGGAGCATTGGCATTCAGATTTAACTTATGCCGAAAAGCCTAGCATGGCGTCAATGCTTCACGCGCTTGAGGTGGCTCCTGTCGGGGGTGATACTGCATGGGCCAATATGTATGAAGCCTATAACGCCCTTCCGCACGAGACACGCGAGTTAATTGACAAGTTAAAAGCCGTTCATGTTCGAGATCGACGTAGAAATCCCCGAGCGGGAATATCGAAAGAATTTGATCGAGATGTGAATGCTTATTACGAAATAGAGGTTCCAGATACTCTCCATCCGATGGTAAGGACCCACCCAGAGACAGGACGAAAAGCACTTTTTGTATCCCCTAGGTTTACGGTAGCCATTGAAGGTATGGACGACAAAGTCGCACAGCCCCTTTTAGATCTTCTTTTTGAACATCAGAAGAAACCTGAATTTATTTACCGGCATAAATGGGAGGTGGGCGATCTAGTTTTTTGGGATAATCGTTCAACAATACATTTGGCCTGTGGTGGTATTGTCCCACCCGGGGTCCGACACCTGCATAGAACCTCTATAGCTGGAGACATACCGTTTTGAAAAAGCCTCAAGTCTCTCTCAAATTTTTAAGGAGGTCTTCGAATAAAAAAGTTTGGATGCGATTAAAGATTTTTGTTTTTTAAGAAAACCAACAAACTAATTTTGGCTTGAGGTTAACTCCTCAAGTTGGGAAGCTTGCATCGCCAACCTGATATGTGCATTTGCCATGCCATAGCCCTGATATCCGTTTCGCTGAATAAATTCAAAACAAAATCGACCCTTAAATAGCTTCGTGAAGAGTTGATAAAATCTTCCATGTTCATCTTCATCATAGAGAATTTGCCGAGACCGAATTTTCTCAATTTCTTCTTTTGTTAGCTGAAAGCGGGCAATTAAATCCTCGTAGTAATTGTTTGTGACATGCATCAATTCAGCTTCCGCATCTATTAAATGATCAGCCAATTTAAAAATATCCGATGTTTCAAATGCAATGTGGTTTACCCCGGAGCCTCGATAGCGTGATTGAATTTTTGCTACTGACGAATTTTCAGCGATCGTTGAATTTAAAGTCATTGCAATTGATTTATTCTCTACCTCCATAACTTGGCTATTTATATTGCCAAGTGGATCAGGCACGGTAACAGCATTGGAAGCATTCATATTAAACACGGATCGGTACAAAAGTTTTGCCTCAAGGACTTCATCAACAGGCATTGTGGTAGCCACATGGTCCACTTTTTTGAGCATTTGATTTGGGTGCCTGCCAAAAAAATTAAATTCCCGCTCCCAATGGGATGGGTAGTCATTGCTGTCAACGAGGTAAAGAAGTGTTCCGGTGGGGCCTAAAACGGCAGCGATGCCGTGTGTATCGAATTGTGGGTCAGCGTGGATGATTTCGTACTGAAGTGCTTTTGCTCTGTTCACTGCAGATAACGTATCTGGGCAAAGAAGGCCATATGCACAAACAGATAATCCGTGCTCAGCATGAAACTTCTGCGCAAAGCTTTTTTTGTTTCTGTTTATGACTAATTTTATTGAACCTTGTTGCCAAAGCTCTACATTTTTCGTTTTGTGATCTGCCGAATGGATAAAACCAACGCGATTTAGAAAATTTGATAAAGAGGGGTGCTCTTCATCGCTTACCGCAAATTCAATAAATTCGATCTCCTTTGGTTGATTGTCACCTCTCAACTTTGGCAGGAACGATAAGGGATTTTCGGAGCTTTCGCCGTATAAATAAACCAGGGACCTAAAAGCATCATTCGCATGACGAAAGGTATCAGATGAACGAAATTGGTCATTGAATATCTCTAGGGACAACACGGAATCGTAGCCGGTTTCTGCTAAATTCTTAATAAATTGAACGAGGTCAAGTTCTCCTTGGCCTGGAAAACATCGGTGATGTCGGCTCCAAGACAGTGGATCCATAGACAGTTTCGGGGCGTCCGCAACTTGCACTAGGAAAATTTTCTTTCCGGGAATTTTGAGAATAGTATTGAGCTCGGTGTTCCGAGAGAAAATGTGGAAAGTATCAAGGCAAATTCCCACTGAAGGATGGTCTGCTTCGCGAACGACCTCCCAACTATCTCTATAGTCATTAATATGTTTTCCCCAACCGAGAGCTTCAAAGGCTATTTTTATCCCCCTCTTTGCAGCTCTATCACCTAGCTCGTAAAAGTCGGCAGCGGCTCGACTTATCCCACCAAGTGATAGAGGGGAAACATTACTGCATACCATTAAGAGATCGGCCCCTATTTCACCCATGAGGTCAAATTTCCGTTCTGCTCGATCAAAAGTCTGGGAACGATGCGTTTCTGGCATTCCCTCGAAATCTCTGAAAGGTTGGTAAGCTTCTATCCGCAGACTTTTTTCATCGAGAATTTGACGCAGTTCAGCGAGGGAGCCTGGATAAGCAATCAGGTCATTTTCAAAAATTTCTATGCCAGAAAAACCGGCTCGGGAAATGGCGTCAATCTTGGTCTGAAGCGTCCCAGAGATAGATACGGTAGCGATTGAGAAACGCATCATGACTCCCATTTGTCCGAGATTATACTTTTAAAGTGCAGCGAGCTGTCGTTCAATTAAAAAAGGCCGCAACTAAGGCGGCCTTTTTTCTATTTAATAAGGGTTTAGTTGCCAGCCCGAATTTTTTCTTCATCAAAAAGGTCGCCCATATCCGACTCCAACCCTCGTTTATCGAGTTCGTCCAAGAACATTCTATGTATAATTGGGTGCTG
>Ga0255776_10005479_pt1 | contig 13159 bp, 10 predicted proteins | sample 071ome_19_FD_179974 | JGI IMG/M metagenome (GOLD analysis project Ga0255776, IMG submission 179974) | Coastal salt marsh microbial communities from the Groves Creek Marsh, Skidaway Island, Georgia - 071413AT metaG (version 2) | ecosystem: Environmental > Aquatic > Marine > Intertidal zone >...
AATGCAGTCCAATGCCAATTGATGCCGCGGGTTGTCCCGGTGTATAGATTTCAGGAAGTACCTCATTCCAGCGCTGCAGATCATTATCAAAATACGCAGAAGCGTAGTTTGCCAAGATGTACAGGCCAAAAATGAATGAGCTAATCCATACAATTCCCAGCAAGGCTCGACATGAATAATCGTAAACGAGGTCTTGTGTGGTGCTCTCTTGGGCTAGGGAATAGTCAGATATCGTTGACATAAACAACTCTTTCTTCTTGCTCTGATTGCAGTGAGCGGTCTTAAGCACTCGGAGAATTCAGTAGCTTAAGAAATTCAATGGACTTTGGCCAGTGAGTGAGACTTGACAGTGATCGGGTGCTGGAAAGCTACTGAACAGGCGGGCTTACAGAATTATTGGTGCCGTTACTAGGGCTTTTTAGTGCCCCTGGGCACCACCCAACTTCAGAAGTCTCTGTAATCCCTGCAGTTTTCACAGAACTGGGATTAGAGTCCCTAATAATTTTCATAATAAAAAGGAAAAAACAATGAGCGAAAAAGTCTCAGAATTTGAATTGAAGCATAAAGCCTCTAGTTATTCGGAAGGTGAAGATGGGAAGCTAATCTCCATATCTAATTGGGAGACTGAAGGTGATATGGAAGTTTATGGTGCAGTCTATGGAAGCCTGAAGGTTGTGCATGACATCAATGATCCAGATGCCGATAGTGGAACCTGTTCATGGGCAGGAGAAGGATTTTTGCCAGACGGTTCAAAGACCATAGGTTTTCTTAGTGGCACTTGGGAAAAAGCTGGTAATCATGTCTGGAAATTAAGCATGACTGGAAGAGACTCAGCAGTAGGCCCAACCAGAGTGGAGAGTACCATTGCTCTAGAAACTCTGACTTGGTCTGGCACAGTCTACAAAGCATAGTAGTTACTGCGAAGCTAGTCGTGTGAGCGATTGGCTTCGCATTCCTTAATTAGTCAATTATTCGTTCAATATATTTTTGTAAGATCTTCAAGTTGTACCCCTCGCCATAACTCTGACCAATACTTGAAAAACTCCATCCCCCAAGCTGATCATAGCTGCGATCTCTCCGCACCCTTAAGCCGAAGATGGGAGTCATCCACCGCCAGGCGAAATCGTGTGGCTTGATGAGGAAGAGCCGTGGCAATCGGTTAAAGCGATGGGGTCGGCGGCCATGTTAGTCGACCAGGACACCGACAATCTAAAGCGTATTCAAAAGGGATTAAGAACCACAAGAAAGCCCGGAGTAACTCTGGCCACTTACCAGGAAAGCCGAATCCGGCACTTCAATGAAACTCTGGATGCCTACATGGGAAACCAACAAACTCGCCCGGAGAATTCATAATGAGCTACGTAGTCACCATAGACTTTCAATGTATACCCGGCAAGGCGCAGGATCTCCAACCCATGTTGGCTGCAGCCTTGCCGGATACAAGAGCCTTCGAGGGCTGCCAGGGTCTCGATGTTTATTTGGATGAGGAAAAGGAGTGTTTCACCGCGATAGAAATCTGGGACTCAGCGGATCACTATCGAGAGTATTTAAAGTGGCGCACTGAGAACGGTATTGCGAAAGCGCTTGATCCAGTTTTGGTAAACGGCTGGCAGGGAGCACTGGACTCGATAAAGTGGCTCGGATCGAAGCTGCCGGTCTAGATATTAGCTCAATTAGTTACCGTTCTTGTCACTGAGTAACTTGCCTTGCTGGGGGGGTTAGTGGCGTTTTGTCTCAATAGAATTACAAATGCGAGCCTATGTTAAAATAGACTTCACTGCGGAAACCGTACGATCTACGTCCTCTTGTGAAGTTCGCCAATTCACTACACTCACTCGCATAGCGCGAAGTCCTTGCCAGTTAGTGCCGGAAAAAAATGCTTCGCCAGTGGCATTGATTTTCCCAATTACTTCGTTTGTGTAATCATCGTTTTCTGCGTCCGATGCTCCTCGTTTCGTAAAACGCAGAAGACCCTGGTTTAAGGCTGGATAACTCACTATTTGTGCATTAGGTAAATCGCCAATTCTGCTCACTAACTGCGTGCAGAAATCACAACAGCGGTCTACAAGCTGCTCCACACCAGATTTTCCTAATTCCTTTAGTGCTGCGTAAACTGGTACTCCTCGAGCTCGCCTGGACCATTCGGGTGACCAATCAATTTGGTCTCGTGCTTTAGAGGACGCAGAAATATAACTTGCTGAAATCGTCATTGCTGCTTGATGCGCTTCTTTGTCTCGAACTATTGCTATACCGCAATCAAAAGGAACATTTAACCATTTGTGTCCATCTGTTGCCCAGCTATCAGCGGCTTCAACACCATTGAGAAAATGTTTTTTGGTTCTACTAGCTCGGGCAAAAAGACCAAATGCTCCATCTATATGGACCCAAGCTCCAGCATCATGCGCTATTGGGATTAATTCAGAAAATTGATCGCACGCACCCACGTTTAAATCCGCTGCATTCAAAACAACGATTGCTCTTCCTTCGGCTTGAGATAATGCTGATTCCAATCCTTTTGTGGTTATTTGCCCTTCACTTGTTGTTTCTGCTCTTATAATGGACTGACTACCCATTCCAAGATAACGAACTGCTCTGTCTACTGAGTCATGTTTTTGTTGATTTGTGATGACCGAAAGAGAAGGCGCTTGAAACAATCCACGCTCCTCAACGTTCCAATCTAAGTCCCGTAGTAATGCATGCCTAGCTGCTGCTAATGAGGTGAAATGAGCAAGCTGACACCCTGTTGTGAAACCAAAAGATGCCTCTCGTGGCAAATCTAATAGCTCTTTCAGCCACTCTCCGGCTACTTCTTCAACAACTGATACTGCTGGTCCACAAGCACTCAAAGCTGCGTTCTGATCCCAAGCAGAAACCAGCCAATCTGCTGCGAGCGCTGACTCCAGCCCACCTCCGATTACCCATGCAAAGAACCTGCCCCCTGCGCATCCCAAATGGCCATCTTTTGTGTCATTCACTAGCTCGTCGATTACTTGAGCTGGATCGGTACCTGCATCTCTTAGTGGTCCGCCCAGTCTTTCCTTGAGCGTTGTAATGTCCACCACCGACGCGACAGATCGCTCGTCAAGCTCTACCAACCAGCTATTCGCATGTAGTACAGCTCTTGCTAATGCTTTGTTTTGCATAAATATTTCTCACCCATATTTCTTAATACTAGTACTAGTAGAATATGAATGCGTTGAACAACAAACTATCTGATTCTTGTCCTGTAATTAGCGCACAACAAATAGAATTGCGGTCAAGATTCGGATATGACTCGATCTGATGCTATGACTAAATAGCATCCATTAGTCAACTTGGAGATTTAAAATGAGTGAGAGTGCAAAAGGTCAGTTTCGTCTCACAATTCCCTCGCAGGCAGAGATGATCACAGCTATCAAAAGTCGTGACGAGGCTTACGATGGAGTATTTTTCTATGGTGTACTGACAACAGGTGTTTTTTGTAAGCCTTCTTGTTCATCAAGAGCTGCAAACAAAGAGAATATGCGTTTCTTTCACGATATCGAATCTGCCAAAGAAGGGGGGTTCCGATCTTGTAAACGTTGTAACCCCGAAAATTTAAAACGTGACCTCGAAAAAATGATTAATATCGCGCGGCATATTGAACTGCATTGCGATGATCGATTGACACTCACTGAATTGTCTAGAATTGCAAATCTTTCTCCATCCAGATTTCAAAAAGTATTTAAATCTGCACTAGGTGTATCCCCCAAGGAATACCAAGACGCAAGCCGGTTGGATAAGTACAAAGATGCTCTAAAAAAAGGAGAGAGCGTTACGGACGCTATTTATACCGCAGGATATGGATCTTCAAGCAGGGTTTATGGTGAAGTAACTCGAAACATGGGAATGACCCCTGCAGCTTATCGATCCGGTGGGGCCGGAGAAAGCATATATTATGCTTTTCGAGTGTCGGGACTCGGGCCATTAATGATGGCTGCGACAGAGAGGGGAGTCTGTTTCGCACAGTTTGGCGAAACATTGGATCAATTATTAAATCAGCTTAAATCAGAGTTTCCTGAAGCAAGTTTTACTGAATCTCCTGGAAGGAAGGGGGTGGAACTCGACAAATGGATAGAGGCGCTCGATGCTCATGTGAGCCAAAATGCTCCCAGACCAGACCTACCGCTAGACTTGCGTGGCACTTCATTCCAATTGAGAGTTTGGCGGTTTTTATTGAGCATCAAGGAAGGAGATGTGCTCAGTTATGGAGAACTTGCAAAAGAAATTGACAAGCCAAAAGCGTTCCGGGCGGTTGCATCAGCATGTGGAGCAAATCGCGTTGGTGTTTTGGTTCCGTGTCATAGAGTTTTGCGTGGTAATGGTGAACTAGGTGGGTATCGTTGGGGTATAGAGCGCAAAAGAGTTCTCCTTGATGCCGAGCGGGGGCGAAAGGCGGTTCCATGAATATTAAAGAGCGGACAAATAAAATCTCTTGGGATACAGTTTCGCAAGAGTTGGATACCAGAGGGTATGCTTTGGTTAAAGATTTTTTATCAGAAGAGGAATGCGACGAGCTAGTAGGACTATATGACGGACCTGCAGATAGATTCCGAAGCACTATAAACATGTCCAGATATAGTTTTGGTTCGGGGCAGTACAAGTACTTCTCTTACCCATTGCCTAGAATAGTAAACGACATTCGGGAATGTATGTATCCCTACCTTGCTCAGGTTGCGAACCATTGGGCGGCGGCGTTGGGAACAGAAACCCGCTGGCCAGATTCGCACGCTGAGTTTGTTGAGCAGTGCCATAAGGCAGAGCAAAAACGGCCAACTCCGTTGTTGCTAAGATACGCAGAGAACGACTACAACTGTTTACACCAGGATCTTTATGGAGAAGTGTATTTCCCACTTCAGATGATATTTATGCTTAGTAATTCTTTGTCGGACTTTGAAGGTGGAGAACTGGTGTTAGTTGAAAACCGACCAAGAATGCAGTCCCGAGCTACATCAATAGAATTGAATCAGGGAAGTGCCGCGATAATTCCCGTTCGCGAGCGTCCAAGAAAGGGAGCAAGAGGATATCATAAAGTCCAGATACGCCATGGCGTAAGTGAAATAACACGAGGAAATAGACAGACTCTGGGCGTAATATTTCACGATGCATCATAATAGATAAGAAGGTTAAGAGAATAAGCTCCGTAGTTGCTATTCAGCGGCTATAGTCTGAGGCTCGCAGAGCGAAGATCATTCTGCCTTATTAAATCAGCGACCGAACCACTATGTCACGTAAAAACCTAATAGGCCGTCCGTCCAAAATAGCAAGACCAATGGCTATTAAAGACATCCCTGAGATATGCCTGAGCAGTATTACTTCTTCTAATAAAGAGTAACCCAATATGACTGAAGTTGCTGGACACAATATGGTAACGATAAGCAAATTAACAGCACCAGATGATGCTAAGAGTTTAAGATACATAATATAAGCGACCGCAGTTGATAACACGGCAAGACCAACTAAAGCACTCACATTCTCAATTGATAGTTCTCCTTCAACCCACGGCCTGGCGAAAAGAGCAGCTATTGGGAAAATAATAATTGTTGACGCCATTAGTTGTCCTGTTGCAGCTGTCAGGGGATCAATTTTTAGCTCTTGGATTTTTCTTCCAAATACTCCAGCTATTGCAAAGGAAATAGCTCCACAGACTACTGCTATCTTTGCAAAAAAACTTACTCCGCCTTCCTGTGACATGCTTAGGCCTAACATCGTTCCAACACCTGCAAATCCCACCAATAGACCGACCGTGCGGTTGATAGTCAGTTTTTCATCAGCTGTGTAAAAGTGAGCAACTACCATGGCAAATAATGGTGTCGAAGCATTCAGGATCGAAGCTACACCGCTCGCAATGTAGGTCTGGCTCGAGACAACTAATGAAAATGGCACCAAGTTGTTCAGCAAAGCCATAATGAATAACAATCGCCAAGCAGCGATTGATATTGGAAGTGATTTACCTAGAAGAAGAAGTGCACACAACAATACTAGAGCAGCTAGGCCGACCCTCACTAAGACCACAAAGAGGGGAGAATACGCTGTAACCGCTATTCCATTAAAGAAATACGTTAAACCCCAGAGTACTGACAATCCCAGTAATAATGACCACTCCGCAACTCCCATTTCTAGGCGAATAATAGAATCTTCTTTAGACATACCTCCATCATTTCGAGTCTTCCTACTTGAAATCTATCCGATTCTTGTCGGCATACTTCAAGCTGCTTCAGAAACAGAGCTAGATAAGAACCTTGCTTTGCTTTATTCGATTGCGCGCAAGAATCGGATAGTTATAGCCCTCTTGATCCTTATTATTTCAAATCAGAGCTTTCCGGTTGGTGAGCAGATAAACCTGTGAACATAGGGATTATTGAATGCAAGCAATTATTGATTCGGTCAATTCGGTAGTTTGGAGTCCAGCAATGGTTTATTTCTCATTAGGGGCAGGATTGCTGTTTTCATTTCGGACCCGTTTCGTTCAACTAAGGTTATTCAAAACGATGTGCCGTCTCGTATTTTCTAGCAGAAGTTCTGGACGAGGTATTTCATCATTTCAAGCTTTGTCTTTATCACTATCAGGACGAGTTGGGACAGGCAATATTGCTGGGGTAGCTGCAGCAATTGGTTTTGGTGGTCCAGGCGCGATATTTTGGATGTGGGTAGTAGCTTTCCTGGGTGCATCTACAGCCTTTATTGAATCCACTTTAGGTCAAATATACAAAGAAGAGCTGAATGGTCAGCTTCGAGGGGGACCTGCGTTCTACCTGGAGAAGGCAACGGGTCAGAAATGGGCTGGAGTCATCTTTGCAGTAGCTACGATTGTGGCTGTTGGTGTTCTATTACCGGGGGTTCAAGCAAATGCCATAAGCTCTGCAGCAGAAGTTGCTCTTGGGCCCGGAGTCAAATTCCAGACTTTTATGGGGGAAATCACAGCCACATCAGGCACGGTAGGATTGATAGTTGTTGCAGCATTAGCAGCGATAATCTTTGGAGGCATCAAGCGGATAGCCCATGTAACACAAGTAGTGGTTCCGATTATGGCGTTTCTATATTTGTTGGTTGCTCTTGTCATAATTGCAATCAACATTAGCGCGCTACCAAGTATGATAATGCTCATCATTGGAGATGCCTTCTCCCCAATGGCCGGATTAGGAGCTGCTCTGGGATGGGGAATTCGGCGCGGCGTATTCTCTAGCGAAGCTGGTATCGGCACTGCAGCGCATGCTTCGTCAGCCGCTGAAGTTCGCCACCCAGCTCAACAAGGTCTTGTCCAGTCCTTGTCAGTCTATATCGATACGTTGATTGTATGCTCTGCTACTGCATTCATGATTCTTCTTACCAATTCATACAACGTAGTGTCTGAGGTTGGTGGAAATGTGGTCCAAAATTTACCTTTAGATATTGATCCTAACGGTCCGGCATATACTCAGCAGGCATTGGAAAGTATTTTACCCGGATCCGGACCGCCCTTTGTTGCTATTGCGCTCTTGTTTTTCGCCTTCACGACAATCCTGGCTTATTACTACATTGCAGAAACCAATATCTCCTATTTACGTCGATTTATAAAAATCTCTGGAGCAATGCCTACTCTAAAGATTACCTTAATGTTTTCTGCATTCTATGGTGCTGTTAGGACTTCTAGTATTGCCTGGGGATTAGGCGATCTAGGAATTGGGCTTATGACCTGGTTAAACTTGATCGGAATGATTGCAATCTGCTTTATATCAAACCCAGCCTTGAAAGCATTAAACGACTATGAATCCCAGTTGAAGCTAAAAACCAAGGAAACTAGCTTTGATCCAGAAAAACTCGGTATAGAGAACGCTGACTTTTGGAGTAACCAAGGTTGATCTATCGGGAACAATCTCAACTCCCAAAGTAACCAAAGTAACCAAGGAAACTATAATGAAATCAATTAGATAATAGTGCCCAGGGACAGAATCGAACTGCCGACACGAGGATTTTCAGCAGACGTGTTGACCGATTTCTTAATTAGATCAATATGTTGCAGGGGCGTAATCAGAGTGTGCTAAGAAGTGTGCTAAAAGTTTTAAATTCTTCGGTGGATTTTCTTAACATTTAATTTCGTATGCTGGGAGGTAGTTCTCCTTGCCAACCAATAGCGAGCCTACCCGAGAGTTCCTCTGCCAAGTCTGTGTATGCAGATTTATCGATGAGATTAGTGTATTCCATTGGGTCCTGTTCAAGATCATACAACTCTGCAAGCGTGTCTTGTTCAGGGTCCAGGGGCGTCCATTCTGTATAGCGGTAGCGGGCTGTTCTGATGGTGCGGCCGTCATAGCCTTCTTCATTTATGGCGGGATTATTGGTTGAGCCTGAACCTATCATGCGTCTTGACTGGGAAAATGCAGCGGACTTCCATTCTTGCTCTGGTTCATTGAGCAAAGGAACAAAACTTAAGCCTTCCAGTGTATGTGTTGGCTTGGGTAATGCTGTTAGCTCAATTAGAGTTGGGTAGAGATCGACTAGCTCAACAATTCCTTTCGATACTGTCCCTGCACCCGTGCCGTCGGGTAGTCGCACAATGAGAGGTACGCGTATGGACTCGTCGAACTGAAACTGTTTACGCCAAAGCCCGCCGTGTTCATTCAACTGAAAACCATGATCGCTGGTAACAACCACGATGGTGGAGTCGGCGAGACCCAAATCTTCCAGTCCCTGCAGAATGCTGCCTATATGATGATCAGCCATTGTGACCATGGCATGGTAAGCGGCAATAGCTTGTTTCTTTTGTCTATCGCTGTGGGCAGCGTCATCAGCCACAATCCATGATCCTGGTGCAGGGATATCATCGCTGTCGTTCATTGGTGTGTAAGGCAGAACTATATCGTCAACTGGATGCTTTTCAAAAAATTGCGCTGGACCAACCCAGGGTTGATGGGGCTTATGCAAACCCGCAGCGAGGAAGAATGGCTTATCACGATTCTCTGCCATCAGCTGCACGATTCTTGTGGCAGTGGTGCCATCCGGTGTCATAGGTGGTAGTTCGTGTGTTGCACGCCAGGTGAGAGGCAGGCTTAAATTGCGTCCGCCGCCAACGCCAGCAAAAATGTCACTCCGTGACATGCCGTTCTCGGACCCTTCTCGCCAGGTGTTGTCTCTCACTTCTGATTCATCATCACCTGGAAGATATCCCGGGGTATGAAAAAGTTGTGAGGGGTCCCGCGATAATGCGAAATTGGAAGAATCCCAGCTCACGGCATGTTCAAAAGAGTTGTGACCCACTTTTCCAACTCTGCCGGTAAAGTAGCCATGGTCCTGAAAGTGTTCGGGCAGCATTCTAAGTTGATCGCCGATCTTGTGCCGTGGCCAGGTGCCTGTTGCATGCACATCGGTAGTATCAGGTCTTAGCCCACTCAAGATAGAAGCACGGGAAGGGTTGCACAATGGATTTTGCACGAAGGCATTCTCAAAGCGGATACCTTGCGCAGCCAATCGATCCAGGTTTGGGGTACTGGCCGTGGCATAGTGGGGTCTGTCACCTGAACCAATGTAGGAGCCCAGTGCAGTGTTCAGGTCGTCAACAATGATGAATAGAACATTACGTGGGTCTTCGTCCTGCAGCGCACGAAGTGGTGCAGCCGCTTCCAGCATAAGCCTTGTGGACCGGTTCTGGGTTTGCGCATTGGTAGCCACCCACAGGCTAGTTGCCAGGAGACATCCAACTAATGCGGTCAGCTTTAAATCCCGATTCATGCGCTGCTTCCTGTGACTTTAGTTAAGAGTTGTGATTCTAGCGCTAAGAACAAGGTGTTAGTAGCGACTTTTCGCGAATGTGTCTGTCGGTCCTGAGACAGAACTGACATATACTGGACGCTATCGGCTTAATACACGATACAGGAAATTCTATGAAAACTCTTCAATCCATTGCTTTGCTATCTCTGCTTATGGTGCTGCCGCTAACTGGCAATGCGCAAACTAGTAGTAGCATTGACGAGCAGCAAGTTATGTCTGTGCTCGATGCTTTTATGACTACGTTCAGCAACAGCGATCCTGCCGGGCATGCGGCAACCTACCACACACCACATTTTCGTCTCGCCCGCGGCAGCATGTCGAACTGGGCAACAGAAGAAGATGTGGTCTCGGCCCATGTAAGAGTTTTCGACAGGCTGAGTGACACAGATTGGCATCATTCCGAATGGGTGGAGCGGGATATCATAAGCATCACAGACACGAAAGCCCATGTTGCGACCACTGTTCGGCGCTATCGCGAGGATGGCTCCGAAATAGTTACTTTCGAATCGCTGTATATATTGATTAAGCAGGATGGACGCTGGGGCATAAAGTTCCGATCCAGCTTTTTGTAAAACGATAGAAAATCACGGGAAGAGAGTGGTGCCCAGGGGCGGAATCGAACCACCGACACGAGGATTTTCAGCAGACGTGTTGACCGATTTGTTAATTAGATCAATATGTTGCAGGGGCGTAATCAGAGTGTGCTAAGAAGTGTGCTAGAGGTTTACACTAAGCTAAGCTGTCCGGTGGGCAGGAACTGGTAGTCCGGAAGATTTTGTGCCAATTGTCTATTATGAACTCGGTGGCTCCGGGCGCCTGACTGACCGCTTAAGTCCGCAACAAACAACCATTGTACAATCATTGGGTCAGATAATGGCTGGACCGCAGTGGATTTTGTCCAACTGGTTTATTACACGTTAGATGGTGCAGGCAGGCTTCTCGATCGGCAATAATTTGTAATTCAATTGGGAATAATTATGGATAGAACAACAAAATTAGTTTCAGCTTTTTCCCTCAGATTCATCTCGCTGGTTTTTTGTTTAGCAATTACTCCTGTGCAGGGACAGTCCGAGTTGCCTCCTATCGGTGAAAGAGACAGGGCAATGACCATGGCGGGGGATTTCACCTTCGCCAGCGTTGGCGACCTGATGATTAGGCGACCAGCATCTCAATTGGCCGACCCCGAAGTACAGGAAGTTTTCGATCTCATTCGAAATGCAGATTTGGCTATGGGCAACATGGAAGGTGAGTTAGCGAATCTTCGTGAATTCGACGGTCCCCTGAACGGTTTTGTCGGTACTCATGAGGTAGCGGCGGATCTCAGGCTTATGGGTTTTGACATGGTGAACCGGGCCCAAAACCATTTACTGGATGCTGAGTTCGCTGGCATGTTTTCAACTAATTTCTTGTTGGATGAAGCAGGAATCATCCATGCGGGATCAGGCAAGAACTTACAGGAAGCGGCGGCACCGGCTTTTTTGGAAACCGCAAAGGGACGAGCTGCTCTAATAGGAACTCATGCGCCAATCTGGCCTGAACATAACCGCCTAGCAGCGACACCTCTAATTGGGAATCTGGGTGGTCGTCCAGGTCTTAATATGCTCAATTACCGCGAGACAATCCTGGTGTCACAGGATCAGTTTGATGCACTTAATCGAGTAAGAGAAGGGTTTCTGCAACAGCGTGATAACTACGACAATCCCCGACCCTTCGCGAACGCGTCTGCATCTACCGGAATGAATTTCCCAGCATCCAGTTCCGGAAGAAATAATCCAAACTATCGCGTTGCTGCAAACGGCGAGATCCCCGGAACCCTTGTCTATGAGATGAATGAAAATGACCTTGATCGAATCTTAAGAAACATTCGTAACGCGCGGCAACTAGCGGATTTTGTCATTGCCGCAGCACACATCCACCAGAGTCGTTCCATTGTAGAAACCCAACATTTAAGTACACGGCCACCGGCGTTCTATGAAGAGCTTGCGCGCAAAGCCATTGATGCTGGCGCCGATGCTTTTGTTGGAACTGGAGTGCAAACTTTACGCGGCATAGAAATTTATAATGGTAAGCCCATCTTTTATGGGCTGGGTGAGTTTTTTCGAGAAGCGCAGTGGGAGCTGGAAGTAGCGCTGGGCAATTCAGATGCAAATTCCAATCGAAGAGTGCAGCAGTTTGCCAGAAACTTTGGTGGTTCGGCCCAATCATTGGAAAGCCTGGTAGCCATTAGTCATTATGAAGATGGAGAGTTGACTGAAGTGCGACTCTATCCAACTGAGTTAGGCTTTGACGGTCCTGATTCTCGTTTAGGAATTCCACGTATGGCTGATGTTCAACATGCGCAACAGATTCTTGAACGAGTAGAGCGGCTTTCAGACGAGTGGGGAACCGAGATTGATATAGAAGGAAGTGTTGGAATTATTCGAATTAAGTGATTGCTGTTTATAAAAGGGGTCTGCGTAAAAATGCAGTAGTTTAGAGGAAAGGCTAACTTAGAAGATTCCCTTCGATAGAGTCTGGCAAGAGATGCTCTTAAGTATCGAAACTGTCTACTCGTCACTCTCGGTGGCTGTAAGTATAGGGGAGTTGGGTCGGAATAATCCAAACAGCCTTTGGGCTGTTTGTCCCCTGCGGGCTTCGCGCTGACGCGCTCGTAGCTAACTGCTTCGCAGTTGGTCGAACGACATCGATGGGTCTCATCCGGCGACTAAACCCCATACATAAAAAAGCCCCGCTTTGCGGGGCTTTTTTATGTATGGTGCCCAGGGGCGGAATCGAACCACCGACACGAGGATTTTCAGTCCTCTGCTCTACCGACTGAGCTACCTGGGCGTTGGGGTGCACTGTGATGTGCTTGATTGTCATGCCAGCGAGTTCGGCTCTGCTGGTCGCGCTGACACTTGCGGAGCGTGCTGCCTGAGACTGATCCATCCCGGGGGCTAGGGCCGATGAACTGACCGGCTTTTGCCCTGCTTCGCGAGCCGCGTATTAAATAGTGTCTGACTGCCTGAGTCAAGGCATATGCGCGTGGCTCAGCGCCCGATAAGGCTCGGCCTAGCCCGTCAAAATCCGCAAGCATGGCCGACGATTTGCGGCATTCAGACCTGCTTGGGAGTGGCTGTAGGGAACACAGTGCCTACTCGCCGGGTGGCACAAACCCTTCGGCGCGATCGTAGTCCTCGTTACTGAGGAATTTTTCCATTTCCTGCTGTAGGTAGCTGCGTGTTTCCGGGTCCATCAGGTTCAGCTGCTTCTCGTTAATGAGCATGGTTTGCTGTGCCTGCCACTCTTGCCAGGCCTGCTGAGACACGGTTTCATAAACTTCCTGCCCCTTGGGGCCGGGATAGGGTGGAACCGCCAGTCCCGGCAGTTCTTTCTGGTATTTTCGACACTGAAC
>Ga0255776_10005484_pt1 | contig 13156 bp, 9 predicted proteins | sample 071ome_19_FD_179974 | JGI IMG/M metagenome (GOLD analysis project Ga0255776, IMG submission 179974) | Coastal salt marsh microbial communities from the Groves Creek Marsh, Skidaway Island, Georgia - 071413AT metaG (version 2) | ecosystem: Environmental > Aquatic > Marine > Intertidal zone > Salt...
GAAGCCCACACCATGATTGGTGCGGGTGGTAAAGAAGGACAGGGAGATGCAGCAAACCTGCTGAAACCTGCACTGGCGCGTGGCGAGCTGCGCACGATTGCTGCGACGACCTGGGCTGAATACAAAAAATACTTCGAACGTGATCCGGCACTGACCCGCCGCTTCCAGGTGGTGAAAGTCGAAGAGCCGTCGGAAGAAAAAGCCATTGATATGATGCGTGGTATTGCGCAATCGCTGCAGGATCACCACAAGGTTCGGATTCTGGACGAAGCTATTATTGCTTCTGTGACGTTATCTCATCGTTATATTCCGGGACGCCAGCTACCCGATAAGTCTGTCAGTCTGCTGGACACGGCTTGTGCTCGTGTGGCGCTCAGTCAGTCGGCTACGCCGGGTGCAATAGAAGATGCGCAGCGCCGTATTCAGCGTGCAGATACAACCATCGGTAAACTGGAACGGGAGGCTGCAGCGACAGGAGAACACACCGAACGTCTGGCAGCGCTGTACGAAGAAAAGCAAAACGCAGAAAGCCTTTTAGCAGAGTTGAATGCTCAGTACGAAAAAGAAACCGCATTGATTACGCAAATTCGCGAATGCCGCGATAAAATTGATCAGAATTTTATGGCGTCGGCTGACAGTAAGTTGTCCGATAGCGAAGCAGACGAACTGAAGACCCAACTTAAGGCACTGACGGCTGAACTGGCTGGTATTCAGGGGGATGCGCCTCTAATGCAAGCGAATGTCGATGAGCAGGCTATTGCCGAGGTTATCGCCAACTGGACCGGTATTCCTGTGGGTAAAATGGTCAGTGATCAGATTACTGCGGTTCAGACGCTTGCTGATCGCTTAGGTCAGCGTGTCATCGGTCAACCTCATGCACTGGAAGCCATTGCACAGGTGATCCGGACGTCGCGAGCAGGTTTGACTGATCCGCGTAAACCTATGGGGGTATTTCTGTTCTGCGGTACGTCGGGTGTTGGTAAAACTGAGACGGCACTGGCACTGGCAGATGAACTGTTTGGCGGTGAACAGAACATCACCACCATCAACATGTCTGAATTCAAAGAAGAGCATAAAGTCTCCATGCTGCTTGGCTCACCTCCAGGCTATGTAGGTTATGGTGAGGGCGGTGTGCTGACCGAAGCAGCACGTCGCAAGCCATACTCCGTTATCCTGCTGGATGAGATGGAAAAGGCACATCCGGGCGTACAAGACATCTTCTACAACCTGTTTGATAAAGGCACGATCAAAGACGGTGAAGGTCGGGATATCGACTTTAAAAACACCATCATCATCATGACCTCGAACGCCGGTGAAGATGCCATCCGCGCTATCTTTAATCAGGTTGAAGAAAAACCAGAGCCTGAAGTATTGCTCGACAATATCCGTCCACACCTGCTTCAGCATTTCAAACCAGCATTCATGGGGCGTGCGAACACCATTGCTTACTATCCACTGGATGACGAGAACCTGATGCAGATATCTGCGATTAACCTGCGTAAAATTGAGAAACGACTCACCGAGAAATACGGTGCAGAGTTCAGTTACGACGAAGACGTACTCATCAATATTGTCGCGCGTTGTCAGGAATCCGATACCGGTGCGCGTAACATTGAAACCATCCTCAACCGTACTGTGCTGCCTGCATTGGCATCTGAGTGCTTAGCGAAGATGGCCGAGGGCGAAGAAGTTACTAAGGTGCATATTGGTGCCACAGAAGAAGGTGACTTTACTTACCAGGTGAGTTGATTATCGAATAGGACCAAAAAACGGGGCGAGAGCCCCGTTTCTATATTGATTTTCCATTCACCAATACAGCATCAAGAATTTTCTGGGCTTGCTCACTGACTTTCCTGTGAAGCCTTTGAAACAGATTTCGAATAAAAGCGAGCGTAGCATCTGCTGCTTCTATGACCTTTCTCATTCCAAGCAATTCAGCGATCTTTCTTAGTAGCGAAAGTACGAGCGTGGATAGGTGTTTGGTTAGGTCTATTCCTTTTCTTAATATGTAGGCCAATTGATCCAGAAGTGTAAAAGATCCGGTCAGTCCTGCTCCAACTGCGGTTCCTATACCTTTTGCTACCTTAAGAAGTACGTAGTTAATAGCTTTGTCTAAATACTCAAGATTTGTCGGCGTAAAACTAATTGGCGACTTATTATTAAGCCATGGTTCTATTTCTGTAGGCTGCAGGTTCTCATATCTAAGCCCCCTCAATGTTGGCCAATTTTTATCTTCAACTGATTTTTTATACAACTCCATATCGTGTGCGGCTAAGGCTGCAAAATTACCTGCACTTGGTAGAAAGTAATCATAGTTCGCGCCTGTAAAAGTTGGGACATGCATAAATGGCCAGCAGGGAATGCATGGGATTAGATCGGTACGGTGGTATGCTCGGTATATATTTTCAGGTTTAATCTTCCTTGTGAACTCATCGGAGAAGCTCTTCAGGCCAACCCGAGGAGAGCCAAATGTATAGCATTTTACTGCCAGTGTAGGATGTTTGGATTTTGCATATTCCGTACACAGCGTAGCGAGGGCGCCTCCGAGGCTGTGGCCTACGATATGGAGATGTTGGATATTTCGTGTGCCGCATTCAACTAAAAATGGATCAATTTGGCTCTTCATTGAATTGAATGAATCAGCAAAGCCATTATGAATTGGGTGGCCATATGATGATCTTTGCGTAATCCCTACGCTTACGTCAGTTAGAATATCTGCGGCGAATTTTTTGTTTGTACCCCTGAATACGATAAAAGCGTGGCCCTTATAGCCCGCTCCTTTCCCAAGTGCTGTTAGCCCCATCCCTGTTTGAGACTTAAGGAAGAAAAATGAACCTGTAGTTCCTTTTAAAATTGGCAGGGTAGAAAGATCATTATTCTGACCCGATCGGGGTGGCTCAGGAAGTTCTAGGTAACCTTCGTGTGAATCGTAAAAGGTTTCATATCCGAATCCGGTATTATCGGCCGTTACAAGATAGTAGATATCGTTTGCTATATCTGCGGCCATGATTGGTGGAAATTCCATGTTTATCTAATTCCTTATAAATATACAGATATTACTCTGGTGGTAAGATTACTTTCTTTTTGTCATGTTCAGCGTCCCACTTACACCGAGAAGAAAAGGCATTTCCATCAATTCTGAACCTGATCGGATCATCGCTCAATTCGCAACTTACTACCCAGGGCCTACCCCGGGATTCTGAAAGCTCATTCTCTTTGCGTTTGATTCCCTCCATTAGTTGGTACTCCATACCATCTACATAAACATAAAGCTTCTGTGGGGAGACAAACTGACTAGGAACGAATTTTCTAATTGCATTGGAAATGGAGGTGTCGAAAACTGAAGACATACTGAAGTAGCCGTTTTCATCCGTTTTTGATTCGTCAATGTGTTCGTCTGAAACCCTTTTTATTCTTGCATTCGCAACTGGCTTACCATTGAGAGTAATTGTGCCGGATATAGCTGAAAACAGGCATGTCTTGTTGTTATTTGATGACATTGCATTGGCTCCTACGAATGCAGTAACTAATATTAGTAAAATAGTGAGCTTGGACATGTCACCCACCCACCAATACGGTCGGACACCCCAAAACAATCTTGCCGCCGTGGGCAGTTGAGTCGCCCATCCGTGCTGCAGGTTTATTGCTCATCAGGACGGTTGCGCTTCCCATGACGATAGAGTCAGGAGGCCCAACGCAGACACACATGCTCCCCAGAGTCGCGGCTGGCATGTTACCTATGAGCACCGTCGGCGCGCCGGGAGAGACAATAGGGCCGCCAACGTGCGGTACCGGGCCAGATGACATCGGGCAGACGTGCATATCAGTGATGCGTGAGGCTGGTTTTCCCATGGTCAGGCTCCTTCAATCATGCCGTTTCCGCCGCGAGCCAGGTCGATGCCCTGCGCGAGAAACAGCTTGTAGTTGTCTTCTATTTTTTCTGGGTCAATCGTGGCTGAGGCGAGTGTGATACTACCCGCCACGGCATGGGCGTATAGGTAGGCAGGCGGTGGTACTTCAGGTTCGCCTGGTGGCGTCATGCTGCCGGTGCACCAACTTGCTGCAGTTGCTGCCCAGCTGGCTGCAGTTTTGTACTGTGTTTTTTCACCGAGTTCTTTGCAGCGCTGGCGGTGATCTTCGGTCGGTTTACGCGCCCAGGTTTCGGTCGCCAACAAAGCATTGATGTTGTGCTCGTCGGTATCCGGTTTTTGGGCTTTTCTCGCTGCCAGACAGGCCCACCAGACCGCTTCGCGTTTGGGCAGGCCGTGGGCCAGTAGTTTAATGGCATCCTGGTAATAACCTGCTTCCATTAATCGCTCGATACTGATCTGCGGGGCTGTATCAGGAATCACGACATCAGCGGCCTCTGGCTCAGTTAATTCAAATTCTTTGAGCAGTTCGTCGGCAGTCAGCGCCTGTATTTTTATCAACTGAGTCATACTGTTACCACTTAGTTAATTTTGGTCAGGGCACCCTTCACCGTAAGTATGCCGCCGGCTGATACTTCGCCGATGGCGCTGGCCTTGGCCTTGAGCATGGTGCCTTTAATCTGAACGCCGGTCTGGTCGATTTTGATGCTATTAGCGCCGACTTTCAGTTCGATTGAGGTTTTGGAGGTGATTTTAATCGCGCCCATGGCGTCGATAGTGGACGTCCCTTTGCTGACTTTCAGGCTGTGATTGCCTGAGTCGACTTTGGTTGTCTGATTACCTTTCGATACGGTCAGTAAATCGTTGCCTTTACTGACGGTGGCTGTGCGATTCTGTTCGACGGTCAGCTTCTGGTCGTTCTTAACGGTAACGGTCTGATCGTTTTCGACGGTGCCGGTCTGGTCATTGTGAATGATCCAGTTGTGATCTTTACCGGCTTCCATATAAATTTCTTCGCTGCCTTTTTTATCGTCAAAGCGTAGCTCGTTAAACTCGCTGTCTTTGATCATGGTCTTCCAGCCACTTTGGGTCGATGTGTAGTTCGGACCTGCGTTGGTTCCGTTATATACGGCGCCTGTTACCAGCGGACGATCAGGGTCACCATTGATGTAGCTGATCACCACTTCCTGGTCGATACGCGGGACGAAGTTAGCTCCCCAGCCTTTGCCAGCAAACTGTTGCACTACTCTGACCCAGCATGAGTTCTGCTCGCTGTTCCAGGGGAAGGTGACTTTGACCTGAGTAAAGGTATCTTTGGAACTGTCGCTGCCGGTCGCTTTTACCTCGGTTACGGTGGCAACCTGTGGCGCGTGAACCTGGCGTCGATAGGCATCGTGTCGTGGTCTGACCAGGGTGTCTGACGGTACACAGCTGAAGCGATTTGAGTTCTGGGTTGATTCACCATTACCGTCGCGAGCAATGATGCTTAGATGCGTAATCAGGTATTTACCGGTCTCGCTGGAAATTGGGTGATCAAGCTCGAAGCGCGCACCGGCAGATAAGGCAATGATATTACTGGTGCCTTGAGCGACGTCGAACCCGGCTTCTACGGCTTCCATACTATTCTCAGCAAAGGACTTACTCTGAGCATCCACCAGTGTATGCTCGCTATCGCCTTCGGGCTGCAGATGGAAGGCGCCATACCCCTGGGTCGTTAAACCAGCAATTTTATTCAGATCTGACTTGGTTTTAACTGTTTGTTTGTGATCTTTACTCGTCGTGTTTTCAGAGTAATCACGGAATTCGAAAGCGTTCGTGTGGTAATTGAACGTACGTTGCCAGCTGTGCACTGAGGGAATATCCGGCTGGACACCGCCACCGTCATATTCAGCCTTGGCTGCGCCTGAATCGACGAAGTCCTGAGCATCGTCCACAAAGATCAGTTCGTGTTCGCCGTCTTTGTGCGTGAAGTAGTAGCTGATTCCTTCTTCTGCGAGTAGACGCGACACGAAGGCAAAGTCCGTTTCTTCAAACTGAACACAGTATTCACGCTCGGCAAATTTACCTTTGGTGTTCAGCTTGAATGAGACAACCTTACTGTATTCTTTCAGGACTTCTTCAATAATCTTGTCGGCGGTTTTTTTCTGGAAAATCCGGTTTTTTGCACCGAGTGTGGTAAACCAAAGTCCCGGCACTACTTCTGCACGATAGCGACGTAAGCCCTCATCATTAACATCAAGCATGGCCAGGTGGTTGATGTAGCCGTGAATAAAGCGGGATTCTTTAGTCTTTTCTGATTGCAGGCTGATGGTGACGTCTTTACCCAGAAGATCTTTCTGAGCGATCTCGTGGTTGTCAGAGTATAAGTCGAGATGAAAATGGAAAAGATCTGAAATGTATTCGTCGCCCGTCAGCTCCGACACAATCATTGCGTCTTTACCTAGCGGAGTCGTTATCTGAATAAGGCGGTTGTTCTGACTGAGTGCCGTCATGCTATATCACCACTGCGTTTGTGATGGGTAGCGTAATGAGGGGGCTACGCTTCCACTTGCGTTAGAATCCTTTAGAACAGAGCAGCCTGTTGCAGGCTGCTCTGAGGTGTAATGGGGTAGGATACCCTATTACAGTGGTTTTGCAGTAGTCAGGTCGTAACCAACCTTCATGTTCTTAGTATTCTTGTTGGTCTTGTCTGCGTGAGTCAGATCAGCTTCGATTTTTGCGAAGCTCAGAGAAATAGACTCAGCTGGAGCACCGCCAGCTGCAGCGCTGATGCTGTAAGAAGAGATGATGACTTCTTCCAGAGTGTAGACAGCGTACTTCTCTACTTTCTCTGCACCAGTCTGAACAACGTGGATTTCTACCTTAACACCAGCGTCACCAGTAACAGATGACTTGAACAGACCACCTGAAGCAGCGTCCAGTGGCTTAGTTACAGTCACTTCGCTGATGCTTGGACGAGATGCTTCACGGTTAGACATTGCACCCGCTTGCATAGTGATTGAGCGGCCAACGCCGAAGCTCATGCTATCAACTTCAATCCAGTTTTCGTAACCAGCTGCGGTTACGTTACCTGATGGGTTGTTGCCGTTGAAATTCATGTAGATAGCCATTTAACAATTCCTCTGTATTTAGTTAAAGATTTCCTTCAAGCCTTGGCTGTGCGGGCTGATTTACAGCGCTTAAACCACGGCCATATGGCAAGTGAGGCCAAGTTAAACAGATTAGATTCGAGACGAAAACCCCTGTTTTTCGATTATTTATTCGACTCTGGCACGAATTTAACAGACGCCTTTTGGTGTAGGCAGGCCAGACAGACAGGGCCTTTAAGTACATGGGGAAAGATAGGTGTTAGTGGGTACTTTGACTCTGACACGATTTATTAAAAGAAAATTTTTGCTGAAATCGAGAAAATCACGATGACTCGTAATATTGCGCCATTAGGTGTGTGCGCCGATTTAAACAGTGGTCGGTTTTGACTTTTTCTTTGGGCGGCCGCGCTTAAGTGGACGTACCCGGTGGTTGGCAATTTTTTCAATTTTCTCGGTGAATTGATCTCCGCCGAGTACCTGGCCAAGTTTGATGGTTTCAGCAATATAGGTCAGTAGTCCGCGGTCGAATTCATAGCGGAATAGCTTGCTGTATTCATTCGCACGTTCTTCGTAGGAGTCGCCGAGCGCCAGATACAGACGGTGGTCTTGCAGGATCTTACTTTTTTTACGGCCAGTGTGGTGATTGAAACTCGACCACTCATAAAGCTCAGGGCTCTCGACAATCCCTTCATGCATGGGCTTCAGTTCGACGTAGCGATAGCAGGTAAGCAGATAGGCCTCGGAATCAATGACGCTGGACTTATAGCGACCACCCCATAGTGTGCCTGAGCGCTGGTAGCGGTGGTTGACGTACTGCACATAGCGCCGACCAAGCGACTGCATCATGGATGAAATACCATTCGCAATGTTCGGCGTGGCAACCATCTGAATGGCATTGGGCATTAATACGTAGGCATGCAGGTCAACATCGTATTGCTCAGCCGCTTTTTGCAGGGACGCCAGATAGAACTCGTAGTCTTCGTCGTCGAAGAAGCAGTTCAGGTTGTTGTGCCCGACCTGAATGATGTGCTGTGGGATGTTGGCGATGTTAATACGCGGCAGTCTTGCCATGTCGAGTATGTATCCCTGCTGACGGTGATTCCCTGAAGTTTCAGACGCTGCCACGCTGAAGTGAGGCCAATTATGCTGAACAGGTGTTGCAAAATCAACCAGAGGCTATTCAGGAAAAAATCTGTCACCGCTCCGCTTTTTTTGTTTTAATCGCAGCAGTCCACACAGAGCCGCTGTATCCGCAGCCTGCCCGGAGGGCGAGTGCTCTGTTCACTTGAGATATGGAAAATGGAATGAGCAGAAGCGTCTCTCTTGCAGTAAATGGTCGCACGGATATCGGCCAGATCAGGGAGGAAAATGAGGATGCAATCACCTGGTTTGCTCATCCTGATCAGCCGTTCGCGTATGTCGTCGTTGCCGATGGCATGGGTGGTTATAGCGGTGGAGCGCTTGCCAGTCGGATTACTATCCAGACGCTCAGTCTTTGTTTCAGCCAGCTAATCACGCCGACATTTCTTGCCTGTACGCCCGAGCAACAGAAGCTGATGATTCAGTCCGCAGTTCGCAGTGGGATTCATAAAGCCAATCTCTCGATCATCGAAGCAAAAGCAGAAAATCCTGACTTTTCTCATATGGGAACGACGGTTGTTCTCGCCGTGGTCTGGCAAGACCAGCTTACGGTGGCTCATGTCGGTGATTCCCGTGCATACCACTGGAGTCTGAAGGGGCTGACGCAGTTGACCCGCGACCACAGTGTGGTTCAGGAAATGATTGATGCGGGTACGCTTACCGAGGAAGAGGCCAGGACGAGTGATGTGCGCAACCATATTACCCGTGCACTCGGGGTACATGACGACGTCGAGCCTGAGCTTAAGACCTACCGTTTAACCGAGAGCGCATTGCTTATGCTCTGCTCTGATGGTCTGACCGAGTATTTTGACAATGCCGAATTGCAACATATTCTTGCCACGCACCGTCCGGCACTCGAGTGTTGCTACCGCTTAATTGACGATGCGAACCACAGTGGCGGTCGGGATAACATCAGTGTCGGCATGCTGGAAGTTACCGTCGGGCCGCATCAATCTGCAGCGCCGGTTATCTCAGTACCGAGCGGGCAGGGTGAAGATACTACTGTTCGCAGGAATCAGCCGCGTCCAGGGGAGTAACCTTGTTGAGTGGTTTCTCAGTAATATAAATACCCATTTTAGCCCTGCCTGACTTTCTGTGCGGGGCGCCTCTTTGTCCTGTGAATTTCTTTCGGTAAACTTCCGTTCAGGAATGAAGTTCCTCTTTTATGTGTTTTAACAGGCCGGTATTCAAGCACTGATCATGTTGCTATAATGCCGCCGATTTTTACTGGGTCTGGCGTCAAAATAGCGTTGATAAGGCCCGATTTATGCGGCTCTGCTCTGGGCAGGCGCTAAACGGATTGCAATTTCAGTAGGGCAAGGATGTCTCAGAATTTTCCTCATAGAGATCGTTACGTGGGCCGTTTCCCGGCTCTACTGCTTCTTGTTAAAACACAGATGCGTGCAGCCGTGCCTGCACGTTTAAGGAACAGGGATATGTTGATTCATTCCAGCCTGGGTGCGTCCGTGCGCCGGGGTGTTACGTTGTCGTTACTGTCACTTTTTGCCGCTGGCGTTGTTCAGGCAGCGGATTCTCAGGTCCCTGGTATTTCAGCCCAGCAGGCATCTTCTTTACGTGATGTATTTGGTATTAATGCGCCTGATGATCAGCCTGACGCAGATGAAGATTTTCGCCAGCGCGCTCGTCAGAAAGATCTGATGCCAAGCACGGATGGCGATATCCCAGATATTAATGATCGTGATGCTGGCCCTCGCATTCTCGTGAATAAATTCGCTTTCGAGCGCCTCGAAGAATTTCCTGAGTTCGGTATTACACGAGAAGGTGTGCTTGCCGAGGCTGAGCGTCTGCGTATTGTTTATATGAAAGAAGATCAGCGTGGTGATGCTGGTTACACGCCCGATGAGCTTCGCGAAATTACAGCCTATCTGCGCGATATTGGTAGCGATTCAGATGTTGATGACCTGACGCACGAAGACATGCAAGCGCTGATCGAACTGATTCGTGACCAAAAGCGAAGCCGCGGCCTTAGCTTCGCCGACCTCGAAGAAATTGCCAACCTGCTGACGATTTATTACCGCAAACGGGGTTTGTTTCTCGCGCGTGTCCTTTTGCCAGCACAGGAAGTTGAGAACGGCGTAGTGACTTTTACTGTGATGGAAGGGCGCCTTGGTCAACTTGAAGCTCTTGGCAACGAGCGCTACAGCGAAGAGCTGCTCGAGTCGCCACTCGAGCACATCGTTGGCGGTATTGTCACGAGTCAGCAAGTTGAAGAAGCCCTGTACATTCTTAACGACCTGCCGGGTATGACATTAACGGGTGCGTTCAGCGCTGGTAATAACCCGGGTGAAACCCGCCTGCGTTTGGTAGTTCGTGAAGAGGATGATTTTTCCTACCTTGTGCGTTTTGACAATCACGGTGCTCAGTTCACAGGTAAGGCGCGCGCCTACGGCAATATGCAATGGCACAACCCAGCGGGCATTGGTGACAACCTCAGTATTGGCTTGCTGCGATCAGAAGACATCGGACAAAACGACTCGGGCGATGGCCTGGCCGATGATATCGGTACGCGCGAAGCGCACAGCAATCTGGGGCAGATCAGTTACTCGTTGCCTGTAGTTAACTTGCGCAACCGGGTGACGATCAGTGCTGATCGCAACACCTTTGATCTTGTTGATGAAGACGGTGGCATTATTAATGCCCTGGAAATTAGCGGTGTAAATACTACCTACGCGCTTCGTTACGACTATCAGATTCGCCGTACCCGTGACTTTAATATGTCGACTGGGTTGGCCGTTACCGATAAAACATCCACGGTAGAGAGTTATATCGATTTTCTGTCGACGGAAGATCACGTAGTGGCGGGTGAGTGGAACTTCTATATAGATGGCCTGAGCCAATCGGGTATTCGTATGCTCAATACCGCGAATCTCCGCGTTCAGTACGGTAGCTTCCAGACCGACGTTGTTGAGGGTGCGGACGCAAATTATGTACGTACAGCGATTGATACCAGCTCGCTCTTCTTTATCCCTCTGCCATTCAGCGAGAAATACAGTCGCTTACTGACCAGTGTCCGCCTTCAGCATACTGATCAGTCGCTCCCTTCGTTTGAGCAGTTCAGTATGGGTGGCTCAACGGGCGTTCGTGGTTTTCATGTTGGCGATTTCTCTGCTGATAAATCCGCATTTATTAGCAATGAGTGGTACTTCGACCTCCCTGAATGGAATCTCTTCGGTAGAAATACCCTTAATGATGTTTTTCAGGCCGGTATTTTATTTGACCTTGCTTACGGTATTCAGAACGGCGGCTTCATAACGGATAGCGGTACATTGGCAGAAGACGAGTGGGCGCAAATGAGCGCTGCTGGCCTTGTATTCAAGGCGACCTGGGGTTCTACCTTCAGCAGTAAAGTCTCTATTGCTACCCCAGTGTATGGCAAGTCGAGCCTGGACCCAGAGGACGGCGACTCCAGTACGGAACCGCTGAATAATAATCCCGATGCCGTCGAAGTCTTCGCCGATATCAACTTTTATTTCTGACGCACAAAAGCGCAGCGCCGGCGACCAGACAGCCGGTACACATGGATAAGCTACCGGAGGGTTAAGCCCTCCTTGCAATGAGAGCAGTGACAATGACCCACTACACGAAAAAACGCATTGAAACCGTATCAAGCAGTTTCAGAAAAAATGCCCTGAGCGTTGCTATATCAGCCTTGAGTACGACCCTTGCCGGGGTTCGTGATGGCCTGAAAGGTGGGGTGTATGTCACTTTAATTGCAGGGCAGGTGGTAGCGCCGGTTGCGTGGGCAGCGAATCTGCCTGAGCTGGCTGGGGGACCTAGTCCAGTTACAATTGAAAATGGTGCTTCTATTGATGGAGTCGCTCCAGGTAAATCAGATGTTTACACTGTGACAGGCGACCGAGCCCTGGCTACTTGGAACAGCTTCGATATTGCCGAAAATTACGGAGTGGAATTTAAGCAGGGTGGATCAAGTAAAATATTGATTAATCAGATTAACTCTGGTGAGTTGAGTCAAATTAGTGGTCTTCTCAAAGCTGACGGAAATATCATTCTTGTAAACCCGAATGGCGTTACGCTTACTGGCACATCTATGATTGATGTTAATAGTTTAGCTGTAGCGGGTTTTTCTGGTGGCGGCGACCTTACTCATTTCTTAGACGGAACAATAGATGATCTGGACTTGGGCTCGGGATCGGGCGTCATTACGATTCAAGATGGCGCAAATTTGAGCGGCGTTGATCAGGGGGTTGTCCTGGTTGGTGGCTCAGTTCTTAACGAAGCAGATATTACCGTTTCCGATTTTATAGGTATGGGTGCGGGTACGAATGGTACGGTTACTTTTGATGCTGATGGTATATTGGGTTTCGAAGTATCAGGTGATATCGCCAGTTCCATCGGCTTAAATGCCATCCGTAGTACGGGGGACTTGGAAGCCCAACAGATTTTTTTGACGGCCCGTAATGCAGCCAATATATACGACAACGCTATTAACCTCGAAGGTACTGCTAAAGCCTCATCAATTAATATTGATGGAGATACTGTTAGGTTAGGCGCTACAGTAAATCTGGATAATAGCACTGACACTCTTAATATTGATAATGATGGGAGTGCTGTTACAGAGCTAACGATTGGTAATAATGCCTCGATTAAATTCGGTACAGAAGGTCAGGCTGATGCCATCGCAAGTAAAGTTACAGTCGAGAGTGGTAATACAACATTAAATAAAGCCCAGCTGACGGGAATTGATAATCAGATAACGCTCGGTACTACAGACTTCTCTGTTACTAGTGTTGATAATATTAATCTCGGGGGCGGCTCGATAGAGGGCACTGCGGGAGCGGATACATTCTCTGTTACGGGTGCAAATGCACTGACCTCTGCGGATATCGATTTCACGGGTGTTACTACAGTTAATGCCGGCAGCGGCACGGACATTAATGGCACTGAGAATACCGACCGTGTTAATACGAATGGCAGCAACGCAGTTCTGTCCGGTTCTGCTAATGCGAATTCAACCACTGTTGAATCCATCCTGTTTGGTGATATCCAGATCCTGGATCTCAACAACACTTCTGGTAC
>Ga0255776_10005485_pt1 | contig 13154 bp, 12 predicted proteins | sample 071ome_19_FD_179974 | JGI IMG/M metagenome (GOLD analysis project Ga0255776, IMG submission 179974) | Coastal salt marsh microbial communities from the Groves Creek Marsh, Skidaway Island, Georgia - 071413AT metaG (version 2) | ecosystem: Environmental > Aquatic > Marine > Intertidal zone >...
CAGAGGCCTGCTGGACTCCGGCGTCACCGCCATCGCCTATGAGACCGTTACGGATGATCGCGGCGCGCTTCCCCTCCTCGCCCCGATGAGCGAGGTTGCCGGACGCATGTCCGTACAGGCCGGCGCTTCCGGACTGGAGATCATCCGCGGGGGTCGCGGTGTCCTGCTGGGCGGCGTGCCGGGTGTCGCCCCCGGCAAAGTCGTGGTTATCGGCGGTGGGGTGGTCGGCAGCAACGCGGCCTTTATTGCTACCGGCATGGGCGCCAATGTAACCGTACTGGACAAATCGCAACCCCGGATGGCGGAGCTCGACTTCCAGTTTCAGAGCCTGATCACGACGCTTTATTCAACGACCCAGGCGATTGAGGACGCGGTGCTGGAGGCCGATCTGGTTATCGGCGCCGTTCTGGTGCCCGGCGCGGCGGCGCCCAAGCTGGTGACCCGCGACATGGTCAAGGAAATGAAACGCGGCTCTGTCATCGTCGATGTCGCCATCGATCAGGGCGGCTGTATCGAGACCTCACGTCCGACAACACATCAGGACCCATATTATGTGGAAGAAGGGGTCGTCCATTACTGCGTCACCAATATGCCGGGGGCGGTGGCGCGCACCTCGACCTTCGCGCTCAACAACGCGACACTCCCCTATATCGTCAGGCTGGCGCAGCGCGGCGTGCTGGATGCCGTCCGCACCGATCCGCATATCGCACACGGGCTGAACGTTTTCGGCGGGAAGCTTACTCATGAAGCGGTCGCGGAAGCGCAGGGTCTGACCTACACCCCGCCGTTGGAGGCGTTGCCGAAATAACTTGCTATTGCGCGGGCGAAAAGCTCGCCGGGATCAAGACCCGGTTTTCCTGCTCGACGATCAACGGCAGCGCGACGTCGAGATATTTCGGCCAGTCCGGATGTTCGGCCAACTCTTTCCGCTTTGCCAGCCGGTCATCGAGGCTGTCATAGCCCCAGATATGCACGACCTTGTTCAGCCCGCCGACTTCGGTATGCCAGAACCCGACCAGATGGCCGAGCACTTCTTTTTGCACCGGCAGGCCGAGTGTTTCGTAATTCTTCAGATATTCGGCCATTGCGCCGATCTTGATGGTGTAGATGCGTTCTTCGTAAATCATGCCGTTTATCCGCAATTGCGCCGACAGGGTCGCCCAGATTGAAACGGCGCGCAACTGAGGCTATGGATAAGCCGATATCCGATTGCAACTCTCCGGTTGCCACAACCCATCGAAAGAAAGCCAACCGACGCGATGCCCGAACCCGAAACTGAGCAAAGCGATCAGGGCTGGCTGACACCCAATATCGTCGGTGTCATCAATATGTTCATCGCGGTCGCCCTGCTGACCGGGATGTTCGCGACCGCCAAACACCTGACCGAGACCTTGCCGGTTCTGGAAGTCTCCGCCTTCCGCTTTGTCATGGCGCTGCTGTTTTTTTTGCCCTGGCTGTTCCAGCGGGGAATCGGGGTCCTGAAAACAAAACGGCATTTCGCCCATTTCTGGCGGTCTGTCTTCGGCTGTACGTCGCTTCTTTGCGCCGTTTACGCCGTGCACCATCTGTTGCTGGCCGACGCACAGACCCTGACCTTTACGGTCCCGCTCTGGTCTATTTTGCTGGCCGGAATCGTCCTCAAGGAACGCATCAGGCTGGACCGCACCATCGCCACCATCGTCGGTCTCGCCGGTGTCTTGATCGTGGTTCAGCCGCAGGGCGGCATTGAAACCGCGTCTCTGGTCGCGCTTCTCGCCGCAGTGCTAGCGTCGTGTGCGCTGACCACCATGAAGAACCTGACCAGAACCGAGGATAACAACGTCATCGTTTTCTATTTTTTGTTTTACGGTTCGGTCTTGATTGGCGTACCGGCGCTTTTCGTCTGGCAATGGCCGACCTTGGAAGAATGGGGCTGGCTGGTTCTGTTGGGCGTCTTCGGTTCATCCGGCCAGTATTTCCTGACCCGCGCCTATGCGGCCGGGGAAATGACCCTGATCGCGCCGCTGGATTTCACGCGGATCATTATCGCGGGATTGTACGGTTACGTCTTGTTCAGCGAAGTGCCGGGCCCCAACAGCTTTATCGGCGCCGCCGTCATCATGCTGGCTTGCGGCTATATCGTCCGGCAGGAGGCGCTCAGCCGCCTGAATAAACGCTAATTCGTTCGCTCCAGGATTTCCCCTAGCCGCCAAAGCGGAGTGGGATCGCGATACAGCCCGAGCGGGCTGGAAAAATGTCCGCGTTTTTCAACAAAACGGTTCGCATCCGGCACACCCCACTGATCCGCCATCGCCGCCCCGCCGTGATAGGGCGTGACGGTATCGGCGGACCCCAGCAGCATAATGATATTTTCCGGCGCGATTGCCGGTGTCTCACGGGGCTCTATCAGATTTTCCCATTCGCGGAGTGCTTCCTCCGTCCATCCCGCTCCGTGCAGCGCCGCTCCCAAACCGAGCCTGCGGGCGAGAGAGCCATGCAACGCGCCTTCGATGACATCATTTGTCGTGGTAACCAGCAGGCAGGCATCGGGCGTCATGTTATCCGGCCAGTTACCGCAGACCGAGGCCACCAGCTGCGATGTCAGCGCGCCGAGGCTGATCCCGCCCACCGCGACGCGGTGCCCCATCTCGCGATGCGCCCAGCCGCACCAGAGCGCGGTTTCCGTCACCCAGGCCCGGAAGAGATTGATAAAACCGGCCGCGCCCCGCGCGAACACGATTTCACCGCCATAGGCACACGCGGGCGTCCGCCGTCCATGCCACGGCCCTTCGGGCTGGATGACGCAATACCCCTTTTCAACGAGCTGGTTGACCGGATCGGCCAGCGACAGCCACATCTCGGGCTCCAGCCCGACACCATGCAGCCAGACGACGGTTCCTTTTACCGCGCCCTTCGGCCGGAAAACCCGTGCCGTCGCAACATCACCCAATACGGGAGAGATTGTCCGGATCCAGCCTTCGGGACCATGCGGTCCCTCGACCCAGCGTGAACAGCTGATCTCCGCATCGATGGAGGGCAGAAAGGCCTCCGCCGGGTGATGGAGAAATTTTCCGGACTCTTTTTGAACCTCTTCCGGTGTATCAACCGCCCATTTCACCCGGGGCACGAACCGGCGGAGCGGCATAAATCCCATCCGTGTGCGGCCATAGGCATCGGCGGCCACCGCGCGATCCATCTCGGCGCGCACCAGCGCTTCGGGTGAACGCTCGCCCGCGCCAAAGAAAGCCTCCTCCCATTCGGACGCGGCCTCGCGATATTGTGCCGTCAGTTCCTTCACCTTGCCCAGTACCTTGTCGAGCCGGCGGATTTTCCTGACCGGATCGCCGATCTCCGCGCTGAAGGCCTCACGGTCGCCATCACACGCGACCGCCACCGCCCAGGCCCGGGACAAGGGAATAAACAAGTCCGTGACGAACTTGACCGCCGCCGCGTCGAACCAGGGGCGCAACAGAAACGCCCCGGCGCTTCCCTTTATCGCACCGAATTGCGCGGGCGGCGGCAGCCGCGCCGGTTCGGATCGGTTTTTTCGGTGTTTCAAGGAGGTTACGAACCCCGCCTGGAAATGGGTTTCACCTTGCGTTGCTTGACCCCGTTATAGGCCGACAGGGGCCGGATAAGACGGTTGGCCGCGTTCTGCTCCATGATATGGGCGGTCCAGCCGGTAATCCGGCTCATCACAAAGATCGGCGTATACATATCGATGGGAAAACCCATCATGTAATAGGCGGGCCCCGCCGGGTAATCGAGATTGGGATGAATATTCTTTTCATCCAGCATGATTTTCTGCAGCACGTCCTCTATCTCGATCCACAGCCGATCGCTTTTCCAGCACGCGAGGTCCTCAAGACAGGCCCGCATGGTCGGCACGCGGGAATCGCCCCATTTATAGACCCGGTGCCCGAACCCCATAACGACCCGCTTGTTCGCAAAGGCATCGCGCAGCCATTGCTCGGCCTTCTCCGGCTTGCCGATCTCCAGCAGCATATGCATTACCGCCTCGTTCGCCCCGCCATGAAGCGGCCCTTTCAACGCGGCGATCCCGCCGACAACCGCGCCGTATATGTCCGACATGGTCGAGGTGATTACGCGAGAGGCGAAGGTGGAGGCATTGAAGCTGTGTTCCGCGTAAAGGATCAGCGACACATCGAAGGCCTTTACCACTTCCTTCGGCGGCACCGCGCCGAAACACATATTGAGAAAATTCTCGGAAATCGACAGATCGTCGCGCGGCGCGATCCGGCGTTTGCCGTTACGATAACGGAAATCGGCCGCAATCATGGTCGGTATCTTGGCCAGCAGATCCATCGCCCGGCGCCGGTCGTTTTCCGGAGGTTCTCCACCCCAGGCGACTTCGGTGGAACCCAGATAGCTGACCGAGGTGCGGATGGTGTCCATCGGATGGGCGCGTTTCGGAAATTTTGAAATGACCGAATAGTGATCGCGCGACAGATTGCGGCGCGAGTGCTCGTCTTTCCTGAAAGCGTTGAGCTGGCGCCGGTTCGGTAACTCGCCGTTCCACAGCAGATAGGCCACTTCCTCGAAGCTGCAATGCGCGCACAGCTCCTGCACCGGATAGCCGCGATAGGTGAGCGAGTTGGTTTCCGGCACGACCCGCGATACCGCGGTCTCATCGACCAGAACCCCGTCGAGACCTTTGTAAATTTTAGGTTGGGCGGTTTTCTTTATCGCGGCCATGTCCCGCTCCCTCAAATCTTGAAATTGAACACGTCCCGATCGAACCGGTTATAGTCCTCATAGCGGATCAGGTCGTAAAGCTGCGCCCGTGTCTGCATCTGCTGCACGAGACCGGACTGAGTTCCCGTCTGGGCGATCTCGGCAAGCCCCTGCTGGATCGCCCCCATGGCGAGCCGCAGGGTCGTTACCGGATAGATCACCAGATTATACCCCATGTCCGCCAGCGTATCGGCAGAGAGCAAGGGCGATTTTCCGAACTCCGTCATATTCGCCATCATCGGCACGTCAATCGCCTTGCGGAAGGTTTCGAACTCGGCGGCATCCTGCATGGCTTCGGGAAAGATCGCGTCGGACCCGGCATCGACATAGGCCTTGGCCCGGTCGATCGCCGCATCCATCCCTTCGGACGCCCGAGAATCCGTCCGCGCAAACAGGATAAAATTCGGATCGGATTTTGCATCTGCCGCCGCACGAATCTTTCGGATCATCTCATCGACCGGCACCAATGACTTATTGTCCAGATGACCGCAGCGCTTCGGGTTGACCTGATCCTCCAGATGACAACCGGCAATGCCCAGCTCCTCCAGCTCCTGCACGGTCCGGGCGGCGCTCATCGCCTCGCCGAAACCGGTATCGATATCGATCACCGCCGGCAGATTGGTAACCCGCGCGATCTGGCGCCCGCGCTGGGCCACCTCCGACAATGTCGTCAGACCGATATCCGGCAGACCCAGATCTGCCGACAACGCCGCGCCGGAGATGTAAATGCCGTCGAACCCCTGCCGCTCTATCTCCATCGCGACCAGCGGCGCGTGTGCGCCCGGGAAACGCAAGATTTCCCCGCTCTCCAGCCCTTTTCGGAACGCGGCACGTTTTTCGACCGCCGTCTTTTCGGTAAACAGCATCAGAAAATCCCTTTCTTGTCGCCGACCGCCAGTCCCGCCGCATCCATTTCGACATTGATTTCGCCAACCCGCGCGGCATGCAGCGACGGCAAATCCTGCACCAGATCGAGAAAGCGGTTCTGTTCCGCCTCAGAAACCAGCCCCTCGGTCAGGGTGCGGAATTTACGGATATAATCTTCCCGCGCAAAGGGCCGCGCGCCCAGCGTGTGGGCGTTCGCGACCGCCAGCTCATCGACCAGCACTTCACCGCTCGCCAGGGTGATCTCCACCCGGCCGCCAAACGCCATCTTGTCGGGATCCGGATCATGATAACGCGCGGTCCAGTCCGGATCCTCGGCGGTTTCGATCTTGTGCCACAACGCCACCGTATCGGGACGCTGCGCGCGGTCAGGCCCGTACGATCTGATGTGATTCCACTCACCGTCCTGCAGCGCGACGGCAAAGATATACATAATCGAATGATCCAGCGTTTCTCGGCTGGCGTTGGGGTCCATCTTCTGCGGATCGTTGGCGCCCGTGCCGATTACATAATGGGTGTGATGGCTGGTGTGGATGACAATCTTCTCAATCGCCTCGAAATCGGGAATCTTCTCCCGCATCCTGAAGGCCAGATCAATCAGTGCCTGGCTTTGGTACTCCGCCGAATGTTCCTTGGTGAAGGACCGCAGGATCGCGCGCTTCGGTTCTCCTACCTCCGGCAAGGGAACGGTGTAGCGCGCCTCCGCTCCGCCCAGCATCCAGGCGATAACGCCGTCTTCACCTTCATAGATTGGCGACGGCGCGCCCTCGCCCCGCATGCAGCGGTCCACGGCCTCAATCGCGAGTTTTCCGGCATGAGAGGGCGCAAACGCCTTCCAGCTCGAAATCTCGCCCTTGCGCGACTGACGCGTTGCCGTGGTGACATGCAGCGCCTGCTGGATCGCCTGATAGATCACCCCGGTCGAAAGGCCGAGCATGGTGCCGAGCCCCGCCGCTGCGCTCGGCCCCAGATGCGCGACATGATCGATCTTGTGCTCATGCAGGCAGATCGCGCTGACCAGATCGACCTGGATTTCATAGCCCGTCAGCAAGCCCCGCAACAATGACGCGCCATCGCAGCCGGCCTGCTGCGCCACCGCCAGAAGCGGCGGAATATTATCGCCCGGATGGGCGTAATCGGCGGCCAGAAACGTGTCGTGATAATCAAGCTCACGCACCGCGGTGCCGTTTGCCCAAGCCGCCCATTCCGCATCGACGCGCACATCCGGCCCGCAACCGAATACCGCCGCGCCGCCATCCCTCGGATGGGCCAGCGCCTGCGCCCGGGCCGCCGTCGGCGGTTCGCGGTTCGCGGCGGCGATCGCGACCGAGGCGTTATCGATGATCCGGTTGATCACCATCCCGGCGGCATCGTCATCGATCGGCGCGGGGTCGGATGCGACCAAAGCGATCTTCCAGGCAAGCTGGTCATCACGCGGCAGATCTTCCTTTGAGGGGTAAACCCGAACGATATGATCTTTCATCGGTTTTCTGGTTCTTGTTTATTCCGGCGGCGGATAATACCGGATCGAAGGGCGAATGTGTATCTTGCCAGCTTGTGACCCGGCCTTCGCTGTGATTAGCTTTTCCCGACGCTGAAACAGGGAATTCGGGATGATCGTCGAAGAACGGATTTACACGCTGCACCCCGGCAAGGTGCCGGAATATATGAAACTTTACGAAGAAGAAGGCCGCGCCGCGCAGGAACCCATCCTGGGCAAGATGATCGGCTGGTATTTCACCGATTTCGGGCCGCAAAACCAGATCGTCCATATGTGGGCCTATGATTCGTATGAGGAACGCGACAGGCGCCGCGCACAGCTTTACGCCGATCCGGCATGGAAGGCGTTTCAGCCGAAAATCCGCCCGCTGCTCCTGCGTCAGGAAAACAAGACACTGATTCCCGCCCCCTGGTCGCCCAACCCGTAAGAAATCCGATGGCCTTTTATTCCCTGAGATTATTCAATGACCGGTTAGGCGCGCGCGCCTCGACCACCGCACCGCTGCCCGCCGCCAATCGCGTTCTTTATGTAAAATCCGGCATGGCGCGGGCGGTCTCCGGCGGCGTCGCCGCCACCCTTTCCGCCAACTCCGCCTTTTTCAGCGCGGAAGAGACGGAAATTTTCGCCTCGCCCGACGGGGTGGAAATTTTGCGCTATGAACTTGTCGAGCCTCAGGCGACACGCACCATGCTCAATGGCGACAACATCTCCACGATGCCGCTGCATGACGCGGCGGTCGAGCTGGAACCCGGTGACGGCTATCTGATGCGCTGCGACCGGGTCGATATTCCACCGGGCGGCATCGCCTATACCCATACCCATCAGGGACCGGGCACGCGCTGTCTGCTGGAAGGCGGTTTCACGGTCGAGACACAGGGCCACAAGACCGAAATTTCTCCGGGTGAGCCCTGGTTCGAAACAGGGCCCGATCCGGTTCTGGCCTATGCACCGAAAGACAGGGTCGGCTATTTCTCCCGGGTCATGATCCTGCCCCGCGCCCTCAAGGGCAAAAGTTCGATTTCCTATGTGAAACCCGAAGACGCGGAGAAGCCCAAATTACAGCGCTACACCATATTCGCGGATGAGTTCATAACGATATGACCGACAGTTCCAACCTGCGCACCGGCGCGCAAATCCTCGTCGACCAGCTCCGCATTCATGGCGTCGATACCGCCTTTTGCGTGCCGGGCGAATCCTACCTTGCAACGCTCGATGCGCTTTACGATGTGCGCGACGCCCTGAAGCTGATCGTCTGCCGGCAGGAAGGCGGCGTCACCTATATGGGCGATGCCTATGGCAAGATCACCGGCAAGCCCGGCATCTGTTTTGTGACACGCGGGCCGGGCGCGACCAATGCCAGCCTCGGCATTCACACCGCGCATCAGGATTCTTCGCCGGTTATCCTGTTTATCGGCCAGGTCGGTCGCGCCATGATGCAGCGCGAGGCGTTTCAGGAGGTCGATTTCCGCCAGATGTACGCGCCCCTGTGCAAATGGGTGGCGCAGATCAACGACCCCGCCCGGATACCGGAAATGGTCGCCCGCGCCTTTCATGTCGCGACCTCCGGACGGCCCGGTCCGGTGGTGCTGGCCCTGCCAGAAGACATGCAGAAGCAACAGGCGGCGGCGGATGACGCGAAACCGTACCAGACCATCAACCCCGCCCCCGACCCGGCCTCTATAACGCGGTTAAAGGAAATGCTGTCGGCGGCAAAGAAGCCGATGATGATTCTGGGCGGCTCGGGCTGGAACGCGAAAGGGCTCCGCCAAATCAGAAAATTCTATGAAGCCTGGAACCTGCCCGTCGCCGCCGCGTTCCGCCGGCAGGATCTGATCGATAACCGCCATCCCAACTATGCGGGCGACTTCGGGCTCGGCGTCAATCCGGCACTGGCCAAACGAGTCGATGAGGCTGATCTGCTATTCGTCCTCGGCGCGCAGATGTCGGAAATCATCACCGGGGGATATGAGTTGTTCACGCTCCCCTGCCCTCATCAGAATTTTGTCCATGTCACCGCCGGGCTGGACGAAGTCGCGCGGGTTTATCAGCCCGATCTCGGCATTAATTCCGGGATGGATAATTTTGCCGCGGCCGTCAGCGATCTTGCACCCGATGGCGCGCCCGGCTGGAGCGACTGGACCGCGGCCGCCAACGCGGATCATAAGGCAAACATTTCCCCGCCCGACATGAAAGGCCCTGTCGATCTGGGACTCATCGTGCAGTGGCTGGGCGAGACCCTGCCCGACGACGCCATCGTCACAAACGGGGCGGGTAATTTCAGCAACTGGGTGCATCGCTTTTACTGTTATCGCGATTACCCGACCCAGCTTGCTCCGCAAAGCGGCTCAATGGGATATGGCGTGCCGTCCGCCGTCGCGGCACAGGTCGCGCATCCGGACCGCATCGTGGTCTCATTCTCCGGCGACGGGGATTTCCTGATGTGCGGGCAGGAAATTGCCACCGCGCGGCAATACGACCTGCCGATCACCTTCGTGGTTGTGAATAACGGCACCTATGGCACCATCCGCATGCATCAGGAACGGTTCTACCCGACCCGGGTCAGCGGCACCGACCTGGTCAATCCCGATTTTTGCGCGCTGGCGAAGGCCTACGGGCTGCATGGTGAACTGGTCGAGGCGACGGACGATTTCGCCCCGGCGTTTGAGCGCTGCCGCGCGAGCGGCGGCCCGGCCCTGATCGAGGTCAGGATCGATCAGGACCAGATATCGCCAAGGGCAACGATTACGGGACTGAGGAGAGCGGCAAAGGGCTAGCCGCCCTTCAAAATCCGATGAATATCAGGCTGGCCCATGGCCCCCTCGACCCAGCCATAGGTGCCGGTTTCCTTCAATTCCCGCGCGCCCTTTTGCACCAGGGTCATCGCCGCCTTGGCGAAGCCGCTGCCGAAGGTTACGCGTTTAACACCAAGCGCCTTAAGCTCCGCGATCGACGGGCTCGACGCCCCCGCCAGCACGTTCAACGGTCCATCAATGCCATTGGCCAATTGCCCGATCCTGCCCGCATCGGAAACCCCGATGACAAAGGTACAGTCCGCCCCGGACTCCAGATACGCGTTAGCGCGGCGGGTCGCCTCCGCCACCGGGTCGTCTTCGCCGGTCATGAAGGCGTCGGTCCGGGCATTCAGCACCATCGGGATACCGCTATCATCAATCGCCTTGCGCGCGGCGCGAATACGCTCGACGGAGAGATCAAAGTCGATCAGGACCCGTTCGCCCCCCTTGCTACCATCCTCGATATTGATCCCGACCGCGCCTGATTCAATCGTCGCCGCGATGGTGGCGGCAACAGCCTCCGGCTCCTTGCCGTAGCCCGCTTCCATATCGGCGCTTACCGGGATATCGACGGCGTTGCAGATGCGCCCGACAATTTCCGCCATCTGATCGCGCGTCATGTTTTCACCGTCGCAATAGCCGACAGAAAAGGCGCAGCCGCCGCTGGTCGTCGCAATCGCCTCGAACCCTTCCGCCGCGATCACACAGGCGCTCACCGCGTCATAGGCGTTGGGCAGGACGAGAATATCGTCCGATCTGTGCAGCGCCTGAAACTTCTCCGCCTTTTCAGCTTGTGTCGTCATGGTCCTCCCTCCGCGATCGTTGGTGCCTCGCCCTGATCCTCTGTCATGACCACCCACCCCTCACGGTGGCGTTGATAGAGCAAATACAATCCGCCAACAACCAACAGCGCGGCAAGAACAGGCCGCACAATCCCGTCCATCATGGCAACCGGAACGGAAAGGCAGATACACATCGCCGGAATAAAGACCAACGTCCAGCGCTTCCTGCCGCGCTGACGCTGATAGACATGGAAAAAGGACGAGAACAACCCCAGCACGATAAAGAACAGCGACCAGGGCCGGGTCACGAAATGGGTCGGGTCATCGGACAGCGCGATAACCTGCGCCAGCGCGTTCTCGGCGATACCGCCCAGCACGACGCCGAGAATAACCGGCACGATGGGAAAACCCAGCGCGGACATGACAAAGCCAAGCACGCCGAACCAGAAGAGCGTCCAGATATCAAATTCCACATTATTGAGCGCGAAGACGCCAAGCGCGCAGTAAAACAGGATGACCGAAGCCAGCATATATATCTTGACCTGGGTGACCCGGACGAATCCCCGCAACGTCACGGATTGCAAGGCCAGCATCATGAAATTCGCCATGAAGAAGGCAATAAAAATCGCATAGGCGATAACCGGCTGTTCGGTGATAAAGGTCGGGCTCGGCACCACATCATGGATCAGTAACGCGCCCAGCATCACAGCGGTAATGATATCGCCGGGAATGCCCAGCGCCATCATGACGATCAGCGCCCCGCCAGCCGTCGCGTTGTTGGCGGCTTCCGGCGCAACAATACCGTCTAAATGGCCGGTCCCGAATTTCTCTGGCGTCTTTGAATATTTCCTGGCCTGATCGTAAGCGAGAATATTGGAGATCGAACTGCCCGCCGCCGGCAAAACCCCGGTAAAGACGCCGATAAGGGAAGAGCGCACCAGATTGCCCCAGCGTTTCAGAACCTCCGTCGCGGCCACAAGATGATTGATCCGGATGGAGGCATCCGATTTCGCGCCGAGGTTCCCCTTTGCGGATTCGGAATCCCGAACGTCGGCCAATAGACGTGAGAAGGCAAACAGCCCGACCAGAACCGGCAGGAAAGCGAATCCCTGCTGAACTGAATCCACTCCAAAGGTAAAACGCGGCACGCCGACCACCGAGTCCTCGCCCACCGTCGCGACCAGCAAACCGATCAGCCCGGCAATCAGCCCCTTGACCATATTTTCCCCCGCCAGAGACGCCGTCACGGTGAGCGCAAACGCCATCAGCGCGAAATAATCCCATGGCTGGAATTCCTGCCCGATGCGAGCGAGCTGCGGCGCGACAAGGACAAGGACAATGGCGCCGATCACACCGCCGAAAAAAGACGCCCAGACGCCGACGCCAAGCGCCAGCCCGGCCTTGCCGCCGCGCGCCAGCGGAAAACCGTCAAATGTGGTGGCAACCGATGAAGGCGTCCCCGGGATGCCGGTGAGAATGCCCGACATCAACCCGCCCGACAGACCGCCGACATAGACACCGATCATGGTGCCCAGCCCCTGCACAGGGCTCATCCCGAAGGTAAAGGGCAGAACCAGCACCACCGCCATGGCGATGGTAAACCCCGGAATGGCGCCCGCGATCAGACCGGCAACCACGCCAAGAGCCATCAGCAACAACGTCCCGACGGACCAAAGCTCCGCTCCGGCGATAAGAATATTTTCGATCATTGCGCCCGCCCCTCAGACCAAGATTACGGCACACGCGCGCGGCGCGGCGGCGAAAAGCCCGCCGATTGCCTCGGAAATACCGCAGATATTTACCAGCAGCCATTCCTCCGCATCCGGAAACAGGCTGCTGCGCGGCAATTGCACGCTCAGCAAACAGGCAAAGATGAACCACATCCCGCCCACCGTGCAGACCGAGACCGTGGCATGGGTCCCGATCAGCCACCGTTCCCTGCCCCCCAGCATGGTCATCATGCCGAAAACAAACAGCATCCCCGCTAGCAGCATCCCGAGATAGGGGATAAGCAGCATGAAGGCGCCGAACGCAAGAAAACAATGGATGGGATTGCGGTAATGCCGGTACCAGCCGTTCAGCCCACCACGTTCTTCCTGGTCCGCGGGCGGCGATATCACCGATTGCGCAAGATAGATCAGCGCCATCAGGACAAGGCCCGACAGGATAATGCGCGGCCACAACCCGGGATCCATCTGACCGGGCGCGAGACGCTCGAACTCCGGCGTGCGGATATCGAAGCTGACATAAAAGAAAACGCCGCACAGCGCCAAAAGGATGATGGCGACAATGGTATCGCGGTTGAGGCGCTGCATGGCGGTGGAAAAAGGCCGGGGCGGAACCCGCACAAATTCGCGGGCCCCGCCTTATCCGGAACGCCTTACTTGATGCTGGCGTGGACCTTGGTGAACAACGCGGTCTGGGCCTTGAACCAGTTCTCGTATTTTTTCGGCCCCATAT
>Ga0255776_10005487_pt1 | contig 13152 bp, 14 predicted proteins | sample 071ome_19_FD_179974 | JGI IMG/M metagenome (GOLD analysis project Ga0255776, IMG submission 179974) | Coastal salt marsh microbial communities from the Groves Creek Marsh, Skidaway Island, Georgia - 071413AT metaG (version 2) | ecosystem: Environmental > Aquatic > Marine > Intertidal zone >...
TCATCGAGCGTGGATGATACGATGTTATGCAGTCGCCGCCGGCCCATCCGGCCATCGTTGGTTGGGTTTCCTTGTAGGTATTATTGGAGATTTTGGAGTTTCTCTCCTGATATTTTTAATCGGTGAAATGATTATTCGCAGAGTAGGGTTGAAGACGTTGAAAACGATGATGTCGATTGATAAAGGTGTATCTGGACGAATTTTAGACAATCCGTCAACCAAGTAATTGGGATGCGTTGGAAGGGGCAATCCTTAACCCCATCCGACGGGAAGAAGTCGTTTGAAGGGCTTTGCGTGGGTCTGTTTGTTCGCTACCCATGTCAAACTCTACTCACCATTACACAGTATAACGGTTAGCGTGTGAGTATTATTGCGGTTTTCCGCATGTTTTCTCATGATGTAATTTCTTACTTTCCGCACTATAATTTGACTAAGATACTGAGTATATTTTTAGTATGGATTTTCACTCAATCCAAACCATGAACCAAAGTATTTTGCAGGGTCTAACCATGACTGTTTGACGGCTCTTCTCAAATCATCTGAACCCTCAGAAATAATATCCCCTGCCGTTTCAGTCCAACCGACAAACTTCTTTCCGATTACATACGCAACCCATACCGCTGATGCAGTAGCACCGCCAATAACAACAAACGAAGCGGTTCTAAGCATCTGTAAGGATTGACTCAGGTCGGCAACGGGTTTCAAGATGTTATCTCGCTCCCATTGACCCGCTTCTATACGGTGGATATACACGACATCAGGCTTTGCTTTCGGCATATGTATCACGATAGTAACAATTTAGTGCGGATAAGCCACGATAGGTATGCACATATCTCGGCTGATTCCCTTGTAGCAAGGACACCGTTCAAATCGCTCTTGACAGCCGTCAAAGTGATGTTCTCAAAGGTGCTATTGCTATACTTGATGTATAGCGGGTGTTGGAGTATCTTCTCAGTTGTTAATGCCCAATTGATTGGGTAGCCTGAACCCATTGGTCATCAACCCGTTGTCGTTGTAACCTTGAGAGAGAACCCTTTCCCGATGGGGATAGCCATGCCTTCAACCCTGAGATTATAGGACAAATCCATAGCCCCGCCTGTTGAACCTCTCACGCCACCGTATGCAGTCCATACCGTTCCGCCTGAATTGTCAATGACCTCCACGCTATCGAGAACCGCTCCATCTTCGCATTGAATATGGATTGATTGAAGCGTGGAATTGAACATTGAATCACCAAGCGATTGGTTATTGACAACCGTGTTCATGGCGGTTGCCGTAGCATCAACGGGAGAGGCTGAGAATAACTCCACGCCCTTTGAAGTTACAACCCATGCGAGAACATTGGTTAAGTTTGGAGCAGAATTGACGGGCTGAGGATAGACCGTCAAGATGTCATTTGGGTTAATCATGTATGGTGCAATCGCTGAGGATTCCCAACACGCAAGACCGTCTTTGACACCGAATCCAAAGCGGGTGAATTGTAGCGTGGCTGAGTTTTGAATTCTCCACGCTGATAGACCGCCCGTATATTGCAGTTGAACACGATTGATTGAAGTGTTCGGCATCAAGATACCTATTTGCTGAGAAGAAAGCGAATCGGTCAAGGTGTTGCTATCCCATTGACCGTCGGTTGCATCGGATTTGGTGAAGATTTTACCGAGTCGGTTGTTCATTACCGTTGCCTGAACATTTTGGGTTGTCATACCTTCACGCTCCCGCTAAGACCTGCCTGTTTCAGCAAACGGTTGGTTGGTCGGATAAGCGGTTTTGCGAGGATTTTCTTACCCGCTCTAAACAACATGGGGTAAAGGATAACCTGAGCAATCATCTTACCACCATCACGTTTGAGGTTCGCTTTGATTGAATCCATTGTTTTGGGATAGCGATTATTCACCATTCCCGTTGAACCACCTGCAATAATACGCTCAAAGAAGTCGGGTAATGTTATCGAAGTGGTAAAATCTCCAATATGACCGCCTGAACCATATCCTTTAGCAAGGAAGGTGTAAAGGTCGCTTCCAAAAACGCCTGTTGTTATCGCATTTGCGACAAGTAATTGTTCAGCGGTGTTAGTTATGCTCAATGCTTTCGAGCGGGTTCTCCGTCTTGTTTGGCGGGTGAATCTCCCATTCTTCCGATTCCTGCGGGTTGCCATGTTCCGCTCCCATACCTGTTCTATTCATTAAGAAAGTCGTGAGTAGTGAGGGTATATCCATAGGCGTCTGAGTCTTTGCAGGAGTAACAGCATGGGAGCCACTAAGCATTTCATTCAGGAGGTCGGCAACCTCGTCTAAAACTGTGGTAACTGCTCTAATTTCTGTGGTGATAAATCCGCTTTCATGGGATAATCCCTCATTGATTTTGAAGCACCCATGAATCAAGAGGGCATGTCCTCCAATGAGCAATATCAATGCAGTAGCAATCATGTAGTCTAACATGACCTATCGCATAGTGATGTGAGATATAACCGAAGTCGTGAGCATAACCGTCCTAAAACCGTCCTAAAGAGGTAATGATCATTACCTAATCGGGCGTTTTTCTGCTAAAATCTCATCATTATTCATATGAAACCCAAACAAGTGAAAGTGTTGGGGCTTTTTCATTTTCACTTGTATTTCTAAAACATAGTAATTTTGCTCCCGCAGGAATCGTAATCTCTTCTTTTACTCTTCCAGAATATGCCACTTTTCCAGATGTTTCAATCCAAAGACCACTAATTGTGTTGTAAATTGGTTTTGCACCACGCTTTGCAAGTTCTTCTTCCATATACTCTGACCATGCAGCATTTATTTGAGATATATCAGGTGGGCTTCCAAATTCACCAGAAGCAATTCTTTGATTCATTTGCTCTTGTATGTTGTCCATGAGATATGTTGTGTTCAAAACTCCACTTAAGGATTATTATCAATCTGTCTCATCTAAATAAAACGAGACGAGATGTATTATTGGCTCTTAGCATGAGTTATGTAACATAAGTGCATATGATTTAATCATACATCTCATTATTCTCATATCTCATTCATTCATTCATTCATTCATTCATTCATTCATTATTATTTGAGAGATAGAGTATTATGAGAGAGATAGTTAAGAAAATAGAAACGAGACGAGACGAATTATTTTGCGAGTTCTCGGCTTCTCAAGGTGAGTTATGTTGCATAACCCATTTGTCTCGTTTCTAATGAGACGAATTGCGATGAGACACAAAATTAGGGTTGCTTAAGTAGGGCAGGATTTGTAGAATTTTAATGTCATACACAGCAAATGAACCAGTAAACGAATTACCGCTAAAGAAATACATTGTTTGGAAATGCACACATTCACATAAACCACATAATCCTGCATTCCGACAACCTTGCCTACAATGGAACATATCGAAAACAATCTATTGGAATCATACAGGTGGTAAAGGATTTCCCCAATGGTGCAGATTCTTCACTCACGATGAACCTCGTCGCAGAAGGCTTTCCAGAGGCGATTTTTGGGTATTCGATACAAAGGATGAAGCGGAAGCATTTGCCTATCGAAAAGGACAAGAGGATTTGCACAATATGATGAATGAACATCGAGAAATTCAAGATGCACAGGAGTGGTTGTCTTGAACAATAAAGAACTACTCAAGAAATTGAATTTCCTTCTCGCATATGTAAGAGTTTCAACAGAAGAACAAGCGGGAACGCTAAAAGACCAAAGAAGTGCAATCGAAAAAAGCCTCAAGAACGAAGGTTACAAAGGAAAAATTGAGTTCTTTGAAGAGCAAATATCGGGAACAAAACTTGACCGTGAAGAGTTTCAAAAAATGCTTGAGAGAGCGAAAGAATTGAAGGAAAAAGGAAAGAAAGTCGGTGTTGTAGTCCGTGATATTCAACGGTTCGCACGACACCCCTATTTCTTTGGATTCTTCATGACTGAATTGTATCTTTTGAATATCCCCGTTATTGCATTGAATGATAATCAACATTCGGGAACATTTTCCGAACCGAATCCAACAGGAGAATTACTCTTGACGATTCTCGCAACCGTTGGGGGTCAAGAGGTATCAATTAGGAAAAAACAGACGCTACAAGGCGTTGCTGAATCAAGAGCAAAGGGCATTGTTTCGGGGTCAATCATTGATGTGTACCCAGAGGACAAATTAAACCCATTCCGTGAGGTTTGGAGGCAATTACAAGCGGGAATCGGTCAAAGCGAAGGGTCAAGGAGAGTAGGGCGTTCTTCATCATGGTGGAGAAAGACAAGAGATAGGTTGTTGGATATTCATACAAAAGGCGGTGATGAGAAACTTGAGGAATATATCGAAAGAACAGAAATGATTCGCAAGTTTGAACAAAAGCATGGAAAAGGTATCGGGCCAAAAGCAAAACAACCGAATAAAATTGTAAGGCGAATGACATCGGGATATTTGCAAAGTCCGTTTGAATTCGATGTTTGGAATCAAGAAGATATTGACGAATATTTCCAAAATTGGAAACAATATCGCCCCAAAAGGTCGAAGTGAGTATTTTCCGTTTTTCGACTTTCGGGGGTGTGTGTATAATATGCAGGTTCAATACTTGCCCCCCGCACCACGATGACAAGTTTTGAATAGGTTCAGTTTAATATTTGAAATCTTCAGCATCGTTCTGGTGGCTGAGGTGATGAATAAACCGGAACGAAGCCACTACAACCGATTTTGGAATCTCAATAAGGACATTGTTTTTCTCAACCACGGTTCTTTTGGTGCGACGCCGACATTTGCATTGGATGAACAAAAAAAATGGGTTCAATTGATGGAAAAAGACCCTATCTATTTCTTTGAGCATGCTGCCATAGAGCCATATGCAAAAGCGAAACAATCGGTTGCAACAATGGTTGGTTGCGACCCGAGCGACCTTGCACTGGTGGAAAATGCAACAACAGGTGTGAACACAGTGTTGCGTTCGCTTGTGTTTGAGAAAGGCGATGAAATCTTGGTTGCCAACCACGCCTACAAGGCATGCAAAAACGCACTTGACTTTGTTGCTCGTCGATGGGGTGCTCATGTTGTGACATTTGAAATTCCATTTCCAATCGAATATGAGGATATTGTGCTCGAATCCATGCAACAAGCAATTACAGAGCGAACGGTTTTTGCTATGCTTGACTCTGTGACCTCGCCAACTGCACTTCGTCTTCCATTTGAATCGATGGTGAAGGAACTCGAAGGTCGAGGAATCGAGGTCCTTCTTGATGCCGCACACGGAATTGGAATGATTCCACTCAATCTCTCTAAACTTGGGGCTTCGTATGTGACAAGCAACTGCCACAAGTGGCTCTGTGCCCCCAAAGGAGCGGCATTTCTCTACGTTCGAAAGGACAAACAAGAGCACATCCATCCCTTGACCATTAGCCATGGTCACACTGTACCAGAAGGTGAGAAACGACGTTTTGAACTTGAATTTGATTGGACGGGAACTCGTGATGTGTCTGCAATGCTCACCTTGCCCCTCGTCATCGATGGTATGGCCCATCTCCATGAGGGAGGATGGAATGGTATCATGAAGCATAACCACGACCTTGTTGTTCAAGCAAGAACATTGTTGCTTGAAGGACTTGGTATTGATGTGCCTTGCCCTGAATCTATGCTTGGTTCGATTGCAACAATCCCATTGCCGTACGAGGGGGATATCGATATTTTTACACCCGATCCTCTCCATATCCGCCTTCGAGAACTTTACAACATTCAAATTCCAGTCATGCAATGGGACAGTCCACGAGGGCGATATATGCGAATTTCTGCTCAGTTGTACAATTCAATGGACGAATACTCGTATTTGCTTGAGTGCTTGAAAAAAGAATTCGATGTACACCGATGAAATCATGAAAGAAAGGAGAGGTACATCGCATGGCTAAATCACTCGAGGAACCATCCTTCGAACTCATCAAGAAATTTCACGACTTTGAAATCCGTAAGTACACCTCCAACATTCAGGCTTCTGTACGAAGTCAAGGAGTTGGCGACTTGGTTAACAGAGGCTCTTTTCAGCGAATTGCTGGTTATATTTTTGGCGGAAATTCCTCCAATCAACGTATCGCAATGACTGCCCCAGTGTTGATGTGGCAGGATGATGGAGCATCGATGATGTCTTTTGTTATGCCCTCAGCATATGCTCTCGATGACCTTCCAGTGCCAGACGATGCGGGTCTACAACTCGTTGTGAACGAGGAGGAAATTGTTGCCGCTCTTTCATTTCGTGGATTTTCTAGGCCAAACAAAGTTGCACGACTCACAAAACACCTTCAATCACTCATCAACCAGGAAGGCTGGCAACAAATTGGCCCTGCACGACTTGCTGTGTACGACCCTCCGACGACCTTACCGTTCCTTCGACGCAACGAAATTATGATACCAATTCAGATGGAATAGAACCAGGTTTTGACTGGTGGCAAAGTGAGGGCCAGCCTTAACGAACAATGGGTAAATGCTTGACCGGCGGTGCTATGCCAAGGTCGTCTGGGAAAAACATGGTTGGTTCAGGAATGGGTATTGGCGATATTTCTGTCCCAACGAGTGCCACACGACTGGGTCGGGAATCGGATAGGATTTCGCGATTCGTGAGTGGTGCAATCTTGCGAGAAAACTCCATGATATCTTCATGGCTTGGCATATTTTCAACACTCAAATTTTCTCGACTATGACCAACATACACATAGCCTTTGTTTTCGATGAAGTCAGGGTTCGCACGCTGATCGATGGCGGCAAATTCTTCGATGTGTTTGTCCGACATGTTGATGCCTTTCATGAGTGTGTGGCGACAAACGATTCGAGTATCAAGCGACGGAAGAAGGTCGATGGTCTTCTCAAATTGGTCCCAAGCTCCGCTGTTCCATTTCGGTCGGCAAACCGCATCAAACACCTCTTTATTTGGAGCATCAACTGAAACATACAACTGCGTGGGTAACGGGTCGAGTTTCTCCAATACTTTCGGTAGCGTACCGTTGGTGACGAGCATAGTGGTCATGCCATGTTTGTGGCACAAGTCGATGTATTCTCCGAGGCGGGTGTACAATGTTGGCTCACCGTTGAGGGAAATAGCCACATGTTTGGGGTTTTGTGCATCGAGCCACTTTTCTCTAGGCACCTTGTCGTTGCCTCCAAATCCAGAAAGGAGCCTTCGCTGTGCCCGAACAGATTCGTAGAGCAGGTCGAGTGGGTCTTGGTCGGTGAGTTCGAGGGTGTCCATGTGTGGTTCTCTCCAACAATACGTGCATGCGAGATTGCATTGGTCGACAACTGGAGACATTTGCATACAATTATGACTTTGCACACCGTAGAATTTTCCTTTGTAGCACTGCCTGTCCCTTAGGAGAGATTCTTTGGTCCAATGACATGTTTTGACACCACCGTGTTCACCAACAATGTGGTATCTTTGTTTTTGCAAGGTTGCTTTGAGTATTGGATCCATGCCCATATGTTCACCGCCTTGAGCCTAACTTCACTGTCGGCATGCTGTCGGAAGGGGCTCGGCTAATTTGGCCGAATTTTTGATTGGTTTTGAATTCGCCGTATGTTCACGAGATAGAAAAAATGTATTTTATTACACTAGGTGTATTTTTTGCACCTTTGTAGTAGCACATTTACCAAGGATTCATATAGGTCCCTATCCAAATGTATACCAGGTAAGAAAGATGGATACCGAATTAGAAACCTATGTCGAGAACGTCATGGAGCGTCAAGAATACCGAAGTGGTATATTCACTTCAGTTTCACGCTCTGTAAAGAAAGCAATGATACGAGGAATGGCTGCTTGTAAAGCTCCTTCGTGGTCAAAATATGCGAGGATTTGATATGGATGCTTGGCTTGACTCTTATGTTCAGGAAATACTCGAAAAGCAAGAGTACAGAAGTGGGATCTTCACAAAACTCTTCTCCCGTTTAGGGAAAAAATCTCCCGAGTGAAGTACAACATTTAACATACATCTTCATGGATGAACATCCATGAGCAGATGGGTTCCTCATCTGATTGGTTTAGCAACACCAATTATAGTTCTCTTCTCCATTTTTACAGGTGGATTATGGCAAGGGCTACCCATTCTCATCATCTTGGGATTGTATCCTTTGCTCGACCTCATAGCAGGTCAATCAAGTGAGATTGAGGGTATTGAAGAAGACAAGGTGTTCAATTTCATCATTCATCTCCACGGGCTATTCATGCCTGCGGTTGTTATCGCTTTTCTTTTCCTCGTTTACACACAAGGCTTCGATGAGTACACGTGGCTCGGAATACTTTCCGTTGGTCTCACATCAGGAGCGAGTGGAATCGTTGCCGCTCATGAATTGGGTCACAGAAAGCCTAAATCATTCCCTTGGTGGTTGGCAAGATCGGGTCTCCTGAGCATTCTTTATCTTCATTTCACAACAGAGCATAATCACACACACCACAAACACTGGGCCCGCCCCATCGACCCGACCTCCTCACCGAAAGGTCGGGGAATTTACGTTCATTTTTTGCGAACCATCCCTCTGCAAGTGAAGGGAGCCCTCAAAGCCCGTCCTAGAGATACGAAAGTTTCTCTCAGCATCGAATTTGGTCTGCTGATCGGATTGTTCCTTCTCTCCTCATCTGTGTTTGCAGCCTTCGTTCTTCAAGCAGTGGTTGCGGTCTTTTTGCTCGAGTATGTGAATTATCTGCAACATCATGGCCTCGTCCGAGGAGAAGATGAACGAATGGGGCCTCAACATGCGTGGGAGAGCCGACACAGGTGGAGTCGATGGACGCTCATGGAGTTGCCACTGCACCCAGCTCATCATCTCACCTCGAGTTTACCAGCATGGAAACTTTCAACATACGATGAATCTCCTCGGCTTCCGTTCGGTTACTACACATCGTTTTGGCTTGCCCTTATACCTCCATTGTGGCATGCAATGATGAAAACTCATATTCAATCAGCCTCACAAAAATGAAATCATTGTGCAGAAATTCTTAACAAAATACACGCTATTATAAACATGAAATTGACCGGTGCAACGTGTCAATGCTGAAAGTTAGTGAATTGAAAAAAGGGTTCGGCTCCGGAGATTCGCGATTGGAGGTTCTCAAAGGTGTTGACCTTGAAATTGTACAGGGCGAAATGGTTGCACTGATGGGCCCATCAGGTTCTGGTAAATCCACGCTACTCAACATCATCGGTGGACTTATGGCTGCAGACAGTGGTCAAATCAAACTCAAAGAAAGAACCTACGGCAAGAAAGGACCCTCTGGTGTCATCGATGTTCGACGTAATCTTGTCGGATGGATTTTCCAAGACTTTCATCTTCTCGATAATTTAACCGCAGTTGACAATGTTGCCATGTCCCTCGAACTATCTGGAATGAGTGCTATGGAGGCTGAAAATGCAGCAATCGCAGCCCTTGAAAAAGTTGGCTTAGGTGACCGAATGCACCATATTCCAGACCAGTTATCCGGTGGTCAACAACAACGTGTTGCCATTGCCCGTGCCATCGCTGGCAACCGTCCAGTCCTTCTTGCAGATGAACCAACTGGAAATCTCGATATCGCAAGTGGAAAAGAAGTCATGGCTCTGTTCAAAGAATTGTGTCACGATGAAGAAAATCCAGTTTCGATTTTGATGGTGACACACGACCCCGACCTGGCTTCAAATGCAGACCGAATGTTATTGCTACGGGATGGTAAAACAGAAGCCTCCGACATTCGCTCAGCATGGGGTCTTGATGCAGAAGAAGCACAGCAGGATGGTGAAGAGGAATGAGCACCGAACATGATGGACTCAAGCCATCAGATTTTTCGATTGGTCGGTCCAGACTCAACCGGATTAAGCACGGAGTGATGGAATTACCGTCAAAACTGAGGCTAGCAGGTCAAGGTGCATGGCGGGGGAAAGAGCGAGGACTTGCCGTTATTGCTGGTGTCTTTCTCGCATCACTCGTCATCACCACAGTCCTCGCCTACGGCGTAGGTCTATCCCAATTGTTTTTCGAAGAGTCCCTCAAATCTGAACCGTTCGATGCTAAAATCGAGTACGCTCGAACACCTGTCGAGAACGCATCCGGATGGTCGAACAATACGACAACGATGCTTGGTGTCTGCGACGAACTCATGGAGGAATTCTCTGAGTTCAACGATTGTACACTCGTCTTAGGTCGGCAAGGTATCCATAGCGGTGGCTTGTTTAATCGTGAGTTCGTTGTAGCACAGCCACTTGAAATGAGGGTTGTGACTGATGATGAAAATCCGTACTGGGGTAACGTCACGTTCGATTACCCTGAGGCCGATGAGAATGGTCCTCCAATCTCAAACAAGCGTGCCATCCGTTTCCTTGGACCTGAAGCTTTCGATGGTGAATTGGCCAATCGTTACAGCGAAAACATCATTGCAGGCTCTGGCGAGTGGCCCTCGCCACAAAATATGTCGGCCAATCGCGGTATAATTTTGCCATCAACCATTGCAAGCGAAGCCCAAGCCAATGTTGGCGATGTGCTTGATTCGTTGACCTTTGTCTATGTTGTCGATGAATCTACACTCCTCGAGGGCACAGTGGATGAAGACAATTGTGCAGGTGAAATCACCCCCGAAAACAACGAGATGATTTACTGTCGTATGTCGATGACTGTGGAGAACCTTACCGTCATGGGAATTTACGAGCCTTGGCCATTTGGAAACCCGACCTTGCCGTTCAATCCAATCTTCTCGACATGGGAAGTGCTCACAGAAGAACAGCGTGGAATCTTGATGGATTTCGACCACATGTATCTTGGTGTAACAGTTGACCGTGGCCAATTGCCAACGAGTTCGACTGCTGATGCGGCAGATTGGTTGGAAGATTTGGGCACTCGTGTGCAAGATGGATCCTATACTGATGAAGAAGTTGAATTGTATTACACAGACATCATCAGCGGCACAATTTTGTTCCTGAATATCTTTCTTGGTTTGATTCAAATTTTTGATTACATCATCATGATTCCTATCGTAGTGTTATCGATTTCCGTCCTTATTTACGGGCTTGTCCTCTCCCTTGAACAACGTCGCCGTGAAGTGAGCATTCACCGCGTCATCGGAGCAGATAGCCAAAGTCTCCAGGGTATGGTTCTCCTCGAATTATTTGTGATGTCTTCGGTTGCCTGGCTTGCCGGGTACCTCCTCGCTATGCTCGCTGTACCTGTGGTTCTCTCAGCCGTTGGGTTCATGGAATTCAGGACAGGGGACTTTGATGTCAATCCAACCTTATCTGTCACTTCGACAATATTCACAGCGGTCACCACACTCGGACTTGCACTTTTGTTTGGTCGAAGCCGTGCACGTCGGTTTATCGAACTTGAAATCGAAGAGGGTGTCAAAAAGACAACCCAAGCGGCCGAACCAAAACGATGGCTCCATTGGCTTGCATTCTCGTTTGGTATGCTCGCTGTGGTCGATACATGGCTTGAAGCCAACGGAAGTGAAGATGGCATTATCTCCAACTTTTTCTTTGAGGGGCTCATCAGCATCTTCGGACCATTTGCATTGTGGATTGGCGGAGCATTACTGCTGGGTCGTATTGGGGCCAAAGGGCCGCAAATCATGCAATTCATCTTTGGAAGAACACGACTTCTGACCGATGTCAAAAGGGGCTTGAAAGGCTCTGGCTCGACCGAATCAGTCAATCGTTTGGCAGTCATTATGCTCCTTACATTGTCGATTGTAACGCTTGCAGCCGTTCAAGGCTACACTGGAACACTCGTCGATGAGAAAACAGTCGATGCTTCGGTAGGTTCCGACCTCAAAATTACCCTCGAGCAGCCTGTCGATGAAGAAGGACTTCTTGTTTTGCTCGACGAATTTATTGACGGAAAGGTGACACCCGTTGCTACGAGCGTTGCTGAAATTGCACTTTCAGACAGCAGCGGAAGTGACGCTTTCCAAACCTTCGTCTTGCTTGACAACAACGGCGATGTTCTTCGTTGGAGTGAGCAAGCGTTACCCGGCGAGGACATCGATGCCGCATTGAAGGCTTACGCAGCGGGCGGGTTTAGTGCTGGAGAAGATTCAGCGTATTCCCTCGATTTGCCCGGTTCAGACCGCGGCGGTGATGAGAATCGACTCGACGATGTCTTGCTCAAACCAAGTGACGAGAAATCCGAAACCATCACTTTTGTATGGGAAAAAATAGAATTCAATTTCACCTCAGGTGGTGCGGAAGAACAAGATGTCTTTGCCTTGTTTGAAGCCTATACACTGCTGATGAAGAGCGATTGGTCGAACCTGAATTTGACTGGCCAAGACTTGAGCGGTAGAAACATCAGTCGTGTAGACTTGTCCGGCAGCAATCTTTCAGGTGCCAACCTTGCAGATGTGAACTTGAGTGAAGCCATTCTTGTCAACGCAGACCTATCCTACGCTGATTTGAGTGGTGTGAATCTCAAGAATACAGTCCTTGTTAACATCAACGGCGGCTCACTCGAAGGAACTGACTTCACCAACGCAAACCTCGAAGGAGCGTTCGGATTCTTTGACCTCTCGGGTGCAATCTTGACGAATGCAACATGTCCTGACGGTTCTTCTGCGGATGAAACATTGTGTTCTTCAGGTGCATCGGAGATACCACCGCCTTTAGCAGCGGATTTGTTCCTCGAAGGCACAAGAGTCCAAATCATCATCACACCATACACCACAGAGATGTATTACATGGGCACTCACGAATACGTTCCCGGTGTTAATTCTGCGACCGCTTCATCTGCACTTATCATTGGGGAATCGGCATGGAGGGCACTTGTCAGCGACGAAGTTGCAGATAATTACACTTCAACCACGTGGATCGTTGATGTAGGAAGTATCGAAGGCGAACAACTCGAGGCTTTGGGCTCAAAATTGTCTGCAGATTCACGAGTCTCAAGTGTTGAAGATTGGGCGAGTACGCACAAGGAAGTTGAACGAAATGGCGGTCTCATCTTCGGCACACCTGGTCTTCTATCCCTACAATTTGTGGTTGCGAGCGTTGCAGCTATTGCATCGAGTTTCGTGTTCCTCTCCCTCGTTCTCAGTCAGCGTCAGAAAGAACTCGCTGTACTTCAAGCGATTGGTGCCTCTCCAAATCAAATCATTCGACTTGTCTTGTTTGAGATCCTGTCAATCGTGATGGTTTCGATGATTCTCGGTATTGTGCTCGGAGTGGGACTTGCCCTCTCATTCAACGGTT
>Ga0255776_10005488_pt1 | contig 13152 bp, 11 predicted proteins | sample 071ome_19_FD_179974 | JGI IMG/M metagenome (GOLD analysis project Ga0255776, IMG submission 179974) | Coastal salt marsh microbial communities from the Groves Creek Marsh, Skidaway Island, Georgia - 071413AT metaG (version 2) | ecosystem: Environmental > Aquatic > Marine > Intertidal zone >...
CAGCCAGAGACCCTGGTCGCGCGCAATGGGCGCGATCGCCGGCAAGGGATCAATGGCGCCCGTGTCGGTGGTGCCGGCGGAAGCCACCACCAGCCAGGGATTCAGCCCCTCCGCACGGTCCTCGCGAATCATCTTCTCCAGCGCGGTGGCATCCATCCGGTAGCCGCCATCCATGGGCACGATGCGTTTCGGGCACTCGGCCATACCCGCGACGCACAGGGCCTTGTCGATGCAGTGGTGCGCCTGGGCGGTCAGGTAAATGCTGCTGTTGGGTATATCGCGGGCGGAAATGCCCCTGGCTTCCCTGGCCGTTACCAGGGCGGTCAGGTTGGCAATACTGCCGCCTGAAGTGAGATCACCGCCCGCGCCCTCCGGATAACCGACAAGGCCTGCCATCCACTGCACCAGGGAACGCTCCATCTGCACCGCGCCGGGAGACGCAAACTCAATACCGGCAAAGCGATTACCCACATCCGCGAGGAAGTCACCCACGGCGGAGGGAAAAACGCCACCACCCGGTATATAGCCAAGATGACCGCCTGATGCCGGATTGATACCGTGCGTGTTGACGCCGGAGGAGACGACATCCAGCAGTTCGCGAATATGGCCCGCCTGGTCTGAAAAACCGGCAGACCACGGTGCCGGATCCGGCGAACCCGCCGTATAGGTCTGCGCCTCTTCCAGGCCGTCGACAAACTGACGCGCATGACGGCCGGCCTCAATGATCAGGTGCTCCGCCTCCTGCCCGGATACCTCCAGCTTGCGGGCCTGTGACTCCAGTTCTTTAAGCTTGTCCAGCAACACTCTCCTCCGGGCGTACTTTTATGCGACGAAAAACCGCCGTGACTGCGTCATTAAAACCGTGGACAAGGTATTCGGCAAGTGGGCAGCTTCCGAATTCCTCCAACAGGATTTGAACGTTGGAACCCCCGCCAACCCGCCAATGGCGTCCGTGTCTGGAATACGGCACACATCGCGGATCAACGGGGGCGCCAGCCAGGGGCCGGTTGCAGCCATCACCGGCCTCGCTTTATTCACCCTACGAACGGTTCTTCAGGTCACCGGTTCCCGGCGGAAACTCGTCCCGAGCGGCGCCTTCAATGAGGCCAAGGGCCACCCGCCTCATGTAAAATCCGGGGCGTTCCCATGATCGCTCAGGGAGAGCGCCACATGCTCAGCAAGCAATGGATCGACGATGATTTGCGCCGCGAGGCCGGTCAGATCACTGAAATACTGGAGCAGGCGCTGCACGAGGCCATCGCCGGCGCGGACGAGCGAGTGGCCTTACCGCAGGATCCGGACCGGGTCCTGGAAGCGCTCAAAGAGCCGCTGCCGGAGACCGGCAGTGGCTTGCGTTCCACCATCGAGCAACTGCTGGATTTCCAGCAGCGCGCCGGCGCAAACACCCTGGGCCCGAGATGCTTCCATTTCGTCATTGGCGGCAACACGCCCGCGGCGCATGCCGCTGACCTGCTTGCCACGGCATTTGACATGATCGCCTATACCTGGGTGATTGCGCCCGTGGCGGTTCGCATGGAAATACAGGCCCTGACCTGGCTGAAAGAGCTACTGGGCCTGCCCGAGCGCATGACCGGCATCATGGTGACCGGCGCCACCATGGCCAATTTCACCGGCCTGGCGGCGGCCAGGCAATGGTGGGGAGAACAGCATGGCTTCGATGTGTCGGATACCGGGATGGCCGGACAGCCGCAGATGCCTGTTCTCACCTCGGGCTATGTCCATGCCGCGACGCGCAAGGTGCTGAGTCTGCAAGGCATCGGGCGTGGCCATATCCAGGAATTCCGCCGAGACGACCTTGGCCGGGTGGACCTTGAAGGGCTGGAAGGCGCGCTGCAGCGCCTGGATGGCGCGCCCGCGGTGATGGTGGTCAACGCCGGCGAGGTCAATGCCGGTGATTTCGACCCGGTCAACGACATGATCGACATCGCGAGGCAGCACAACTGCTGGGTGCACGTGGACGGCGCATTTGGCCTGTTTGCCGCGCTCTCGCCAAGGACAAAGCACCTGGTCAGGGGCGTTGAACGAGCCGATTCCGTCACCGTGGATGGGCATAAGTGGCTCAATGTGCCCTATGACTCCGGTTACGCCTTCGTGCGCGATCACGGCCTGCTGGCCCGCTCCTTCCGCTACTCGGCAGATTACCTACCCAACGAGAACGACCCCTTCCCCACCCTGGGCGCCATTGGCCCGGAGAGCTCCCGGCGAGGCCGGGGCCTGGCTGTCTGGGCCACACTCAAGGCATACGGGCGCGAAGGTCACCGCGCCATCGTCGAGCATTGCCTGGACCTGGCTGCTTATTGTGGAGAGCGCGTCAGGGCGTGCGAGGATCTGGAACTGCTGGCTGATGTTCAGCTGAATATCACGCCTTTCCGCTTCAATCCTGGCGGTTTGGATGACGCCGAGCTCGATCAGCTCAACCATCGCCTGGGGCAGGCGGTGCTGGAGGACGGAAATTTCCTGGTGGGGACATCCCGGCTGGGCGCGAGAACCATCTTCCGACCCGCTTTTTCCAATTGGCGCACGCGCCCCGGTGATGTCGATGCGTTCCTTGACACGGTGATTTCGCTCGGTCGATCGATGCTCAGACCCTGATCCGAAGCGGAAAAAATCGCTGACTGGGAGTATGTTGGGCAGCGTTTGTCGATGAACAGCACATCCATCATCGAAGTGAGTCCCACTATCGCAAATGAACCACGCCAGACACGTCTGACTCACCTGAAACGGGTGATCAAAGCCCACGCGCTATTGAAATCGCTTGCTGACAGATGCAGCACGACCAAATCGCCATCCTCCGCATGTCGCAACGCAGCTTCAGCCGCCTGAATTGGATCTGGAATGACCTCGATTCGATCCTCTGACACCCCGAATTCACCCAGAAACCGGGCACACATCGATGGTACGTTTTCGTGTAATTTGTCATGGCGTGGATTAGGCGAACGCAGAATGTAGTGATCGTAAGTTTCTGCGATTGATTGCATCATATTTCGGATTTGCGTCTCTTGCCGGTCCTGGCTCGCTCCGCAGACCACGATTCGCCTTCCAAGAACTGCACTCGCCGCGACAAAATCTCCCACGGCGGCAAAGCCGGCCGTGTTGTGGGCGAAGTCGAGCAAAACCTTGAATCGACCGTTATCGTAGATGTTCATCCGCCCAGGTGAAACCTCAAAATCAGTGACGAATCCGCGCAGTGCTGTGGCCATCACTTCAGGGGGTAAACCACAGATGTGGCCTGCAGCCACGGCTTGCATGGCATTGCTGATGTTGAACTTTGCCAGTCCGCCAAAAGTTGCAGGAATGTCCGTGACGGGCACAACGGCCATATTCTCACCGTGCTCATGCAAGAGAATATGCTCGCGTCCCTGGTGCATGCCGAGCCAAATGATTCGCGTTGATCTTCTGACTCCACGTTGATAGAGCTCGCCAGGACTGGATTCCAAGCTGACAAGAATGGTGCGCTCGCACTGCAGACGGTGATACATCTCCAGACAGTGTGCGTCATCCGCATTTAAAACTGCGGTATCCGCCCTTTGCGCAACTATCGACTTTAGCTTCGCCATAGCTTTTATGCTGTCTACGCCAATCCGGCCGATATGATCCTCCGTGACATTGGTCACAATCCCCACGGTGCATCGCTGCCAGGAAAAGCCGACTCTGGCGATCAATCCAAAATGAGTCTCTTGCACCACTGCCTCCGCTCGCCCGTCACCCAGCTGGGCAAACCGCTTGTCGCCATCGAGATCAGCTTGAGAACGCCTGCCTGCAATCCATCTCTCCGCAGTGCGGGTGCCCGTCATTGTCGTTTGGAGACCCTGCTCAGCAAACATGCGAGTGATCATCCGTGAAGTGGTGGTTTTACCATTGGTGCCGGTCACCGCGACGAGAGGCGGCCCCGTGGCCGAGCCGGGGGGGAATAGCCAGTCCAGGAATCGCTCTGACGCTTCGTGCATCAGGTGGGCATTTTTGCCGCACAACCGATCGAGCCTGGGTGCAAAATTGATGTCGATGATCATGATGCTCTTCGCCGGGTTATTTTGCTCCGGTGCGCATTCTATGAACCCAATCTCCAACAGCCCGCACTCGGCCTCTTTCGCGATTCGACAAGCCAGATCCAGCAGAACCTGCCAGCGGCAGTCGACCTCGCGACCCAGTTCGTCAAGGACGAAGAGCAATGTCCCATTCGCCAGCAGAAGTCGGTACGCCTGACCTTGTATGAACGGCTGCAGCATGGCTGCTGCACCCGTTTTTTTAACCTGAGTGAGCGCACCACGCAGTGCATTCTGATCGGCGATTGATAGCATCAGCCCATTACCGTGACTCCGAAATCGCGGCTTCAAAACCAGGGGAAATTGCCAAAGGCAAACCGCCTCCAGCGCCTGTTCCACACTGATTTCTGAAGGCTCATACAAATAAGACCTGGGACAGGCAAAACGGTATTTTCTGGCCCATGCGTTAAGACTGGTCCGGTCATGGTGGGCAGTGACAAGATGTCCCGATCGATCAAGGCACAACATGCCGTCAAGAAGGCGCTGATTGCCGCAGGTCCCCAGCCGCAGCAGGGCGTTGCGGCGTACCCTGACATCCCTAACCACACGATAAGGGTCACGCTCAAGTTTCAGGCCATTGATACCACGTCGCCAAGCAGCCCTAAGAAGCACCTCGCTGTCGACGGGAAACAAGGTGGCTGCTGCGATTTCGCATAACTGTCTCCACTTTTCCGCCTTGCTGCCTTTTTTTAGCGCTAACGATGCGGGCCATGAAAGTCCGGGATAGGCCGCCAGGACAAGCAGTAGCGAGAGTTCCATCGAGGCCCGACCAACTTCCGTATGCTCATATTCAAAAATCAGCTTTATTTCACCCCGAAGCCCTCCTGACCGGCTCCTGGCCCAACGCACCCGATGGCCCACCTGTTGTTGCAATGCGAGGCAGAGCCTGGGGTAAAGGGCACCAACCTCGCTTTCTTCAAATGTCGTTTCGATTTCGGGCAGAGATGACGCCAATGCGGGCATCTGAGCTTGCTCCAACGCTTGCTCGATCAATTTAAGATTCGGTCTTAAAAGCAACTCTTCTGGAGACAGCCTGATAATTTGCTCACAAACCGTCTCATCACGATAGCGGTTAGCGCCGACCAGCCAGAGATTCTGAATCAATTCCACGCCAAGGAGCCCAATAAAGCGTTGACCTCTTCAGTATTCCGTCTCGTCACTTTTGTCTCAACCACTTCTTGAGGATGCAACGAGGGTTGAATTGTTTATCAGCTCGTAAACGTGTAAAAGTCCTATCATCTTCGGCTTGTTTCGAACGTTGCATAAAGAACATCGGTTTATTAAGCGCGGGTCAATGAATACTGTCAAATCCATATCCCGGACAATCCTTGATGGTTTTGACCGCCACTATCGCCTGTTCAGGGACATCAGCGCGCGCGCGACGGATCATTTCGAGCGGCGCGACTGGGATGCGCACAGCCGGGACAACTCGGAACGCATCCGAATGTACGACCAGCGCGTCAACGAAACGGTGGAGACCCTGATCACCGAATTCCCCGAGGCTGCGGTGAATACCGATATCTGGCCCGAGGTCAAACTGGCCTATGTCGGTTTACTGCTGGATCACCTGCAGGTGGAATGCGCGGAGACCTTTTACAACTCTGTCGCCTGCCACGTGCTGCACCGGCGCTATTACCGCAACAAGTATATTTTCTGGCGGCCCACGCTCAATACCGATCATCTGGAGGGAACGCTCGAAACCTATCACTGCTACTATCCACCGGCCGAGGGACTAAGAAGGTGCCTGCTCAGGATCCTGACGGACCCTGGCTTTCGGTTGCCGTTTGAGAACCTAAGACGCGATGTCCGCTACCTTGAACAGGCCTTGCAAGATTCACATCCGCGCCACTGGAAAGAATTGCCCAGTTACCAGTTGCAGGTGTTGACCGCGCCGTTTTTCCGCAACAAGGGCGCTTACCTGGTCGGACGCGAAATCAACGCCGACCGCGTACGGCCATTCATCATTCCGCTGCTGCAAAACGCGCGTGGCGAACTGTACGCCGACACCCTGCTGATGCGGCGGAAAGAGGCATCGATCCTGTTCAGCTTCACCCGGTCCTATTTCATGGCCGATATGGAGGTGCCGTCGGCTTTCGTGTCCTTCCTGGTCAGCATCATGCCCACCAAGTCGCGGGTGGACCTGTACGCGACCCTGGGGCTTCAGAAGCACGCCAAGACGCTGTTTTATCGGGTCATGCAGCATCATCTGCTGCATTCACGCGACAACTACCAGGTAGCGCCGGGCATTCCCGGCACCGTCATGCTGGTGTTTACCCTGCCCTCTTTTCCTTATGTGCTGAAAATCATCCGGGACCGCTTTGAGCCCCCCAAATCGACCAACCGTGACCATGTGCGGGAACGCTACACGCTGGTCAAATTTCACGACCGCGTGGGCCGAATGGCCGACACCCTGGAATACTCCAATGTCGCCATTCCGCTGAACCGCATCGAACCGGCGTTGCTGGAAGAATTAAAGGCCAAAGTGGCCAGCTCGATTGAGCTGGATGCCGATCAGCTCGTCATTCGGCATTGCTATATCGAACGACGGATGACACCGCTGAACGAATACCTCGCCCAGGCAGCGCCGGAGAAACGGAAAAAGGTGATCAACGATTACGCGAGTGCGATCAGGGATCTCGCGGGCGCGAATATTTTTCCGGGCGACATGATGCAGAAAAACTTCGGCGTTACGCGCCTGGAGCGCGTGGTCTTCTATGACTACGACGAAATCGACTATATGACCGAGTGTAATTTTCGCCGCTTGCCGCAGACCAACGACTATTTCGATGACCTGTCCGAGCAGCCGGTCTACTCCATTCAGGACCACGACGTTTTTCCGGAATCGTTTCCGGCATTTTTTTGCCCCAACCCGGAGCAGCGGGCAGTTTTCATGCGCGATAACGCCGACCTGGTCGGCACTGAATTCTGGCGCGAGACGCAGGCGTCCATCCGGGAAGGCAGGCAGGGCAATGTTTACCCTTATCCGCTCAAGCAGCGATTCAGCCACCGCTACGGCGGCAGACCCGATCCCCTACTCGAAAATTGACAAGGACGCGGGCCCCGCCTCGAGAATTCCGGATTCAACCACCCGGGCCCTGAGCCCGCCCTGACCTTTGAGAAACTGCCGCGCGCCCGCGCCGATGGCGTGGTCCATCCAGTCGCAAGGCGCGCACTCCTCCGATCCTTCGAACACGACCTGGCCGATACTGAACCGCTGACCGATCAGCCCGTTGAGGTCGATGCCCGAAACCAGCACGTTGCGGCGGGTGGCCCAGGGCGGGCAGCGATCGCCGCCGACGTGATCGCGGACCGCTTCCAGGATCTCCTCGGAAAAGAAGGTGACCTGGCCTTTGAAGTTCTCTTTGAAGCCGAAAAACCGGTCGCCCCTCAGGCCCTTTCCAGCCACGCACTCAACCCGCTCCTGTGCTTCCATGGTGTAATCCGCGGGCGCTCCGGGCTCGCGCCAGTAAAAGCTGTGACCGGCTGAAATGTAGATTCCCTCTACGGTGATTGAATGGCGCATAACAAGCAGGTTTGGTCAGTTACAATGCCGACATTGTAACCGAGTGAACCCTCTGCCCATGAGCCAAGGCAAGACCATCGCCATTGCCGGCAACATCGGATCGGGCAAATCGTCACTGGTCGAGTTTCTCAGCCAGGCCTATGACATCAGGCCGTTCTACGAACCCAACGACGAGAATCCGTATCTGCCGGATTTTTATCGCAACATGAAGGCATGGGCTTTTCATTCGCAACTGTACTTCCTCAGCAACAAGTTCCGGCTGCACCAGGAACTGGACCAGACTGCGGGCGTGGTGGTACTGGACCGGACCATCTTCGAAGACGCGGAAATCTTTGCCACCGCGCTCAAGCAGATGCGCAAGTTCAACCGCAGGGACTGGGACACCTACTGGAACTTCTACCAGATCATCCTCAACGCCATTCGCCCGCCCGACCTGATGATCTACCTGCGTTGCCCGATTCGCACCATCAGGCGCCGTATTCGGCTGCGCGGGCGGGCAATGGAGCAGGATATTCCGCTGTCCTACCTGAAGCGGCTGGAGGGGCTTTACGAGCAGTGGATTCTGAACTACTCGATGGGCGAGGTGCTGGTTCTGGATTCAGGCCGGCTGGACTATATCCACGACATGGTGGACAGGCTGGATGTGATGGAACGGGTCGAGGCGCTGCTGCCCCGACATCTGAAGCGGGGTTAGTGGCCGAACGACATCACCCAGAAGGATGGACAGGCCGGGATGGACAGGCCGGGATGGACAGGCCGGGATGGACAGGCCGGCAAGGCGAACCGAGACCTGAAAAAGCCGAGCCCGCGGCCGGTTCAACCGGCCGCGGGCCCGTCCCTGTCACACAGCTTACGGCGTTATCGTGATGGCCGACTGGACATTCTGGGAATCGTCGTAGGCCAAGGCGCCCGCAATTCCGGTCACGGTGAACGTCGCTGAGCCGCTTTGGGCTTTCAAGCCTCCGCTCGAGACCGAGCAGATACCCGACCCGTTGGTCACGCAGCTGCCGGTACCGGACGCGTCGCCCGACCAGCTGCCAGACACGGTGACTCCGGAGACGGGGTCACCGAGATCATCGACCACGGTAATCTGGACATCGGCACTCCAGCGCTTGCCGCTCTTGTTGAAGGCGCCGGAGCCTTCGAGGTTTGCCACCGACATCGTGGTGGCAACGGGTGCGTCATCAACCGTGACCACGATGCTGGCCTCGGCGCTCTGACCGGCGCTGTCGGTGACGGATGCCGTGATCACGTGCACAACGGCCGGGGTGCCGCCACTGAGCGTGACATTCGCGCTGGACCCGGAACCGAGTGAGCCGTCGATGTCAGAAGACCATTGGATGCTTCCTGACAGCGTCCCATCCTCGTAGTCCTCTGCCGTGCCAACCAGCACGATCTCTGTTCCTCCCGTCACGACGGTGCCATCTGCCGGAGCGTCGATCGTGACCGTTGGCGCCTGTTCACCTGGATCGCCCGAGGACACCACCCGAATGCTGCTGATGCTGACCGTATCCGTGCTGCCCGCTCCGGAGGTGCTGTCGGTGTCTTCCACCCGGATAACCACCGTCCCGGAGGTTGTGCCGGGGAGATCCGCGGTCAGCGTGGTTTCCCCGTTGCCCGCGATGATGGTTCCGAACACCACCTCAGCTTCACCGTTGACCGAATACGCGAATCGGAAATAGTCACCCTCGGCGTTGGCTGGAGCAGCCCCTGTGACTTCGACCGTCACCGCCGAGCCTGGCGTCACACCGCTCACCACCCACTCGTGATTCAGCGAAGACGTACGCCGGCTGGGGCGCCCGCCAGAGTGCTGCTCGGACAGGGTCTCAGACCCTGACGCCTGCCGGGTGGAGAGATAAGAACCCGAGGCGATCGATCCGGCGTAGGTAAATTCAGAGCTTGCGACCGCGATTCTCGGCACGTCAATGATGATCGGGGCGGTAGGATCGGTCGAGACACTGCCTACCGAATTGAACGCCTGGACGTAGTAGCTGTAATCCCCGCTGGCGAGGTTGTTATCGGCATACCAGTTGCTGTCGCGAGGCAGCGTTGCCGCCAGAGCAAAGGCTGCGCCGTTGACGGAGCGGTAAACACGATAGCCGTCCTCGTTGGCGGTGGCTGCCGTGGCTGGGTCGGTCCAGCCCAGCTCGATGGAGTTGTCACCCACCAGTGCAGCTGACAAATCACCGGGCGCCACAGGCGGATCCGTGATGACGATATCGTCCGGAACCGTTCCGCTGATGTAGTACTGACCGGTTGATGTGTAATCGGCGTAGCCAGTATCGGTTCCTTCCGCGCGACCTACACCGGTGATTTCCAGATAATAGGTGCCGGGGCTGGTCACCGTGTAATTGATACTTGCGCCTGTCGCCAGGTCGGGGTTCGATGTCTGGAGAACCGATCCCGTCGCGTCGAGAAGCCGCGCCTGAATATCGATATTCGCCCCGCGGTTGCTCTCAAACTGGTCCGCGTCTGCGGCGTTGATGTTGAGCGCGATGGTGCCCGCGCCGACGGACATGAAGAACAAGTCGTAGTCATTGGGGTCTTCGATGGTGCCCTTGTTATCCAGGCTGGACCAGCCAGGATCACTCACGCGGGTGGTGCTGACCACATTCGTGCCGTTGGTGACCACGAGCGGCGTGGCATCACCCAGCAGAGCGTCTGTGTGGTCGTCCTGACGTAACGGCAGGTAGCCCGTGATCACGGCGCGGTCGTCCTGATTGTTATTCGCATTGGGGTAGGAAGCCATGCTCCAGTTCACGATGCTCTTACCAAAAGGCGCGCCCATGATGGGGCCCCAGCTGGTCGCTCCTGAGCCGTGGCCTGAGTAATAGCCACTGGTAGAGGTTCCGTCATGGGAGAGATTGAGGTTGTGGCCGAACTCATGACTGATGGTCATGGCGTTGCTGCCATCTCCCCTGTTGAAGGTCAGACCGGGCTGGTAATAGCTGTTCCCGAAGACGCCGAGATACGCCACGCCCCCGCAGCCACAGCCACCCTGGGTATAAACGTAATATCCGTCCGCATCCTGCTGGGAGGTCACCAGGTTGTGTCCCACGGTGGATGCATAGGCGATCCTGCCTGAACTCAGCACGGTAAACGGTGGCTCCTCGGTGGTGACATCGATGTCCCAGGAGGACAGATCTTCCGCCACCCGACGCCAGGACTCGGCCATACGCGCAATTTCGGCGGCACTGAAATTGTTGGTATCACTGTCGAGACTGAAAGGGAGCATATTCAGCACGGGCTGACCCGAAAAGGTGTTCCATCGCGTATCGATCAGCTGATGCCCGTCAAAATCGATATATAGCGTTCGTGAAGCCCCCGGCTTGGAGTGCAACTTGAACACGTTGGCCTCGGTGATTTCCCCAATCAGAGGATCATTTGCAGTTTCGGCATCGGCTTCTGCGTCCGAGGGCGCCGCGGGATCGACGTAGAACACACCGCCGCCCTCGTCGACTCGCATGAACTCGAGGTCTGCCGTGGGAAACGACGTGGACTGCAGCTTGGACAGCGCATTGGCGCGGGCACTGGGCGTTAATCCCTCCAGGGCCTCCCGAAATGGCCCGCGTGGCAGGTCGGAGGCATTCTGCGGCATGCCAAGGCCGTAAGCACGCCGCTCGGCACCGGTGTCAGACTGGGCGAACGACCACTGGCCCGCTAACGCGACCGCCAGAATAAGGATGAATTTGATGATGATGTGATGTTGACGCACTTTTGAACTCCTTGGGAGAAGCCCCATTCCTGATTTTCCGATACAAAAAGGAATGCATTAAACGTGCCAATCATTCGGATTAATACGAAAAAATATTTTTTATTAGCAATAACAACCACTTAAGAGGTAAGGCCCGGGGGTGGCTGCCCGAGAAGGTCTTGATTTACCCAGAGAGGTGACAATTTTTGTCTTATTTGTCAATGAGTTACACTGTAAATATGCGCAACCAGGACCTGTGAAAATTGACAGGTTGCCGCAAGCATCCGGGGTGTTTCCGCGCTTGAGCCAGGCCCGTCTCCGGCTCAGGTTTGATCCGGCAGAATGTCAGCGCGATGTGAACCCGGAAGCGGACCCTGCCCCCACGGGCAAGGGTTGATCGACGCTTGCGACCACCCGGGCCCCGGTCACCGGCACCCGCGGTTTGTCTCTGGGTGCCCGACGCCTGGGTTTTTGGCGAATGAGGGCACCTGCGGCTCGTTGATTTAGGCGCTGATCGGCCCCGGCACCCAGTGCGGAAGGATTTATTTATTCCGCCGCGGCTTTCTGGGCCTTGTAATTACGCACCGCGACATTGAACTGTTCAGCAATGCGCTCTTCCATTTCCACCGAATAATTGTGGGCCTGGGTTAGCGCCGTGCGATTGCCTTCGGTCAGGGTATCGAGCCCCTTGGTATTGTCCAGGCACCCCCTGTACAACACCATGGCCGCCTGGAAGTCCTGAACCAGCTGCTTGGCCTCGACCAGGGCGTCGTAATCAGCATCCTCGGGAATCCTGGGCGGTGCCGTGGGGAGGTCGCAGGTCTGCGCCTCCAACGGAAGTACCACCGCTGATTCTTCCTGGGCCTGGGCCCATGTGCCTGTAAAAAGCAAAGCCGCGAAAGTCGCCGCGAGGAAAAGTGGCTTGTCATTACGCTGTGTCATCATTTTCTTCATCGCTGGTTAAACAGAATACATTGAGCTTGTTACCGTCCAGATCCCGGAAGTATCCGGCGTAAAAGTTACCAAAACGTGGTCCCGCCGGCCCCTCGTCCTGCGCGCCAAGTTCCAGTGCCCGGTCATAAATCCTGTGGACCATTTCAGGCCCGTCTACCATCAGTGCAATCATGCAGCCATTGCCTACCGTGGCTTCTCCGCCGTCATGCGGGCGCGTGACCGACAAGGCAGGTTTGTCGGGGGCGACAGCCCAGGCGACGAAGGTTTCCTCTTCCATGAAACGGCCGGCACCCATTTCCGCCAGCAGGGCATCGTAGAAGGCGGCCGCACGCTCAAGGTCGTTGGTGCCCAGGGTGACATATCCGATCAAACCGGCGTTCCTCGTTCAAATATGCGCAGGCTGGCAAGGATAACACGGTTACGCCGCGCGACTTCAAGCCTCGCCGGCCGCCTCTGACAGGCGCCTGAGCGCCGCCAGGGCCTCCTGCGCCCGCGATGCCGGCACCATGAAATGGTCGTGAAAGTACCCCGCGATCACGTTGGCGCTGATGCCCGCATCTGTCAACGCCTGGCTGGCAACAGCCGTCAGGCCGGTGGCTGCCAGGCTCGAATGCACACCCAGGCTGATGCGTCGAAACAGCCGGGTGGTGTCCATCCCCAGGGCCCCGGCATCGGTTGCTTCCAGCACCAGCGTCACGCCCTCGCGCTCACGAACAAGCGCAAACGGCTGCATACCGGCAGCCAGGATGTCTGCTGGATCTGGCACGCTGCAGTAGACATAGCTCTGCGGGGCCAGCCTGGGCTCCAGCTGAGCCAGTATCTCATCGAGAGAGGTCAGGCCGGTCATGAAATATGTGGTGAACTTTCTTAAACAGCTGAATTAATTGTATTTATTATATGCATTTTTGGCTATAGAC
>Ga0255776_10005513_pt1 | contig 13111 bp, 13 predicted proteins | sample 071ome_19_FD_179974 | JGI IMG/M metagenome (GOLD analysis project Ga0255776, IMG submission 179974) | Coastal salt marsh microbial communities from the Groves Creek Marsh, Skidaway Island, Georgia - 071413AT metaG (version 2) | ecosystem: Environmental > Aquatic > Marine > Intertidal zone >...
AACGATTTCCGCAAAGAAGGTATTGAAGGTAACTGGTACGTCGATGACGACAACCGTGTACAACTGCTGACCTTCCACCACAAAGCGCTGACCACAGGCTACGACAGCTACCAGAGTCAGGCCGACTGGATTCATCAGCTGACCGATAACCAGCAGGTATCGCTGGGTCTGATCAGCGCCCAGTCTGAAAGCCTGGACGATACCCTGTACACTGACCAGATCAGCCTCGGTTACAGCCAACGTCTGCTCAACAACCGCCTGACGCTGGGTTCTCAGTTGCTAGGCAACGTCACTGAACGCTCTGACGCCTACGACCGTCTGTTGCTGGGTGCGGATTATCAACTGAGCCGCAATTACAGCATCTTTGCCGAGCACGAAACCGGCTTTGCTGAAGAAGCCCCAGAACGTACGGTCATGGGTCTGCGTGCCACACCTTGGGCCGGTGCCCGTGCCGAGCAAAGCATCGAGCAACTGGAAGTCGACGATAACTACCGACTGTTCTCAGTATCTGGCCTGAGCCAGGACTTCATGCTGAATGATCACTGGTACATGAGCGCTGGTTTCGAGCAGAGCCAGGATCTGGAAAACAGCGTACCGGTAGAAGATGCCACCACAGAAAACTTCCATGCAGTACACGCTGGCACGGCCTACCGCAGCGACCGCTGGCAGTGGAACAACCGCGTTGAATACCGCAACGGTAGTAATCTGGATAAGTGGGTTGCGCGTACGAATCTGTACCACCCTCTGAATGACGCACTGGCGACCGGTGGTAGCATCGACTGGTTCAATGAGAGTGGCGATGATTACTACTCAAACCATCTCGATCTGCGTTTTGATCTGGCACTGCGTCCACGTGTGAAGCCGTATGCCCTGCTGTGGCAAACCCGTTGGGTTCAGGATGCACTGGGCGGCAGTGGCACACCGGACCGTACCCGTAAGCTGATTAACAATGCGCATCTGAACTGGATGATCAGTGATCGTGATCAGCTGGCGACCCAGTACGGCATCAAACGCGTGTTGAACCAGTACGATGGTGGCAACTATGCCTCGACGACTGACTTTATGGCGGCTGAATACCGCCACCACCTGAATGATCGCTGGGACATTGGTGCTCACGGTCGTCGCCTGCATGGTTACGAGGCGGGTCAGGTGAATCATGGATTGGGTCTGTCAGTTGGCTTTATCCCAACCACCAATACCTGGGTCGGCGTGGGCTACAACTTCACCGGCTTCATCGATGACGACTTCTCTGCCGCCAACTTCACGGCTCAGGGCGTTTACCTGAAACTGCGCTTCAAAGCGGACCAGGATTCACTGGCCGCCATGCGAGCTGCCTTCCGCTAACAGGTGTTAGCACGGCGCTCGCCTCCCTGTTCCCAATTTGTCCTGACAGGACGTTCCTGACTCTGGTTTAATGTGGCCATTGAGTACAGGAGAGATCATGACTTCCCGCGAACGTTTAATTGGACCTGACGGCCAACCCGCTTACGGACGTTTCAGTCACCCTATTGCCGACATTAACTACCGGGATTTTGATCTGCGTACTCCCATGGGGTCGCCCATGCATCCTAAGAAGCGTCATTCCCGCTTCAACCAGTTTCAGTTTGTCGCCATTCAGGCAGAGCCTTTATTTATTGGGCTCGCCATCGTTCGCTTACGGTTTGTCTCATCGGCCTTTTTGTATTTGTACGATCACGATCAAGGGCTTTGGAAACAGCAGCGCTTCATTCAGCCTTTCTCTCGTGGCCTGCGATTTGGTCAGGCGCCCAATCAGGATACCGTCAGCTTTATTCAGGGTCAGAATCGTCTGACCATCCGGGCGACGCGTCGCCCCGGCGTACGGCAAGTGAAAGTCGCTTTGAAAGACGGCACTCGTATTCGCGCTACCATTGATGAAAGCACTCACTACATGCCCATGTCGCTGTGCACGCGCAGTGGATTTAACGGCTGGACCTATACGCAGAAAGCAAACGCACGGGTCTGTCAGGGCGAAGTGCAATGGCAGGACCGTCACTACGACCTTGAGGCATTACGGGCATTGGCAAGTATCGACTGGACTGGCGGTTTTATGCGTCACGAAACCAGTTGGAACTGGGCCAGCCTGTCTGCGCGCCTGCCCGATCAACGTAAAATTGGTCTGAATCTCTCCGCCGGCGTGAATGAAACCGGCTTCAATGAAAATACGCTGTGGCTGGATGGCGTCCCGACCCAAATGCCGCAGGTACACTTTCAGTTTGACCGCAGCCGCCCCAACGCTGGCTGGGCCATCACCTCCGCCGACGAGAGCGTGCGTCTGCACTTTGATCCGGTCATTCACTATCGCGACAAAACCGATGCCTTACTCCTGGCCTCGAATTTCAGACAGCACCTGGGCCGCTTTCATGGTGAGATCGATTTAGCACACGAAACGGTACGTATCGATAATCTGTGGGGATTGGCGGAAGATCATTACGCCAAATGGTGACAGCAGCACAGGTGTGCTGCCGTCTTCCTGAGCGCGCTTTCCACGTATGGTGTTTTTAAGGCGTCAGTGGATCTGCTGATCAATCACCAAGGACACAACAGGGGCACCTCGGGTCGGCACGTTCAGGACTTGTCCCTGCCAATCCCCCGGTTGTGCGACAGGTTGCCCAGATAAGGCTATACGCGCCGTAACTGTGACCGCTTCTGAGCCACTTAACATAACCCCCTCGGCCATCGCCATAGCGTCACTCAGCACCACAGTGGCCGGCAATTGCGCAACGGTCAGTCGCTGCACAGCCAGAGGCAACGCTGGCCCGGTAGGATCGCGAGCGATCACAAACACCGGCGCATTGGCATTCAATTGGTTGGCAACGTCCGGTGCCAAAGACACCTCAATCCGTATCCGCGCCGGCGTCAACCAATCGATGTCCGTTGACTGCCCCAGTTGAGCCATCATCTCTGCCGCGCGACGAATACCATTTTCGATGGTGCGCGCCTCCGTACCGGCAGGGAGTTGCTCCCAGAGCACACGCCAATGATTAATGGCCTGCTGATAACGCCCCAGTTCATACGCCATAATCCCCGCCAGCCCCAAAGGTTTCTGATTGGTGGGGGTCAATTCCAGAACGGTCAGCAATTGCTCGTACAAAGCCTCTGAGGCGACCTGATCGTTGGCGAAAAAACGCGCTTGTACCATCAGGGTCATGATGGCCGCACGATCTTCTACCTGCTCGACCGGTAAACTGACCAGAACATCGGCATAGGTCGCCGCGGCGGTCTGGTAATCGCCACGAGATTCAGCCAAACGGCCGCTCAAATACGCCCACTCGCTGTTCTGCGGCTGCGACTGCGACTGCGTCGCTTGCTTGAGTCGCACGGCTAACTCATCCGCTTCCTGTGGTGTTAGCTGAGCGCGGGCCGAGTAATCGAGTAATTGTGTCGCTCGCACTTCATTCAACGCCCCCCACTCGCCATAACCCCAATAGGTTGAGGCCAGTGTTGCCAGCATCAAACACACCACCAGTAACCCTCGTGCAGCGACGCTGGGCTGCCCTTGGCGTGCTACGTTATCGGCGATCGCCGCGACGTCCAATAACTCGCGATCCAGCTCCAGCGTGATGGCCGCCCGCTCCTCAGAGCTGAGGTCGCTGTCCGCCAGTTCCGCCATGCGCTCACGATAAAGCCGCAGGTTTTCATCCATCTGACGCTGATCAGGCCCTTCAGCCTCGCGTTTCGGCGCACGTAGCGCCGGGTAAATCAGAATGCCTGATGCCAGTGCCAGTAATAGCAAACCACCTACAATCACTTGTCTGACTCCTGTTCTAAGCGCGCTTTAATTTCGGCCAGTCGCGCCTGCTCTTCAGGGCTCAGCGCCTTATTCACGGTGCCCTGCTGACCTCGCAGCAGAGCGATCAGGAGGAGGCCCAAGCCCAGCAGTACCACGGGGGACGCCCACAGCAACAAGGTATCTAAACGAACCGGCGGGTTGTAGCGAACGAAGTCGCCATAACGTGCGACCAGATAACCGACGACTTCATCATCGGATTTACCGTCTTGCAGTAACTCATACACTTTATCGCGCATGTCCGCCGCGACCGGGGCATTGGAATCGGCCAGATTCTGATTCTGGCATTTAGGGCAGCGCAGATCTTCGGCCAGTTGGGCAAACCGTGCCTGATCCTCAGCGTTATCAAAGGGATATTTGTGTCCATCGATCACGGCCATGGCCGGGGCACAAACCAACAAGAGTAACCAAGTGAATCGCATCATTTTAACGCCTCAAACGTCTGCCCCAGGGTTGACCATACCCTCGGGTTCAGATCACCGATGTGCTTGGCGCGAATGATGCCATCAGCATCAATCAGAAACGTTTCCGGGGCGCCATAAACACCCAGCTCCAACCCCAGCATGCCGTCAGGATCAGACAGGTTATAAGCGTACGGATTACCGTAGGCGGCCAACCAATCTTTGGCCTTAGCCAGGTCATCTTTGTAATTGATGCCAATAATGCGAACCCCCTGCGCGGCTAGCGTGTTCAGGAAAGCATGTTCGGCTTTGCAGGTCGGACACCAGGTCGCCCAGACATTCACCAGAGCAGGCTGCCCTTTCAGGTCCGCTGTCGTCAGGGTGCGTCCATCCTCGACCACGCCCAATTCAAAGTCCGGAAACGGCTTGTTTATTAATGGCGATGGCAAGCTGGTCTTATCCTCAATCCCGAGACCGATCCAGAACACCACGCCCATCAGGGCAAAAATAACCAATGGGATAAATAATAAGGCCCGGTTCATGACGCCGCTCCCTGTGCTTTGGCCGCCGTTTTTGCCTCAGAATGACGCTGCTTGCGGTAGCGCTTATCCAATACCGCCAGCAGGCCGCCCAGTGACATAAAGATGGCGCCTAACCACACCCAGCGCATGAAAGGCTTCACCTGCAAACGCATGGCCCAGGCTCCGCCGGCCAGTGGTTCCCCCATGGACACATAAATATCGCGCCACAGACTGGCATCAATCGCCGCCTCCGTCATGATGGAGTTACGCGCGTGGTAGCGACGTTTCTCTGCGGTCAGTACTTCGATCACGCGTCCGTCTTTCAGCAGGTTAAAACGGGTGGCCTGCGACGTGTAGTTTGGTCCCTCAATGGTGCCCGCCTGAACAAACTCAAACTGGTAATCACCCAAGGTCTCGACCTGACCGGGCGCAATACGGACCGATTTTTCAATGCTGTAATTGGCCACCATGGTCACACCGATGATGGTAATCCCCACGCCCACATGCGCCAGCACCATGCCAAGGTAGCTCCAGCCTAACCCTGAGATTCGGCCGATCTGACCGCGGGACTTTTTCCAGACATCCGCCAATGTCGCTACGATCAACCAAGCGCTGACCGCCAGCCCTAACAGAACGCCGCCTTTCACCGTACCCGACAGCACCAATGACACGCCCAAGGCAAAGACCACGGCAGTGATGCCGGCAATCCATAATATGGTTGCCATGCGCGACCACTTATCAGACTTCCAGCGCACCATGGCGCCTATGCCCATCAACACGCTCAGGGCAACGGTTAATGGCACAAACATGGCATTAAACCAGGCGGCACCGACGGAGAGCTTACCCAGCCCCATGAAATCGTACACCAGCGGATACAGGGTGCCGGTCAGTACCGCTAAGGCCATGACCATAAGCACTAGATTGTTCAGCAACAGGAAAGTCTCGCGCGACACCAGCTCGTAGCGCCCCACGGAGGCAACCGTCGGCGCTTTCAGGGCATAAAGCAACAATGAACCGCCCACACATATCCCCAATAGAGCGAGAATAAAGACACCGCGCTCGGGGTCAGAGGCAAAAGCATGCACCGACGTCAGCACGCCGGAACGTACCAAGAAGGTGCCCAACAGGCTTAACGAGAAAGCAAAAATGGCCAACAACACCGTCCAACTCTTGAACAGGCCGCGTTTTTCCGTCACCGCCAAGGAGTGCAATAACGCCGTCGCCACTAACCACGGCATCAGAGAGGCATTTTCAACCGGGTCCCAGAACCACCAGCCACCCCAGCCAAGTTCGTAGTAGGCCCACCAGCTACCTAAGGCAATGCCGATGGTCAGGAAAATCCAGGCCGCCGTCGTCCACGGTCGTGACCAACGCGCCCAAGCCGCATCCAATCTCCCGCTCATCAGCGCTGCCAAGGCAAACGCGAAGGCCACAGAGAGCCCGACATATCCCATGTAAAGCGTCGGTGGATGCACGATCAGGCCGAAGTCCTGAAGCAAGGGGTTCAGATCGCCGCCGTCTTGCGGCGGGCTTGGCAGCAGACGCTCGAACGGGTTTGATGTTTCGATGGTAAACAGAATAAAACCCACCGAAATCATGCCCATGATGGACAGCACCCGCGCCACCATGTCTAACGGCAAGGAGCGACTTAATAGCGCCACGGCAACACCCCATAGCCCCAACATGGTGACCCACAACAGCAGTGAGCCCTCGTGTGCCCCCCATACCGCAGAGATCTTGTAGGGCGTCGGCAATTGGCTGTTGCTGTTGGCGGCCACATACGCGACGGAGAAATCATCTTGCAGAAAGCCCCAGGTCAACATCAGCAAACTGATCACGAGAAATAACGCCTGCCCTACAGCAAGAGGACGCGCATAGCCCATTAACCACCACTGGCCCCGCTGAACGCCAACCAGAGGAATCACCACCTGTAGCGCCGCCATCACCAATGACAAGATTAAGGCAAGCTGACCCAGTTCAGGCCAGAACAGCGGGTTGATGCTCATCCGTTGGTTGCTCCTGCGGCTTCGACCATGCTGGCTTTACCGTCCTGATGGGCTTTTTCCAGCGCTTCCTGCACCTCAGGAGGCATGTAGTTTTCATCGTGCTTGGCCAGCACTTCTGACGCAACGAACACACCGTCGTGATTCAGCTGGCCCAGCGCCACAATGCCCTGCCCTTCACGAAACAGATCCGGCAGGATGCCCTCGTAAACCATAGGCACCTGCGCCTGACCATCCGTCACCCGGAAGGTCACCCCCAACCCTTCAGTGTCGCGCTCTACGCTGCCATCAACCACCAGACCACCGGCCCGAATCGTCACGCCGGGTGCCACTTCGCCTGCGGCAATCTGCGTTGGGGTCTGGAACAGATTGATGTTCTGCGACAGTGAATACATCGCCAATCCGACCGCAATGGCCACCGCAGCCACCAGAAACAGAATCAGATTAAGACGTTGCTTACGTTGAGGATGCATGACGTTTCTCCCGGCGCAGACGCTGAGCCTGCTCTTTCATTAAACGACGACGGCGCCGCAGAGGCAGCGCCACGTTAATGGCCACAATCAGGGCAGTCAGTCCGTACGATAACCAGACGTACAGGCCGTGTTTTCCCATGGCGATAAATTCTGACAGCGAGGCAAATTCCATCAGGACTCCAGCAGTTTTTTTACCCACTGGCGTTTGCGCTCATGCCAGAGGATTTCGTTTCGGGTACGCAGAATCACCAGCAACGCAAAAAATAAATACGTACTGACAATCATAATGAGCAGCGGCCACAGCATGTCCGGATGCATGGATGGCTTTTCGGTCAGCGTCAGGGTCGCAGGCTGATGCAGTGTGTTCCACCACTCGACCGAGTACTTAATGATGGGAATGTTCACCACACCAACCAAGGCAAGAATCGCGGCCGCTTTGTGCCCCGCGTCCTCAGACTCCATGGCTTGCTGAATGGCCATCACGCCGAAATACAAAAACAGCAGCAGTAACATAGAAGTTAAGCGCGCATCCCACACCCACCAGGTTCCCCAGGTAGGCTTGCCCCAGATCGCCCCGGTTAATAAGGCGATTAAACAAAAGGACGCACCGACTGGTGCAATGACTTTGGCCACCCAAGCGGCCATTTTCATGCGCCAGATCAGGAAGACAGCGCCGCTGATCGCCATCATGAGATACGCGCTTTGCGCCAGTAAGGCCGCCGGCACATGGATATAGATGATCCGGAAACTGTCACCCTGCTGATAATCGGCGGGGGCAAACAGCAAACCTAAGGTCAGGCCCACCACGGCCGAGATAGCGACCATCGCCACCAACCATGGAATCCAACGTCCGGTTAGTTCATAAAACCATTTAGGTGAGCTCATGCGATGATACTGTTGAGTCAGCCACTGCCACATAGGTTGTTACCGCGATAAGTTGAGTTTCAATGCCGCTGCTGCAGCAAATGGAGTCAACGCCATTGCCAAGGCCAACATGGCGCCCAGCATGGCTACCTGCCCGTGGTACGTCATGCCAATACCCGCCTGATACACCGCACTGGCAGCGAAAATCAACACAGGAACGTACAAAGGGAGAATCAAAAGCGTTAAGAGCAAACCACCGCTGCGCAAGCTGGCCGTCAAGGCCGCTCCCACGGTCCCAAGAAGAGACAACACGGGCGTCCCCACCGCCAGACTGAGAAGCAAGGGCAGCAGCGCATCATTGGGTAAATGAAGCATCACCCCTAATAATGGCGACATCAGCGTCAGCGGTAAGCCACTGATGCACCAATGCACCAACGCTTTTCCCAACGCCAGAGCGTACAGGGATTCACCAGACGCTAACCACTGTTCGAGCGAGCCGTCCTCGACATCGGCACGAAATAAGGCATCCAGAGAGAGCAAGGTCGCAAGCAGCGCCGCGACCCAGATCACCCCACCGGCAATACGACTAAGAAACTTAGGGTCCGGATCCACGGCCAATGGAAACAAGGTGGCGACCATCAGGAAAAACATCAGAGGATTAGCCCACTCACCGGGATTTCGGGCCGCCAACAATAAGTCCCGGCGAATGGTCGCCACGACCAGACTCATGCTGCATCTCCCAGTGCTAACTGCCGTAATCCGGGAATTCCCTGCAAGGCATGGTGACTGGTAATGATCACTGCGCCGCGACGAGCGACCTGAGCCTGCAACTGAGCCTCAAGCCAGGCAACGCCTGCCGCATCCAACGCCGTAAAAGGCTCATCGAGAATCCACAAAGGTGCGCGGGAGACACACAAGCGCGCCAACGCAACCCGGCGCTGTTGCCCCGCAGACAATTGCAGGCAAGGGGTTTCCTCATATCCATATAGAGACACGGCTTCCAACGCTTGCCACAAAGTATCGTCAGAATCAGATGCGTCGTTAGCGCATAACCAGCGTAAATTTTCGATAGGCGTCAGTGCCTTTTTAACGGCAGGCAAATGCCCCATGTAGAGACGCTGATGCGCGTAGGTGGAGTAACATTCTGACATCGGCTGACCAAGCCATCTCACTTCACCCTCGAAGTCCTGGTTGAGACCAGCAAGTAGGCGCAACAAGGTGGTCTTGCCGGCACCATTCGGGCCCGTCAGCTGAACTAAATCACCGTTAGTGATCTGCAAGGACAGATCCTTAAACAACACCCGGTCGTCCCGCTCGCACATCAAGGCGTGAGCTGAGAGGTCAATAGCTTCCGTGTCCAAAGGGCGCGACATCCAAGCCTCAGTCAACAATTACATGAAATCAGGAAGGCGCAGTATAACTAAATAGCAACTGACAAACTTGGGCATTGGCAATAAAGATATGTCAATCAAGGCCGATATGATGACTATGAAAACGCCGGATTTATCGCTACTCGGGCAAGCGTTGCAGAAGTCGACGCCCAACACTAACGCCGCTGAAGCGTCACCCAGCAACCGCGCGGTGACAAGCTTTGAGGCGAACGTCATTGCCAGTCGCCCTGCGCGCGACGGGCAAGGGTACGACCTGCAATTGCAGAGTGGTCGTCAGAGCCTGCAAGTCAGCAGCGACAAGCCCTTACCGGTGGGAACTCAAGTGACATTGACGACACAAGCGCCCTCGGAAACCGCAGCAGCGGCGAGTAAAGAGGTACTTCAGGTCACTCATATTCGCCTGCCGGCCAGTCAGCCTGGTGCCAACACTGGCGCAGCCTCCCCACAGGGAGCCGTTGCGAATCCGCTGAATCAGGCGTTGTTATCGGCCGCCGAACAACTACGACAGGCGGCGACTCTGTATTCCCGCACACCAGCAGGTAAGGTGGCTCCTACCGGTGCCAACGGTCAAGAAGCGACGCCATTTATGCGCTCGCAAACCGCCTCGCTGCCCACCGCGATGAAGGCGTTGCTGGCTGCTCGCCTGAGCCTTGGCAGTGCCCTGTCTGATACTCAACAATCCCAAACCCAGCCGCTAAACCCAACCCCGCCCCAGTCCCAAACCCAGCGCCAACCTCTGCCCCCACTCACGCCAAATGCTCTAAACCCACTCAGTGGATCGGCCGGGAATCCATCGGCATCACTGTATGCTGCTCCTGACAAGGGTGCGTTGGCTCACGGGCAGGCTCAGGCGACAACCACTGGGGCAGGCTCTCATGCTCTGGGTTCTGCCCAATCGTCTTCAGGCATCTCGGACAACAAAGCCCCAAATGCGCTCACAAATCAGACCGACAGTCCCCGGACACCGGAGCCCACTCAGGCGACACGTTTTATCCAGGGGCGTCTGGCTATGGCAGCCATGCCGATAGGGGCCGATGCTATTCGCTCCTCGCCCATGGCGACCCTCTCCGCAGCGCAATTAGCGAGCACTCTGAATGCACTGAAGACTGGTGGGATAGCTAGCGGGATGACTAACGGAATGGCACCGGTAATGGCTCAGGGAATCGCTGGCAACGCGCCGACAATGAGCGGAGCAGCGTCCCTATCCAACGTCGCCAGAAGCCAGGCAAGCACCTTCGTAGGCGCTCAGTCAGCCCACAAACTGCAAAGTGGATTCAATGCAGCAGGCTCCGGTGCCGCCAACGCGGCTAAAGGCACCATCATGCGGACGTTTCAAAGTGCCTCGCCGTTCAGTAACCAATCCGCTCTATTGGCTCAAACGCTCGAGGGTGAGACTCACACCAGCACGCGATCCGGTAACCTGATCGCATCCATAAGTGCGCTGATGACCGTCGCCAGCAAAAGCGAGGGACCTGCCGCCAATGCACTGAATACGCTGTTGTCGCAGTTTCTGAACCGGCTTCCCAGTCGCAGTGACCTGAGCAGCCCGGCGGGGGTCCAACGCAGCATTCAGCAAGCGCCAGCGCAATTTGAGCGCCAACTAATCTCACAGGCGTTAGAGTCCTTGTCCTCATCCCTGTCTCTTTCTAAGTCTCGCTCAGCGTCAGATCGCACGGCTCAGTATTCGTCGGCAGGTACTGCAAGCGAACAGAGCAGCTCTCAACAAAACAACATTCAACAAAACAGCACCAGCACAACCGTAAAACTGGGCCTGTCGGCCTTGTTTCAAAGTCTGTGGCGGCCGGGCGACTCTTCCTCCTTGAGCACGACACCATTGAGTACGACGTCCGCCCCTGGCAATGGCTCAACCCCGTCAACGGCCACAGGAACCGCCTTTTTAGTAACGCCGTTACCGGGCGCCATCAGCAACAATCCAAAGGCGTTGATGCTGGCGCTCTCACAAGTGTTAGGTAACTCATCGACGTCGACCCGCCTTGCCCCGGAGGCTCTGGCCAGCTTTTTGGATAGCATGGGGGTGAGTTTTACGGACTTCAGTCAGGGGCAATTGTCCTCTGGGTTGCGTCAACTACTTAGCAACCTGCTTCAGTCAGGATTGGCGGGAACGGAATTTGAACAAGCGCGAACCCTTGCCGCACAGGACTCCCCGAACCTGACCGTGCCACTGCTGTGGCAGGAGAACCAATTGCCGCGAGAAGCGCGGATGCATCTGGCCAAGGACGATCACGCTTCACAGAGCGAACAAAAGGCCAGCCAATCACGCTGGCAGATTACCCTGCATTTTGATCTGGATGCCCTCGGACCTCTGGACATCGAACTGGATCTGATTCCTCCCAAAGTATCCGCAACCTTCTGGTCTGATCGAACCCCGACTCTTCACGCGCTGAACGACGCGCTACAGCCGTTGCGACAACGTCTGACGGAACTGGGCGCCGAGGTCAGTGATCTGCGAGCGCGCCACGGGCGTAAACCCACCCAGTCGCAACCAACCATCCGACATTCCTTGGTGGACATTCACACATGAGCATTCCTGAGCACTTATTACAGGCCTCCAAGGCCGTGGCCCTCAACTACGATGGCGTGACTGTTCCTAAGTTAAGTGCCAAGGGTGAGGATGATCTCGCACAGGCCATCATCGACATTGCCATCGCCCACAAAGTACCGGTGTATGAGAACGCCGAACTGGTTCAGTGGCTCGGACAAATGGAGGTAGGGGACGACATTCCCGAGCAGCTGTATCAGGTGATCGCCGAAATTTTATCTTTTGTTTATCGTCTTGAGGACCGACTGCCCGGCCAGGCAAGAACGAAGGAATCGCGATGATCACCTCCCCGAGTCGCCCGTAAGCCATCAATAAGCAGTAAACGGTACGTTCAGCCCCTGCAACAAAAAGCCCCGGATAAACCGGGGCATTCTATTGTTGGCGACGATTCGGACCCAAACAGAGCGGCTTAACCGACCACGCCATCCACCTGAGCTTCCAATGAGGTCAACAGGCACTCAATGTGCGTTTCGATAACGTCGTCGGGAATCAGATCCAAACCCGACAACAACTTCGGCAATGCCTTGTAGTAGTAGGTATCAATCAGGCCGTGAAGCGAGGTAATAAAGAACAAGGCCAACTGCTTCTGACGTGCCTCTGCTGCGCTGCCCAGCGCCGGTACGGCGTCGGCCAGCGTGGATAACAAGTGGGCCTGCCACTCTTCGGCAAGACGGTCGACCTGCACCAGCACGTCACGATCCACCAGCTCTGGATCCGCCAGACTCAACCGCGGTGGCTGGAACATCAGCTGATAATACCCCGGCGATTTCTGCGCGAACTTAATCAGATGGCGGGCAAAGTTGTTCAGTGCTGCACGTGGTTCGAGGTGCTCGCTCATCTGCTCATTGATGTCGGCAAATGCCAATTCAAAGCCGCGACGGCGAGTATGGACAAAAAGCGACTCTTTGTTTGGGAAGTAGTTGTAGATATTACTGGCGGTCATCCCTAACTGCGACGCCAGCTTTCTCATCGATAGATGGTGAAAACCGACTTCTGCCATAACGTGCGATGCACTGTCCATAATGCGTTCGCGTTGTGCCGCAATCTCTTCCGCTGTGAACGGCTTCTTAGGCATACATGACCTCAATGA
>Ga0255776_10005515_pt1 | contig 13108 bp, 12 predicted proteins | sample 071ome_19_FD_179974 | JGI IMG/M metagenome (GOLD analysis project Ga0255776, IMG submission 179974) | Coastal salt marsh microbial communities from the Groves Creek Marsh, Skidaway Island, Georgia - 071413AT metaG (version 2) | ecosystem: Environmental > Aquatic > Marine > Intertidal zone >...
GCTTCGTTTGAAGGGTCGCGAGACAGACGATGACTGGATGAAGCGCGTCAGCGACAACACGCAGGAAGCCGAGCGCCAACTCACGGTGCAACTTGGCGGCAGCCGACCTCTTCTATACGCACTGCCATATGGTGAGTATCAGCCGTTGCTCATCGATCGGTTACATGAGATGGGGTACACCATTTTCGGGCAGCAAAGCGGCGCAACGACCGATTCCTACGAAACCCCAAAAGTACACCCAAGATTCCCCATGGGGGGACCCTACAGTTCGCTAGACAGTTTTCAAACGAAGCTCTCGTCGCGCCCGTTCCCAATCCCTCATCGGCTCTTGGATCCACTCCTTGGTCATGCGGAAACCCGCCCGAGCCTGAGCATTCATTTGCCTCAGTCCCTCACCCGAACTCACGGCATCAATTGCTTTGGACCCTCGGGTGCACTGCCCATCGAGATATTGGGCGAAGGTCAATACTTGATCCAAACGCCCGCCCCGCTGCCGACCGGACGCTCACGATATAACTGTACGTTGAAAGCGGACGACGGACGCTATTACTGGTATTCCCAGATGTGGATGCGCAAACTCATGAACAATTCGTGGTGGGAGGAGCCGTGAACCTTTACCGCTACGCCAATTGACGCAAAATCATCGCAGGCGACACTCGAACCAAATCACGGGTAAACCAAAGTCCAACACCGGAGATCAGCACTGCACCCATCATGGGACCAAGGAGCCATAGGAATGGAGACCCACTGTAGCTCAGTTCGAAGACTTGCGTCTCAAGATAATAAACACTGACTTCAGCGCCGAGCGCGGCGACGAGGCCAGCCATCGCCCCCAGCACCAAGAATTCAAAGGCGAGGCTTTTCAAGATCAAGCCATTGGCCGCGCCGAGCGTCCGCAAAATCACAAATTGCCGCATCCGCTCGTCCATCGAGGCTTGTAGGCTTGCAATGAGCACCATGGCCCCCGCGAGTAGGATCAAAGCCAAGACGAACTCAATCGCAAGAGTGACCTGGCCAATGATCAGTTGCACCTGTTCAATGATTGCATCCACCTCGATGATGGTGACGGTTGGGTACTCACGGAGCAGGTCATTCAGCAGTGCCTTCTGCCCACGCTCAAGATAGAAGCTGGTCAACACCGTGGATGGGAAGGCCTCCAAACTTCCCGGTGACAAAATGAGATAGAAATTGGGCTGAAGATTATCCCAAGCAACCTCTCGAATACTCGTCACCGTCACCTCAAGCGATCGTCCCTCGATATCAAAGGTCACCTTATCCCCCACCAAGAGGCCGTTTTGCTCAGCATACTCAGACTCAACGGAAAGCTCGGGTGCACCCATCGAAGCCTCCGACCACCATTGGCCGTCGATGATGACGTTGTCATCTGGAAGTGTGTCGGTTTCCGTCAAATTTCGGGTAGACCGCGCCCCCGGCGCTCGATCTTCGCCTCTTGCGTCCTCGCGACGCACCTTGGGCGACTCACCGTTAATTAACGTCACCCGGCCACGAATCATGGGGTAAGCCGGCGAGATCTTAATCCCGGCATCTGTAAGCTGCCCAGCCAACCCCGGCAGCTCTTGGGGTGTGATGTTCAACGCGTAATGATTGGGTGCATCCTCGGGAATTTGTTGCTGCCATTCGAGCAATAGTGACGTGCGAACCAGAAAAATGAGCAGCAAGAGCATGATGGCAAGCCCGAAGGTCATCACCTGAACCAAATTCTCCTTCTGTCTTCGCCGAATTCCCGCCATCGCCAGTCTCAATGCACTGCCCGCAAGCATGCCCACTGGCTGACCCGATTTCAGCAGCGCAAGGCTAACCCCGGCCAACAGCGCCCCGATCACTACAACCCCAGACAAAATCAATAGCGTCAGCATCACATCGCCGCTGTACCAGACCATCAGGGCTAACGTGCCCACGACCCCGCTCACATAAGACCACCGCCTTGCGGGCGCGGCTTCGTCGATTTCGCGCCGGATGACCCGACTCGGTGACACATCGCGCAAAGCCAAAATCGGCGGCAACGCGAACGCCAGCAAGCAGATCGCGCCTGTCGCCCCCCCCAGCAGCAACGGCGACAAGCCTGGCGCGGGCAGCGCGACGGGAATAAAGGGTGCGAGCACTTCGGCTACCCCCCACTGAACCGTCACGCCTAAGAGCGAACCAAACAGCGTGGTTGAGACCCCTAGAATGACAAACATGCCCAGAAACAATTGATCGATTTTCCCGGGTGTCGCGCCCACCGTCTTCAGTAACGCGATGTGATCAAAATGGCGCTCCGCGAACCTGTGTGCTGAGAGCGCAATGGCAATCCCTGCAAGCACCACCGCAAGCAGGCTACCGAGTAACAAAAAGCGCTCGGCTCGCTCCAGTGCACGCCCGATCTGTTCGGCACCCCCACGAACGCCAAAGAGCCGAATACCGTCTGGCAACGAACGGGTGACCGACTCACTCCAAGTCTGCAGCGCAGCCCCATCGCCTGCGACCAGCAACTTGTAAGTGACTCGACTACCCGGCTGAATGACCCCAGTGGCTGCAACGTCATCCAAGTGCATCAGAATCCGAGGCCCCACCGCGTTAAATCCGCCGCCGCGGTCTGGTTCTTTGATCAACACTTTGGTTGCCGGCAACAGCGCCTGACCAATCTCCAGAGATTCACCAATGGCCACATCGATGGAGGCAAACAGCCGACTTTCAAGCCAAATCTCCCCGGGCTTCGGGCCGCTCCCAACCTTCGCCCCACGAGCAAAAGGCGCGTCTCCGGCGATCAGTGTACCTCTGAGGGGATAGCCGTCCGCGACCGCCTTCACCGAGCCGAGCTGCGCCCGGTCCTCTGAGAAGGCCATAGATAAGAATTCAACCGTGCTGGTTGTGTTGAGTCCAAGCGACCGAGCACTCGCTTCAAAGTCTGGAGGAATCGGCTCACTAGAGGCCAACACCCGGTCCGCCGCGATAAAGGCCGCGGACTCAAGCGCTAGGGCGCGCTGCAATCGATCAACAAAAAAACCAATGGTGGTCACTGTGCCCACGGCAATGATCATGGCTGCAATCAGAAGCCCAAGCTCTCCACCTCGGAACTCTCGATTGAGCATGGTGAGCGCAAGACGCATCATGGCGAGGATTGATCCTTACCAGCGTGCGCCATTTGCTCTGACACGATGCGGCCCGCCTCAAGACGAATCGCGCGATCACAGACTTCAGCAAGTGCCGTGTCGTGTGTGACCAGCACCAGCGTTGTGCCTGCGTCACGATTAATTTCGAAAAGGAGCTCGATAATCTTTTGCCCCGTCGCAGTATCGAGATTTCCGGTAGGTTCGTCAGCAAAGAGAATTCGGGGATTCATGGCAAATGCCCTTGCAATCGCCACGCGCTGTTGCTCTCCGCCCGATAGCTGGCGAGGGTAATGAGAGAGGCGGTGCGATAGGCCCACTCGATCAAGCCATTGCTTCGATCGTGCTTGCGCATCTCCGACGCCTTTCAACTCAAGCGGTAACATGACGTTTTCAATTGCCGTCAAGCTCGAAAGTAATTGGAAGGACTGAAAAACAAAACCAATCCATTCCGCTCGAAACGCAGCCCGCTGCGCTTCCGACATCGCGGCGAGATCGTCCTGCCCGTTATAGATAACCTGACCCTCAGTCGGCTCATCAAGGCCCGCAAGCAAGCTCAGTAGCGTCGACTTGCCCGAACCAGAGGCGCCTACGATAGCCACACGCTCTTGCGCGGATACTGTCATCTCGACGGTGTCGAGAATCGTAAGCTCGCCCTCCGTGGTCACGACACGCTTTGATAATGACTTCGTAACTAACATCATGCCGACATTCCAATTCACTCTCGAGACGCGCTCGGTCGCAACAACCTAAACTGCGCCTGTCTTCTCGTTTACAATACGGGGATGATGCGCCTATCCCTCACTGCCCCACATTTAAGAACGCGCTGCTTTCGGCTCATCCCAGTCGTCCTTCTGGGATTGCTCATTTCTACGCAGGCCCAAGGTAATAGATCGATTCTCGTTTTCGGCGACAGCATCAGTGCGGCCTACGGCATCGACTTCGAATCCGGCTGGGCTCAGCAACTGGCCCGAGAGTTGCCGCACATCACCCTCGTTAATGCCAGCGTCAGTGGCGAGACCACGGGCGGAGGCATTACCCGACTACCCACAGCGCTCAAAGTCCACTCACCCAACTTGGTTGTGCTCGAATTAGGAGGTAACGATGGGCTGAGAGGATATCCCATCGATCGCATCCGAACCAATCTCAAGCGAATGATTCAAGACATTCGAGCCCACGGTGCTGAGGTTGTCCTAGTTGGCATGGTTCTGCCCCCAAACTACGGCCAGCGCTATCTCACGAAGTTCATCTCCATGTACGAGGAGCTCGCGAGAGAAGAATCGGTTGAATATTTCCTACCTGCCCTGCTTGAAGGTCTAAAAACCTCTCGATCACTTCTGCAACGGGATGGCATACACCCAACGGCCGAGGCGCAACCGATGATTAGCGATCAGATCAAAGCGCTCATTCAGCCGTGGCTTCAGTCAAGCAGCAACGAGCCTTCGTCAAGTTTCTAGACGTTGTTTTCTCGCTTGCCAATCCGGCATCTGACTCGCGAGCAATGCGTAAAAGGCCCTCGAATGATCGAAGTGGGTTAAATGGCAGAGCTCATGCCAAAGCACATACTCGATCGCATCCTTAGGCTGTTCTAGCAAACCCATACTTAATGTAATCTGGCCGTCTCGAGAGCAACTACCCCACTTCCCTCGCATTTTCCTTATGGTGATTGAAGTCGGCTCGGGTGCATTGAACTGCTGGCGCAAAACGCCGATCTGCTCCTTAAACACGCGTTCCGCCAAACCCCGCATCCATCGCTCAAAAAGACGGTCGATTTTTTTTCCATCGCTGGGATCAACCACGGTCAAATGAAAACCATCCTCCGCCAGAGCAACGGATTGGTGTCTACCTTGATAGACGTGGACGGGGTGCCACTCGCCAAAGAGCCGCGCCTCACCTCGATCCACCAAAGCCCGGGTCTTGGGCATCGACACCGATCGCATTTCCTGAAGCGCCACTCGCAACCAGTCGAGCTTCTCTTCCACATACGCTTGGATCAACCGCAGGGGGCAGCGAAGAGGTATCCGACATTCAACGCTGCCTCCAGGATGAACCAGGAGCAGTAGCGTTTTTCTTCGGGTTCGGCGCACCGTCAGCGGCACCACCTCAGAATCGAGTTCAAAACTCAAGTGATAGGCTGGCGACACGGGAACGTTTCTAGGAAGATTTGAGTTCGCCGCCAAGGCAGTTGGGCGACTGCGGCGCAGCCTCGCCGCGCCCTTGCCATTCTACCGGCGTGTAGGTGTGCAGCGCGAGCGCGTGAATCATTGCCAACACTTCTTTCAATGCGCGATTGACGGCCTGATGGCGCTGAATCAGACGTCGCCCCTCGAATGCCGTTGTCGCTATAGTGACCTTAAAGTGACTCTCTGACCCCGGCGGGACATTGTGACGATGGCTCTCATTTTCGACCGTGAGGTAAGACGGATCGAACGCCGTCTTTAACTCGGTGAAAATCATTTGCTGCATGGGTCCAAGTGAGTTCTGCGCGCCAGCGAAATCGACCATATCAGTGGTTCAACCCTTTTCCGTGAGTGTAAAGACCCCATCCCAATCACCCTCTCGACGGGGTCCTTGACGCCTGTCTACAGAGCGACGCGATTCGCCCATGTCGTCTCTCATTCTGGATGCGCGAGCGCGTTGAATACTGCTGGGGCCATCGTCAGGCATTAGTACCAGGCACTGTTCGAAACAAGAAACCGCGTCCTCGAATGCCTCATTTCTCAGGGCGTCCAACCCTTTGTGATAGCTGTCGACCATATCTGCCAGCGCGCCCGAGGTTCGGCCTTTGCGATCAAGCAATTGGTACACGCGAATGGGCTCCTCTTTACCCACCACGCGAATAATATCTAACTCCCTCACATCGACGTCATCTGCGCATTGAGCGTAGGTCGCCTCGGAAATCATTAGATCGGACTTAAACGCTTTGTTGGCACCTTCAAGACGTGAGGCCAAATTCACCGCATCCCCCATGATCGTATAGTTCACTCTTTGCGTTGACCCCATGTTGCCAACAACCATACGCCCGGTATTGACACCCATTCTGACACTCACATCCGGGCGCCCTTCAGAGGCCCACTTCTTTCCCAACGGACCCAAAGCATCTCGCATATCAAGGCTGGCGAAGCACGCTTGACGCGCGTGATGCGGATCGGGGAGTGGTGCCCCCCAGAACGCGATGATGGCATCTCCCTCAAATTTATCGATCGTCCCGCCACTGGCGATGATCACGTCACACATCGCCGTGAGATATTCGTTGAGCAATTGAACGAGTTCGGTGGGGGTCATGCCCTCAGAAAAGGTCGAGAAACCGGCGATATCAGAAAAATAGGCCGTCATTTCTCGCTCTTCGCCACCCAAACTCAACTTCTCCGGATCTTTCACAAGATCTTCAACGACGGCAGGCGACAAGTACTGACCAAAGGCTTCCCGAATGTAAGCCTTTTGTCCACGCTCGCTCAGGTAGTGGCGCACATTGGTGAACAGCAGCGCAAGGAGGATGCCCGACACGTTGTAGGTCATCGAAACGATCCAACCTGACTGCACATAGGCGACAAAACTTGCCATGATGAACGCGGTCAGAACCACGAAACTTGTCACGTTTCGCATCAGCGGCGAGGCCACCTGCGTGACTGCCAACATGCAAGCCATTAACAGCGCCGCAATGAGCCACTCCATAACATCTGACACCGCTTTTAATGGTCCACCTTTCAGAATCGTATCGATTTCACTGGCAATGATGTTGACCCCGAAGATATTACCCACTGGGGTCTCAAACTGATCGTGAGCGACCTCCGCCACCTCACCGAGCAGCACGATGTTGCCCTCAACCTCATAGGCGAGATCCATCATCTCCTCTTCGTCAACAAACAATATATCGCCCGCATAAATTCCCAGCTCTTCATGCAGGTGCTGCTGCCCCGAGCTCCCGAATCGCTGTTTCAGTTTTGGGAAATCAATATAAAAGTCATTGAATTGGTCGAGCGAAACGCTGAGCGCATCTCCCAACTTTAAGACCCCCTCATCAAGCTCCGGCCTGACGCCTAGATATTCAGACACCGCCTGCACGGCGAAAGGCCATTGTTCATCACTCTCTGCGACCTCAGGGTACACCCGCAAACGAACCATCGTCTCTCGGAGCGTGCTGTTTGAGGAGATGTTGGAGTATCCACTGGATGCGCTCCTCGCGAACGCGGGCACCGCATAATTCATCTCTTGGAACACATCATCTTTAAATGCGGCTTGGGAAACCAAAAGTACATTCCCAGCCTCCGCCATCGCAGCGGCAAGTTCCGGATCTTCGCCATAAGCTGAGGGGGCATCTAGGAGCATGTCCACGCCGATCAACGCCGCGCCCATCGCCTTAAGGCGCAGGATCAGCTTGCCTAGATCCACTCGGCGTAGTGGGTAAGCCTCATATTCCTCGTAAAAAGCCTCATCCGTGTAGATCACGCGAACGTTGGGCAAGGGCTGAACCGCATCCTGATCGCCATAGGCGTGTCGGAAGGTCTGACGGTACGAGATCAATTCATCCTCTACCAACGTGAAGGCTTCGGTGCGCTCTAGCGCAACCAGCACCACGAATGCGAGGACAATCAGCGGTAGGTCGAACTGCTCACGAAGTTTTGCCAACCTTGCCATCTTTGTCGACATGGCCTACCTCTTGGTTGAGATGTTTACGCCTGCTCTAGGGCGCACCTTCACCTGAAATATAAGCGTTGTAAGCCACCGCCTCGCTTTCCCTCAGCGTCTGTAATCGGAGCGCTTGCAGCTGCGCAATGTACAGCGGCTTCATATCAAAATCATCGGGGTACTCAGTAAAGTATCTTGCTTGGGCATCAAGCGCTCCAACCAACACGCCCTGCTCACTCAAGACATCGGCTTGGGCGAACAAATCATCACCGCAGGCCGCGATTTGCGCGGCTAAGGCCTCACTCGCGACATCGTCTAACACCGTCAACGTCGCTGGACGACGGGGCGAGTAAACCACGGCATCACCTTCGACGACTTCAAGTTGAATGTTGTACTCACCCGCTTCAAGCTTTGGCAGGTGAAAACGAACCAACGATTCTGATGCGGCATCCGCAGGCACCGCGATCACCTGATCACCGATAGTCAGTTGATATTGATCACCCGGGCAGCTCACATCCCAAACGAGGTCGTTAAAATCCTTGGCGACAGCAAGCCGGCTAGCTAAGCGAACTTTTCGCTCGCAAGTGGATTCGCCCGGTTTGACCACAGCGCGTCTCACGGTGGTGTAACGCTGAGCTGAGGCGAACTTATTCTCCAAACTGGCTATGAGCCCACCGTCGGTACTGAAGGGATCAGAGACATCACCTGACTTTGAATCAATGCCATCAGCTGTAACGATGACCAGCGAGTTGGACCCCACACGCTGGGCCATACCTGAGTTTTGATTCACGAAACTCGTACTGCCGTCAGCCCCGGTCTTTACCTGATAGCCCTCAAACACATATTTGGCTCGGGTCACCGGGCGCCACTTATCGCCATCTCGGCTGTACTCTACGGTCCCTTCTGGATCGAGCAATTTGCCCACGGGACTTCGCGGTTCATCCGCCGCCTGGGAGAACATTGACCCAACCATCAAGATTGAGAGCCCTATCACTTGAAAAGCGCGTTGCACTACCGTCGTCAGTTCTGTCACTGTTTTGTTCACGTTTGGGGTCCTCCCTCGCAGTGAGACTATTACCCAACCATCATAGGCTTAGGAATCTCGGAATTAAATCTATTTTCAACTTTTTCCACTGACACAGCCCAGATTTTTTCGGTGCTCGATCGACGCGTGAGGCAACGGTGGCCTGAGCGAGTTTGATCCCATCGCACATCGCACATCGCACATCGCAATATCAGGATCTGGCAAACCTGCGCGAGGGTCACGTTAATTCTACCGCTCATATTCCGTAACGCTGGGTTACGTCCCATTCACTCCTAAACGCTCATTCCACTCATATGCAATCACGCTGAGCGGCAGGTCTCTCTCGTACGCGTTCACCGAGTCCAAGACCAAGACCAAGACCAAGCCCAAGACCAAGACCAAGGCCAAGGCCAAGGCTGTAGGCACCGGAGCAGCATCGATGGTGCCCGAAGCGCGTCTTACTTTATTCTCAGGTGCTGAACACAGCATAGGTGCCCCCGTCAGCATCGCTTTCTCCGTGCCAGTTTCAGAATCGAACCCTGTGCGCAGACGATCCTCTCCAGAAGTCGATCACACGCCCGCTGCAAGCCAACTCTTGCACAACTGCAACAGACTGGCGAATTGGCTGTTCAGTCACTGTTCATGTAGATCGCGGTTTACGTTGAGTGGCTCAAGACGGCTGAAGACGCTGCTTTAACTCAAAGCGCCACCCAATCAAGGCGAAAACACCACAAAACACTGAACATTCGTTCAGCATGGGCTATCATAGCCGGCCCTAATGCAACCACCCACTGATCACCTCATGCTCACCCTTTTATCCCCGGCGAAAACGCTCGATTACGAAACCCCGCTGCCTGCTCTCGATCAATCCAAGCCCGCACTCCTCAAAGACTCTGCGGCACTGGCTAGACTGATGAAATCTAAAACTGTGGCCGATTTGAAATCGATGATGAAAATCAGTGACGCGCTCGCCGCGTTGAACGCTGAGCGATTCAAGTCGTGGCACACGAGCCATACACCGGAAACCGCGAGACAGGCTTTCTTCGCCTTTAAAGGCGACGTTTACTTGGGTCTAGATGCGCAGAGTTTATCTAAGAGAGATGTGCAATTCGCTCAGAAATCGATTCGAATTCTATCGGGGCTCTATGGGGTGGTGAGGCCGCTCGACCTCATACGACCTTACCGCCTTGAGATGGGTCGCACCCTAGAAACACCGCGCGGTCAGACACTCTACGATTACTGGAAAACCCCGGTGACTGAGACCATCCAGAACGAATTGGCCAGCCAAAAACGCCCCGTACTGGTCAATCTTGCATCTAACGAGTATTTCAAAGTGGTCGACAAGAAGCGCATTGACACGCCCATTATCCAGCCCGTCTTCAAGGAAAAAACGGCGAACGGCTATCAGCTGATCAGTTTTTTTGCAAAAAAAGCCCGAGGCATGATGGCTCGCTACATCATCAAGAATCGAATTGATCAGGTCGAGAAACTCAAGGCCTTTGATGACGAGGGTTACCGATTTAATGAGGCTCTGAGCAGCGATCACAACTGGGTGTTTACTCGCACCGCATGAGTCAAGGATCGACTTCGCTCGGGATCATCGTCAACCCCATGTCGGGTCGTGATGTCAGGCGCGTCATGGCGCGAGCCAGCACCAGCGCGCATCAAGAAAAACAGCAACAAGTTGCCCGACTGATTGTCTCGGCGCTTCAACATGGGGTTGACCGAATCTTTCTGGGAAACGAGCCGTTTCGGATCGGCGCGCGAGCGAGCGAGAACCTAGCCGAGCGGGATCGGGTGAGGCTGCTTGACTATCCCCTGACCCACACTGCTCGCGATACGGAGACGATGGCGCAAATGATGTGGGATGAGGGTTGCAGAACCTTCATTGTCCTCGGTGGCGATGGCACCAGCCGAATCGTCGCTCGAAAGTTTCCCGATGCGGTTCTACTGCCATTGTCTACCGGGACCAATAACGTCTTCCCCTTCAGAGAAGAAGCCACCATTGCGGGGGCGGCGGCCGCCCTCGTGGCCTCCGGGAGACTGGCTTTTGATGACGCCTGTATTCGATGCAAGAGAATCCTCATCGATTCGCACATTGATCCAGAGATCAAAGATATCGCCTTGATCGATGCTGTGGTGCTGCATCAAGATGTCATGGGCTCCTTCATGCCATTTGAGGGCAGCCAACTGGGCACACTGATATTGACTCGAGCCGAGCCTGGGTCGGTGGGGATGTCACCCATCGGAGGCTATCTAGAGGCATCGACCCATCTAGATAATTGGGGCATGCTCGTTGAATGTGATGGCTCGGCCGCCAATCGTTTACCGGTACCGCTCTCTCCCGGTTTATGGCAAGACGTTGGTATTAAGGATTACCAGAGGTTGCCTTTGGGCACGCCCGTGGCGTTGGGAAACACGGGGATACTCGCTTTCGATGGTGATCGGAGTTACGACCTCGCGAAGGTGTCGCCTCTCACCGCGCGTGTTGAACGCGATGGCCCCTGGATCATCGACCCGCAACATATCATGCGGCTTGCGATGAAGGATCAGATGCTGTTGGTTCGCACTTAAAAGGTCTTACCTTTTACGCAACGATTCGATACATTGCAGTGATGAAGTTCGCCTTTATGCAAATGGTCTATTTCCCGTTGACGCTCAAACCCACCCTTAGGCGTCAGGGGCGCTTTGCGAAACAATTCCCCACAAACTTTGCCTTTCATATCCTCGTCCTCATGCTGCTTTGGCAACCCTTACCTCTACTTAGCGCTGAGATCGAAACGCTGTCATGGCCTGACGGGACACGTTATGTGGGCGCAGTTAGAGGCTCTCAAATGCATGGTCAGGGCACCATTTACTGGCAAGACGGCACGCGTTATGTGGGCGGATTTGAAAACCACCAGCGACACGGCCGCGGGATGATGATCCTCCCCGATGGCACGACTTTCGAGGGCGTGTTTAAACGAGGCATTCTCGAACCTAGCCAAGCCTCTGACGCGGCGAGCGAGTCTGGCATTGCGACGGCGGAGGTATCTCAGGAAACCATTCGAGAGATCACCGACACACTCGATTTCTGGGCCGCAGCCTGGATGGCTCAGAACCCCGATCAGTATTTGAGCGTCTATTCACCCGACTTCTCGCTCGAGGTTAATGAGTCACGACCCGCTTGGGAGATGAATCGTAGGGAACGGTTATTGTCTCCGTCCTACATCCAATTGGATGTTCGCTTCGATCGCTTCACCCAACGCGCCAACGGTGACGTCGAAGCACAGATCAGGCAAGCCTATCGCAGCGACAGTTATCGCGAGATAAGCAACAAGGTTCTAGTTTTAGAAAAGCGAGATGGGCGATGGCTCATTCTTGAGGAGCGATTACCATGAATTCTGCGCCCATTATTCCAGCCGCGACCATCCTGTTAATCCGTGACGGACTTGAAGGCCTTGAAGTTTTTATGGTGGTACGCCATCACCAGATTGACTTTGCCTCTGGCGCTTTGGTCTTCCCGGGCGGCAAGGTGGATGCCCAAGACTCATTGGTCGCTGATCTGTGCGATGGCATCGAGGGGCTAAGCGAAGGCGATATCGCGATGCAGGTGGGTGCTGTCCGTGAGGCATTCGAGGAATGCGGTGTGCTGCTTGCGAGGGACGAAAACGGCGACGTCATTAGCGGCGGGCGGCTCTCGACCCTTCAAAACGACCGAGCAAAGCTGAATGCGGGCGAGCTAGGCCTCAGAGATTTTCTTGAGCGGGAGCAGCTGCGCCTCGCTTGTGACCTTCTCGTGCCCTTTGCGCACTGGATCACCCCAGAGATGATGCCCAAGCGGTTCGATACCAAGTTCTATCTAGTCGACGCGCCCAGCGATCAACTGCTGGCACACGATGGCTACGAATCGGTTGACTCCATCTGGATATCCCCCAACGCTGCCCTTCGAGGAAACGCTGAGGGCACTTACACCATCATTTTTCCCACACGATTGAACGTCGAACTCTTAGCGGAATCAGATTCCGTCGCGGCGGCGCTGACCGCCAGTCGGTCTAGACATATTGTGACCGTCCTGCCCTGGACCGAGAAAAGAGACGACGGCAACTATCTTTGCATTCCAGCAGATGCCGGTTATGCCGTGTTCGAGGAAATGATGCCAGCACGCGGGGGTTGAAAACATCGAAGTTGGGAGGGCACTCCCATCTTGTGCAAAAAACGCTGCGTTAGGCCAAATGCCTGAAGGAAAACATCAGGCAGCAGTTCCCTGCAGCGTCCTTACCACAAACCCTTGTCTGCACAACGTATTTTGCTCTAAAGGCAGCACTCCGATGTCAAGCGCAGCGCTTAGCACCCGAAAGCCTTT
>Ga0255776_10005529_pt1 | contig 13088 bp, 9 predicted proteins | sample 071ome_19_FD_179974 | JGI IMG/M metagenome (GOLD analysis project Ga0255776, IMG submission 179974) | Coastal salt marsh microbial communities from the Groves Creek Marsh, Skidaway Island, Georgia - 071413AT metaG (version 2) | ecosystem: Environmental > Aquatic > Marine > Intertidal zone > Salt...
CCAGTTTTAATAATTCCCGTAGTCTTCACTTCTTTCTTGCTGCCTGGCCTGTTGTAGGTATTTGGTTTGCTGCATTGGGTGTGTCTACGATGGCATTTAATCTCAACGGTTTTAACTTCAACCAGTCCCTGCTGACCAACGATGGTCGAGTGGTGAATACCTGGGCTGATATTCTGAACCGTGCTAACCTGGGATTTGAGGTGATGCATGAGCGTAATGCTCATAACTTCCCCTTGGATCTCGCAGCTGCTGAGACCACTGCAGTAGCTTTGAAAGCTCCTTCTATTGGTTAATTACAATGGCTTACAACCCTGGACATGGTATGGTCATCACTTATCAAAGTGCTTGGCATACGACTGATCGTCCTCTTTCGTCTTCTTTCATTCCTGGCAACCGCGATTATTACCAAGGTGATACTCGTAACTCTGCTTTCTATGAAGATCTAGAAGACGCTTGTAGCGCTCTTCGTCCGTAACAACTAAGCAATGTCGTCCGTTCATCCACACGTGTGGACGCATGTCACCTGATCATGGAACGGGGGTCAGGTACTTTCATTCAGAACAATGACTCAAGTCGAATTGGATGCCCGTGTTCGGGAGCAACAGGCAGCACAAAAAGCTGCTAAGCTTAAGTATCGCGGCATTGCTTACAAATCTCACGCTACTAAATTCTAAGTAGCACGGGAGTCAGGCACCTCAGTGTCGGACCTGGCTCCTCTTGGCATTGGCCCCTGCGGGGATACCCTTTGCCGAAAACCGGTTTAGGTAAAGACCATAATTTTACCAAAAAAATTTAATAACTCTGAACGTTCAGAGAGGTATCATTATTTAACCTCTCCATAAAAATGGCTGACACTATTCTTACTCCTGGTGGTTCGCTAAATAGCAACCCCTCTACTATTGCTCTGTCCCAAGGCTACAACGACGGTAGCACCACGGGAAAGTACGCCACGTATCTGAAGCTGTTCAGCGGCGAGATGATCAAAGCGTACGAGTCCCAGACGATCGCTAAAGGTACTGTCCAAAACCGTACCCTGCGTAACGGTAAGAGCCTCCAGTTCATCTACACTGGACGCATGGAAGCTGCCTACCACACCCCTGGCACCCCTATCCTCGGTAGCGGTGATCCTCCGGTGGCTGAGAAGACCATCCTCATGGATGACCTGCTTGTCTCAAGCGCATTCTTGTATGATCTCGATGAGACTCTTGCTCACTACTCGCTGAGGTCGGAGATTTCTGCTAAGATCGGTCACGCTCTGGCTGAAGCTTATGACAAGAAAGTCTTCCGTTCTATTGCTCTGGCTGCTCGTCAGGCACACCCCATCACTGCCGCTCCTGGTCCCGAGCCTGGCGGTTCTGTGATCAACCTTGGCACTGGTAACGCCTTCAACGCTCAGGCTATCGTTGACGCTTTCTTTGAAGCTGCTTCGATCCTGGACGAGAAGAACGTTCCTACCCAAGGTCGTACCGCTGTGCTGTCCCCGCGTCAGTACTACGCTCTCGTGTCTCAAGTTGACACCAACATCCTGAACCGTGACTTCGGTGCTACCTCTGGCAGCCTGAACAGCGGCGAAGGTTTGTATGAGATTGCCGGTATTCAAATCCGTCGTAGCAACAACCTGCCCTTCAACGCTGGTACCGTTGCTCGCGTGAACGGTGAGAACAACGATTACAGTGGCAACTTCACTGGTCACTGCGGTCTGATCTATGGTCGTGACGCTGCTGGCGTTGTCGAAGCCATCGGTCCTTCCGTGCAAACCACTGGCGGTGACGTGAAGGCAATGTATCAGGGCGACCTGATCATCGGTCGTCTTGCCATGGGCTGCGACTGGCTGAACCCCGCTGCTGCTATTGAACTGACTGCAGTTTGATAACGAGGTACCAACATGATTAATCCTGGTACTTCTGAAGTTGTTACAATTGATCCCGGTATTGGACTGACCAAATCCCAGACTCTGAACCCTCCTTCCCCTTTGGAAGTTGGTCGTACTGTGTCTGGTGGTGTTGAAGGTGATACTACCGAGGCATCTACGCTCCCACAATCTTGGTGATTTAAATGGCTAATGCTGCTGCTACCGTAGGCGAATACGGTGTGGCTGGTCGCGTAACCGTTGCTCAGCTGGTCGATGCTATTGCTGACCAGACTGGCTCCCTTGCCAGCTCTAACTTCTCTATTGAGGGTTTGGCTGCTGATGGGGAAGGTGTCGCTGTCCGTCACTCTGTCGCTCGTACTTCTTCGGGCTTCGGTAATGCTGTTTCTGCTTCGGAGGTTTACTCCGTGACCCAAGGTATGCGTTTCGCTTACCCTGGTGTTGAAGCTGACAGCCCCGCTGTTACCCGTACTGATCTGGTCGTTGACTGATCTTTAATTTATCTGGGGGTTCCTTCGGGAGCCCCTTTTTTTATTTATTAATATGACGTTCCCCACACAATTTGATTCTGAGACCGAACTCTCCAGTGTAAACTCAATCCTGGGGATCATTGGTCAGGCCCCGATCACTACACTAGATTTTACTAATCCAGAAATTTCTTTTATTTATCAACTGCTTGGAGAAGCTAGTAAAGATATTCAAAATGAAGGTTGGATTTTTAATACTGAATTGCATTACCCGCTAGAGCGTGATGAAAATAATAAAATTGCTATTCCTAACAATATGCTTCGTGTTGATCTCAATGATGGTCAAACAAATAAGTACTACGATCCTATTAAACGTGATGGGTTTTTGTATGATAAAGTAAACCATACGTTTGAATGGGACGATGATATTGCAGCTGATATTGTCTGGTTCTTTGACTATGAAGACCTGCCTTCTGTATTCAAACGCTACGCCACCTACAAGGCTGGTGTACGAGCTGCCACTCAAATGGTAGGTAACCCTCAATTGGTGCAGCTTCTAGCCGCTCAGGAAGCTCAAGCACGGGCTGCTTGCATTGAATACGAATGCAACCAAGGTGACTACAACATGTTTGGTTTTGGTCACGAAACTGGTTACACTGCTTACAAACCACATCAAGGACTTAATCGAGTAGTATGACAAGCATCGCGCAAAAAATTCCTAGGTACATTCTTGGGATGTCCGATCAACCCGATGAGCTTAAGGTTCCTGGGCAAGTTCGTGATGCTGAGAATGTCCTACCCGACGTTACTCTGGGTCTGCTAAAAAGACCTGGCACTAAATACATTTCTGATCTTACCACTACCGCTCTTGGTACGTGGTTCCATATTCATAAGAATAACCCACTTGCTGGTTCTGAACGCTACATTGGTCAGATTACCAGAACTGGTCAAGTTTTTATTTGGGATCTTTATACTGGTGTAGCTCAAGACGTTACCTATTCTGACGTACCCTTGAGTCCTGCTGAATTGGATGATTATGATGATTCAGGTAACACTGCGGCTAGTGAAGATTACTTTATTCATCAACAAAACAACCAGCTGCAAGTACTAACTGTTAACGACTACACGTTTGTCACTAACAGGAAAGCTACTCCGTCGATGTCTAGCGAATCCGTTAGTGCTCGTCCGTATGAAGCTTTTATTGAATTACGTGCTATTACTACTAGCCAACCTTATCGTCTAGCTTTTAACGATCTTAATTCAGACGGTGATGACAACCTTGTAGAGACTACTTCTATCTCTAGCATGAGTGTCTCGTTTGATGGTTGGGATGGTTATTTACATACTGACCAAGAAAACATTTGTGCTCGGGCAGGTACCAATGTCCATGAAAACGTTTCGTTTGGTAGTGGTACTGGCGCAAGCTTCTACGGTCTTGTCTCTTGTCAGTCTGTCAATGCTCGGGATCCTATTCCTGGTGCTCCTAACATTGCCAGTCAGTATTCAGTGTCTGTTACGTTAACCAACGGTGGTACTGGATTCCAAGTTGGCGATTCGTTTACCGCAGGCTATGGCTTCCCTGGCAACAACTACCGCTACACTGTCACCAGTGTTGGTCGTAGTACTGTGCGAGCTAGCATTGGTTTGGCTAGCTACACTGCAAGTGCTCTTGAAGCTCATACTATCCTTAGTAACCTAGAGTCTTCTATTAATGGTCTGACTGGTCTTACTGCTGAAGTTGTTGGTAATGGTATTTATGTTACTTCTGACGAACCATTTACTGTAAGCAGTGACGACCCGACCTTGATGTCGATTATTTCAGCTACCAATGATGGTACTTATACTACTACCGATGGAGCTGGTGGAACATTAGTTCGTACTAATATTGTTAGTGGTGTTAACAACATTGCTGCACTGCCTTATCAATGTAAGCATGGTTACATTGCTCGTGTTCGTAACAGCTTTGAATTAGAGGATGATTACTACGTCAGGTTTGAAGGTAATTTTGGACAAGATGGTGACGGTGTTTGGGAAGAGTGCGCTAAACCTGGCATTCCCAACCTGATTAACTCAGAGTCTATGCCTCATGCTATCCTTCAATTGTCTGAAACAAGGGAGGATAACGATGGTAATATTATTAACAAATTCTTGGTATCTCCATTGAAATGGGAGCCTCGAATTGCAGGCGATGAACTGACTAACCCACGCCCTAACTTCTTGCCACGACCTGGCGGTACGTTTGGTAGACCTATTCAAAACATGTTGTTCTTTAGGGATCGACTTGTTTTCCTGAGTGATGAGTATGTTACCATGTCTCGTACTGGTGATTATTTCAACCTATTTGGTAAATCTGCTTTAAGTCTTGCCAATGACGATCCTATTAACGTAGCTGTTAGTAGTACTGTACCTGCCTTGTTGCATAGTGGTATGGTGTTAGGTGCTGGTCTTCTTGTTGTCAGTCCTAACCAACAGTTCTTGGTACGAACAGATAATGATTTGCTGTCACCTCTAACTGTAAAGGTTAGTAATATTGGAGGTTACTCGTTCAATGCAAACACTCGTCCGATTCCTCTTGGAACCAACGTTGGTTTCTTTAGTGACTCTGGGTTATACAGTAGATTCTACGAGATGGTTGACATCACTGTCGATCGTGACCCCGAAATTATTGAACAAAGTAAATCTGCAGGTACACTCCTCCCACAAAACTTAGAGCTAATTACCGACTCAAAAGAGAATGATTTGATCATGGCTTGTGAGCGGGATAGTAATACTGTCTGGTGCTATAAGTATTTTAATACTGGAGAAAAACGGATACTTAGTTCTTGGTTCTACTGGACTATGCTAGGTAATGTTGTTCATCATGCGCTAATTAAGGATAGTTACTATGCGGCGTTGGAAGATGATGATGGTAATGTTAGGTTGGTACGCGGTGACATACGTCCTCTGCGAAATACTACTACATTTACTGACAACGATTACCGAATTCATTTCGACTATTATGAGTCAGTTGCTGCAGCAGACATGACTTACACTGAGTCTACCAACAGGACTACGTTTACCCTGCCAATCCCTGTCTTTGCTGACGAAGAGTTGCAAGCATTTAGCATGGGTAACGAGCCTGGACGTATTGGTGACATTACTGTTGACGGTGCAAATGGCAGTTTGCTTGGTGATTGGACTGATGATCCTATTGCGTTGGGTTACACATTTGATATGCGTATCGAGTTCCCGACTATTTATCCCACGTCTAAGAGTGGACTATCTGGAGCACTTCAAGCTGACACTCGTGGGTCTCTAACTCTCAGTAGAATTAAAGTTACGCTTGGTGATTCAGGTTATTACGAAGCTACTCTAAAATCTTTTGGTAGGGATGACCGTGTAATCACATTTGAATCTGCTACTGCAGGTACTTATGTAGCTAACAGAGATTCTATTCTTGACGAAGCTACACAAACTATTCCTGTCTACGATAAAAATACTAACTTTAATCTAGAATTATCTTCTAAACACCCCTCTCCTACTACACTGTATTCAATGGAATGGGAAGGTATCTATACCCCTATGTATTATCGAAGTGTCTAAGTACATTCACCCAGCTACGGTTGAGGCTGCCATTGAGGTGGCCTCTAACCTGCTCTACGAGGACCGTAGAGAGCTTGTAGAGGGTCACGGGTATGATCCCATGGTCGTGATCCCTGAAGCCGTTTCTAAGAGCTTCTGCGTGTATTTCACCGTGCCAAACGGCAAGACTGCCGGAATGGCTGGTATTCATTCTAATGGAGCTATCTGGATGCTTTGCACTCCAGCCATTGAAGAGTACCCAATTACCTTTGCACGTGAAGCCAAACGTTTTATTGAGAGCAGACAAGAGAAGATGCTCTTTAATATCGTGGATGCACGTAATGTTGCCCACGTTAAACTTCTCAGATTCCTTGGGTTTAAGTTTCTTCGAGTCATCGAACACGGACCCAATAACTTACCCTTTATAGAATTCTGTAGATTATGGAACCAATCTCCCTGATCATGGGCTTGGGTACCGCTTTATCAGGCGCTATGTCTGCTATTGGCGGTCATCAGCAAGGTAGGGCGCAGACTGATGCAGCTAACCAAGCGGCAAAAAACAAATACCGTGACGCTCTTAAACTGCGTCAGTACACATTTGAAAAAGAAAGAGGTCTGTACAACCAGCGAGTAGCTGATTATGGTGCAGGTCTTCTTGAAAGTGAGCAAGCTCTTCGTAGAGGGTTTACTGCTATTGACAGACGAGCTGCAGAACGTATTGGAGCTGCTCGATTTGCTGGACAACAAAACCTTATTAGTGACATTCAAGCTCAAGGTCAACTAGCTGCTTTGCAACCTGGAGGCAGTGCTGATCGTGCTAGGGCAATGGCTATCGGTGCTGCAGGACGGCGTGATGCTTTGATTGCAGACAACCTACTTCGTGCTCGCTTTGGAGACATCCAAACTGGTAGAGATTTGACTATGCAAGCTAACACCTATCGACGTAGATTGTTCAGTGCCTTGCCTATGGCGCCTACAATGGGTCCGATGCCTTCCGCACCTATTATGCAGCAGGGTCCTTCTGCGTTGTCTTTGATTGGCGGTCTAGGTACTGCAGCTATGAGTGGTCTCAGTGCGGGTATTTCTGCTGAGAACATGTTTGGTGGTGCTGGTACTGGTACTGGTCAAGCACAAGCTCTTGTTCAAGGTAGGGATGTACCTCTTTCTCAAATGCCTGCTGGCATGGCTTTTCCTTAAGTAACTAATTATGGCTGAATATCAACGTTACGCAAAAGACCCTAGCTATCAGGTTGAGACACCTATCACTCGTGGTGATGCCGCACAAGCTAAGGTACAACAAGACATTTCGCGGCAACAAGCTTTTTATGATTCTAACCGAATTGTAGATCAGCAACGAATTGAAAACGCTAGATTTGCTGGTCAAAACCTTCAAGCACTAGCACCGTTTGCTCAGTCTATTGTCAAACAGATTGAAGAGATTGAAAAACAATCTTTAAAAGATAAAGAGATTGGTGCTCAGTTTGATTCTCTTTACAACAATGTAATTGTACCTGAAGAGTATGAAGCTCTGATTGTCAGTGATCAGGAGGAACAGGTTCTTGCACAGCGAGCTAACGAACTAGAAGCTGCTGGTAAAATTAATGAAGCAGAAGAACTTCGCAACCAATCTCTTAGTGTAAGTCGTGGTGTCAGAAACGAGAAAGCTCTTTTGATGGATGCTCGTTCTCGTTATGCTTCTGACATAATGCAGATTGTCAATGGTAAAGAGTTGTCTCAGCTATACCTTGCTGATCCTAACGCAGCTCTAGACATTGCTACTAAAATCTGGATTAAAAACAACAATCTTCAGTACACAACTAAAGCTAATTTTGTAGGTATTCTTGGTGAGACTATTCGTAACACCAAAACCTACATGGCTCAGAACCAGACTGCTGAAGTCATCAAACAGCAAAAAGAGCAGACCCTAGCTGAAAACGACAGGAATGCTTTTAATGCTACTGTTGGGATGACCCAAGCTAACTCTAGTACAAAGTTTAATGAACTTTCTGATCAGTACCTTTTTCAAAATAATGGTATTGTAACTAGAAGTGCTGCTAATGCAAGGGCTGCTGAGTACATGTACAAAGGTGCTATTGATCGTGGTGAAGAGTGGGTTGCTCTGGTATCTAACACTCAAATTAAAGAAGGTAGTACTGACCCTAAAACTACGTTAGGAGCTACTTATCCTACACTAGCTAGCGAAGCTGTCCTTGCATCTAGGGACAAAAAATATAAAGCTATGCTAGACGCTCGTAAGGCTGCTGAAGTAAGGATTGCTGATAGATTAAAAAATGTCAGAGACATCAACAAACGTCGAGAAATTATTCTTGAAGAAACTGCAGGTCTTGACCCTGAAGGTCAACGTATTCTGAGAAATAAACTTGATGATCTTTCAGAAACTCAAGAAACCTTTAACAACTACCAACAACGTATGGATCAGTTGTCTCAAGGTCAAATCTTTACTCCCGAACAGGTGGCAGCTGATGTAGCTAACGGTAAGTATTCGCAGCAACGTGGTAACCAGATTATTGCTCAGTTAAATAAAAACACTCAATCTGGTCAAGACGCTGTTAAAAACACTGCTAAAACTACTGGGGTTTACTTTAACGAAGTCTTTGCCAAAAAGATTGGTGCTACTGTAACGCCTGGCGGTGTGCTGGACATTATTAACTACAAAGGTAAAGTTCTCAGCAAAGATAAAGTTAAACTTATTACAACTCAATTCAACCAAGCTTTAGGTGCACACCTTAGAAACGTGATGTACGCGAAGCTGAAATTTGATGGTAGTCAAACTGCTGCTGAACAACAAGCTATCTTAAATACAGCTGCTCAAGAATTTTTTGAGAAGCAAGCTTTGAGTCCTGACGGCGACTTTTATCTTGGCGGTTTGTTTAAGATGAAAGATAACGAAGCTGATCCAAACCAAAACTATGCTGGCGTACAAGCCGCAGCTCAACAGTTTGGTATTAGCGTACCTAATCGTACTCCGAGGAGTGGCGGGCAACAAAACTGGGCTACCAGTTGGAACCCTGCAAGCGGTAATTGGAACGCATTGAAAGGTCAGTATCGTGATGGTGACATTGTTTGGGACCAACTAACAACTCAAAGAGAAGTCGATGATTTTCGTGTTGCAGGAATTAATGATCCTAAGCTAGTACGGTTTGCTCAAGACATGGGTGTTACTCCGCTGTCACTTGTAAACAGTCAAGCACGGTATAATAAAGTTCCTGAACTGAAACCTCTAGACGAAGCTAAAAGTCATGATGTAATGGGTCCTAGCCCTGGTAGCGTTAATAGCGCTGCTTATAAAAATGAAGTTTACAAAGCTATTCCTGCTCTAATGAGTGCTGGCTTTACTGCTAAAGGAGCTGCTTATGCTGCTGCTTTGATTTTGCAAGCCGCTCGTCGTGAAGGTAAAGATCTTTTTAGGGAAGAAGATTTTGTTAATGATTTAGTTGCTGAATTAAAGAGCAATAATTTACTTAACATTTTTACTAATCCTAACATAACAGATCGAGCGCTTGGAGCAGCTATTCAAGCAATGTCAAGCGGTCCTAATTTTAGAGTACAGTATTCAAACTATTCTAGCGATGCTAGTGCGTTTCTAAAACAATTCTACGGACAATAAAATGCCGATTTTTTTACCAGATCCTTCCGAGGAAGAAGATCTGATCAAGCAAACTGCTGAAACTGCTCAGCCAGTAGAAAAACCCCGAGGGGTGATTTCCCAGATTGGCGATTTTCTCGACCAAGGCGGGATAATGACTGCGCTGGATTCTGCAGCTGAAGCTGTTGCTGATTTAACTGAAGGTACTATTGCTGGTAAAATTACCAGACCTATTGCTGACATCATTCCTAATGATCAAGAAATTAGGGATTTTACTGCTAACATTCCTGTCATTGGTAAGCCGATGACCGCTGTTGACTACGGTGCTTATCAAGGGGCTATGACCGCTATTGGTCTTACCCCTGCAGCCCGTATTTTCAACGAACAAGCTGATTGGAATGAGCGTCCTGCTTCATTGGATGAAAACAATCTTTTTACTGAACTGATTTATCAAGGCGGTAAAATTATTGTCCCTACCTTGTTCTGGCGTGGACTTGCTGGATCTCCAGGGTTGGGCGGTACTATGCTTATTGAATCCGCAGCAGAAGCTGTAAGTCAGGACTCTGCAACAGACATGCTTGCTGGACGTAAGATTGCTGAAGTCTTCGGCAAGATGTACGCTACTCAGACAAGCGAGGAAGCTGGTGCAGAGTTGACTCGTCAGCTTATTGAAGGGGATTCTCTTGCTGTTCAACCGCTGTTGTTTCTCTGGGGTTTGTCTCAAAACTCTTTGATTAACATGGCTGGTGACAAGCTGTTCCAAGCATTGGGAGGTGTGGCAGGTCAAATGCTGCGTCGTAACATTGCTAATAACAATAACAGCTTGGATGATATTGCTTTGGCTTTGGGTCAAGATCCTGATGATGTTGCTCGTGCTTTGACTGATGTTAAAGTACCTGAGTACAGCAGAGATCTAGAACCTCAAGATGTCATTACTCCTGATGTTATCGGTCCTCAGCTGAAAGCTACGGATCCTTCTGGTATCAACGAAGCAGCTTTCTTGAATAATTTGCTACCTGAAGCTAAAGGGATTGGTCTTGATCTAAACGATCCTAGTAACTTTTTCTTTGATTGGAGTCGAGTTGCTGAAAATCCTGAGGCTGCTAAAGAAGTAGCTATTGCTTTGTTTGGCAAACATGCCCCTGAAGCTGGTTCAGTTGGGCTGGCGCGTCTTGTTAAAAAGGCAGCTGAATTCCTTATGGAAAACGGCAGATATATTGATGAGGATGAAACTAAATTCTTGATGAAATTGCAAGACTTTGGTGCTATTAAATTTAATGATCCTCGTCTTGACATGAAAAGTCAAGTTTCTTTAGCTCAACGTGAACAACAAGCAGATCTTATTAGATATTTTGATAGATTTGCAGAGCTAAGAACTACCAGAGAAGCTGGACTTGCAGCAGTTACTATTACTCGCTTGATGCTTAAACAAGAAGGGTTGAGGTTGCAAACCATGGCTCAGCATATTGCTACCATGAAAGCTACCAACCAAGATCCTACAGAGTATATTACCAAAAATCTTCTACCTACGCAAAAAGTTGTTCGTGCTATTGCTGGACCTTTTCGTAAAGCCCAAAGAGATTTTTATCTACTTGGTGAAGCTCTTCAAGACAGAACGTCAGATGAAGTTAAGCGTTTGCTAGGCGTTGATAAAGATCTACCTTCTACTTTAGAAGCTCGTAAATACAAAAAACCAGGCTTTACTCTTGATGGTAATCCCATTGAGATTAAAATTGAAGGAGATGATTTTCCAATTGATTCCTTAGAACAACTTTGGAGCCTAGCTCAAGACGGTAACAAGCAAGCTGAAGAAATGTTCTACCTTGCTATGACCAACTTGAGGTTTGGTAACCCTGAAAAAGTTCTTGCTAACCTTGAACTGACTTCGGATATTGTCAATGAAGCTTTGAGAGCTAAGGAACCTTTCCAGAAGTATTTTTACAACGTTGTTGCTTTGGGTCAACTTGGTACTCAAACTAATGCTGTTGGTGCTACCGTATTCCGACAGACGTTTGAACCTTTGGCTCTTGCTTTGGCGTCGCAAAACCCATTTAATCGCCACGTTAAACCTGTTGAAGGTTTGTATGGATTGGGTCAATTTGTAGGAGGTTTGTGGCACCTTAAATCTTCACTTAAAGCTGGATATCAAACTTGGTCTACTTCGGTACCTCTTTCAGGTAAAGATCGTTTTGGAGATAGCTATTCCAGTGATCTTCTTGCGGAATTTAATAAAATCCGTGAAATGCATCAATACCAACTTCAAGAGTTGGCTAGAAATAATGCTTCGCCTCTTGAATTTTTTAATGCTTGGTTTGGTCAAACATCACGAGAAATTGCCTACCATCCTTGGACCAACACTCCTGTCCGTCTGTTGATGGCAGGTGACGAAGCATCTAAAGTTACAGGTGCGGCGCAACATGCTTGGGGTCGAGCTTTTGTTAACCTTTGGGAGCGTGGTGAGTTTAGACCTCAACAGATGCTGGCTCAAGTCAAACTTGAAGAAAGTAAAATATTTAAAGGTCCTGCATGGAAAGGTCAAATTATTGATGTTGAAGTAAAAGCAGCAGCAGAACGCGCTACCTTGCAAGAACCTTTTAATATTACAAAAGATTCTAATCAACTTGAACGTTGGTTTGCAGCTCAATCTGAAGCTAACAAAGTATCTCCACTTTCAATTATTTTTAACGGGTTTCCTCGTGCAGCTTATCGTCAGCTTGAGCAGACTTATATTGAAAACGTTGGAGCTTCTGTTGGACTGGCTCGATTTAACAAGAAACTGCAAGCTATCCGCAGTAACCCTGATCCCACACAACGTTTAGCTTTTGAATCTCAACTAGCTTTGGCTCAAATAATTGGTGCAGGTTCTGGTGTGGCAGTTGCTTTGGCTATGGCAAGTAGCGACAAAGAAGTTTTTGGTTATAAACTTCCTAAAGTCACTTTTGGTGACAGCGGCGAACTTCTTGTTGAAGGAGAAGACTATGATGTAGCTATTGAAACTGGTAAATTTGCACCTGCTACTGTTTACCTGTCTTTGATGGGTAACGTTATGAGTGCATTTATGGCTGGTAGGACTTCTGAAAATGGTCTTGTTGATGGTCTTCTTACTCTTACTAACGGTCTTCTGAGTGATATTATTAACCGACCAATGACTGCAGGTCAGCAAAAGTTTGGAAGAATTGTTGATACTGATAGTCCTAATTGGGGCGCTAATATGTTTGGGTTCCTTTGGGATTTTATCACTCCTGGTGCCATTAAAGAGCTTGCTGACATGATTCAGCCGTATGAAACGGTGCAAGATGTTCGTACATTCCCTGGTCAACAGATACTGTCTCAAGGCGCTAAACAAGGGTTTAACAACATTCAGAACCCTGAAGTTGCTGACATCTATGCTCCTGCTAAAAAGACTCGTGGTAAGCCCAAGGTTTACTCTGCAGATCAAGGCGATGAAACTCTGCAACGTCTAGCTACGTTTGGATCTTACTTCTGGCCTGGTCGTGTATCCCCTAGGCGACACTTTGATCCTGTGATGCAGGAAATGGAGAAGTACAAATATAGCGTTAACCCTGCTTATCTGCGGGAAATT
>Ga0255776_10005536_pt1 | contig 13085 bp, 13 predicted proteins | sample 071ome_19_FD_179974 | JGI IMG/M metagenome (GOLD analysis project Ga0255776, IMG submission 179974) | Coastal salt marsh microbial communities from the Groves Creek Marsh, Skidaway Island, Georgia - 071413AT metaG (version 2) | ecosystem: Environmental > Aquatic > Marine > Intertidal zone >...
CGAAGACTCTTAAGTTTTTCAACGCTCGGAGACTCATGCGTTCGGTACAGAATCGTCAATCCCGAGTCCTGCAATAATCTGGCAGCCGCAACGTTAGCACAAAGCATGCACTCCTCGATCATCCGATGCGCGCAACTTCTGACAACCGGCACCACCTCTTTGATACGACGGTTTTCACCAAAAACGATGCGCGTTTCCGTGGTATCAAAATCAAGGGCTCCGCCCCGCTCGCGTGCTTCCCTGAGGCACTGATACAGCTCGTAAAGAATCTGTAAATGTTCGAAAAGCGACTTGTAGCGATTTTTAAGTCGTTCCTGAAGTTGCTGCGCACTTTCAGCATCTCCAGGCTCCAACATGTCCGACACTTCCGTATAGGTGAGCCGCGCATGGGATCTGATGATTCCTTCATAGAATTGGTAATCAGTTACCTCGCCGTGGCGATCAACCTCCATCTCACAGACCATAACCAGGCGATCTTCAGCAGGCTTCAATGAGCAGATACCGTTCGACAGCTTTTCGGGGAGCATGGGGATAACATGACCGGGAAAATAGACTGAATTACCGCGGCACTTGGCTTCCTCATCCAACGCAGATGCCACGTCAACATAATTTGAAACATCGGCAATAGCTACGAAGAGCCGCCAGCCACCGGAATCTGTCTTCGCAAAAACTGCATCATCAAAATCCTTGGCGTCCTCACCGTCGATTGTTACAAAGGGCAGGGCTCGCAAATCAAAGCGCTGTCCGAGTTCACCATGGGCTGCCGCGCCAGCCATACTTTCGGCCTGATTGCTTACAGGTTCGGGCCATTCATGGGGAAGGCCATAATTGCGAATAGCGATTTCGATTTCCAGTCCCGGCGTTGCCGTGTCGCCAAGGATTTCAACAATACTGGCAACCGGCTTATATCGTGGCGACGGGTAGGTGGTGATCTCTCCCACCACGAACTGGCCATCCTGCGCAGTGCTGCTCTGCCCCGGAGGTACCTCTATTTCATGGGTTATGCGACGATTCGCCGGCACCAGAAACCCGACACCCCTGTCAGAATAGTATCGACCAACGAGTTGCTTGAAACTACGTTGCAGAATTTCGACGATTATCCCCTCCTGGCGCCCACGACCATCGGCGCCGTTGTGTCGGGCTAGCACTATGTCGCCGTCGAAGACCTTCCGCATTTCAGTTGGTGAAAGATACAGATTTTGAGTCGCGTCGCTCGCTACTAAATATCCGGATCCATCTTTACTTCCCTGCACTCTGCCCTTCGCAAGTTCCGTTCGATCAAGCAATCCATAATAGCCACGTCCATCGCTGATCAGCTGTCCATCCCTTGTCATAGCGACCAGGCGTCTGCTTAACGCTGCCTGCGCTGTTTCTTTTTCGAGGCCTAAAAGGCGGCAAAGAGAGCGGTATTCAAGTGGCACGCCGGCTTCTTCGAGGACTCTCAGAATGAATTCGCGACTGGGTATCGGTTCATCATATTTTTTTGCTTCGCGGGCAGCGAAAGGGTCCTTTCTGCGGCGGGATTTTGTCATGAATTTGGACTGCATGGCTGCCTGACGGCTATGGTGGTCCGCAGTATACACAGGCGAAGCGACATATTGACAGTCTCGGATGCTCTGGGTACAGTTGCGACCCTGCCCGACAAACCCCGAGCCCAGGTGGTGAAATTGGTAGACACGCTAGCTTCAGGTGCTAGTGATCGAAAGGTCGTGGAGGTTCAAGTCCTCTCCTGGGCACCAAACTCAAACCCTGTTTCCTCACTCGATTATCCCCTGACAGGTGTTACAATTCACCTCGGACCAGTCTGGCTTGCAGCAAGAGCTCAATAGCCATGTGGCAATTACAAGTACAATAAAAACCAATGAATCCACCGCTCTCAGTTTTCATTATTTGCCAGGACGAAGAACGCATTATCGGTTCCTGCTTGAAGCAGGCTGCAAAAGTTGCCGACGAAATCATAATCGTGGATTCCGGCAGTACCGATGCGACCCTTGAGATCGTCAGCCAATACACTGACAAAATCTACCATCAGGAGTGGCTGGGTTATGGCCGCCAGAAAAACTTTGCTCTATCGAAATGCCGCAACGAATGGGTCATGAGCCTGGATGCCGACGAAGTACTTCCTGACGAATTGATTGCAGAGATACAGCACCTGGACATGAGTGCCCCAGCTTATCGAATCGCGCGAAAGCTCTACCTGGGTGATAAGTTTATTCGTTGGGGCGGATATTTTCCCGACTATCAATTGCGTCTCTTTAAGAAATCTCTTGGCAGAGTTTCAGATGCGATGGTGCACGAAAGTGTCAAACTGGCGGCGAGCGTAGAGTGTAAGAAACTCGCCACCCCACTGGATCATTTTGCTTATCGAGACCTGCAGGAAATGCAAAACGCGTTCCGGGAATTTGCCAGGCTTTCGGATCGAAAACCAAATATATTAAGGGCGCTGCTTAATTTCACTTACACGTTTCTCAACAAATTTTTCCTGCGCCTCGGATTCCTGCACGGCTATCTAGGCTTTCAGTTGGCGCTCAACCACGCCACGTATTCCTATCTTAAATATAAAGGTCAGGGTCTTTCCCACGCGTCTCATGAAGCGCCGACCAGACAACAGCAATGAAAACAGACTCCACCCCTTCAGTGATGATTGCATATTGCGTAAACAATTCTGTTAGGTAACCATTGGGAATCTTGATAATAACCCTGGACTCCTGCATTGGAATTTTTGCCTGAGATGGAAAACAGACTAAGCGAATCCGCGGCGCTAGCACTCGCCGATCGTACAGACACCAGCGAGTTGGTGGCAGCAGCCGGCAATATTAGGGATCTGGGACACGGTCACGTCGTCACCTATTCACGCAAAGTATTTATTCCCCTAACCAAACTTTGCCGGGATGTCTGTCACTATTGCACCTTTGCTACAACACCGCGAAACCTGGCACAGCCATTTATGAGTGTCGATGAGGTTCTGGAGCTCTGCAGCCGGGGTGCCCGCGACGGCTGCCAGGAAGCACTTTTTACCCTCGGCGAAAAACCCGAGCTGCGCTACCGGGTAGCCAGAGAGGCGCTTTCGGCCCTGGGCGTTAACACGACCCTGGAGTATGTGCGGCTCGTGGCAGAACAGGTGCTGCAAAAAACCGGGCTACTGCCCCACATTAATGCCGGTTGTATGACAGCCGAAGAAATCGAGATGTTGCGCCCGGTTAGCGCTTCGATGGGTATTATGCTGGAATCGGCTTCGCCAAGGTTGTGTGAAAAGGGCATGCCCCACTACGGTTCCCCTGACAAACAACCGGCTGTAAGACTGAAAACAATAGAGCTGGCCGGCGCCGCGGCGGTGCCCTTCACCTCGGGTATTCTTATCGGGATAGGCGAAACTAGACGCGAGCGAATAGAATCCCTGCTTGCTTTGCGCGATTTGCATGAGCGCTACGGACATATTCAGGAAATAATCATCCAGAATTTTCGCGCCAAGCCAGAAACCCTGATGGCTGGCGCGCCAGAACCCGATCTGGAGGATCTGCTCTGGACTCTTGCGGTCGCCCGCATGATATTCGGCGCCAAGATGAGCATTCAGGCACCACCAAACCTAAGTCCAGGAGTGTTACCTCAACTGGTTGCCGCTGGAATTAACGACTGGGGAGGTGTGTCCCCGCTTACTCCGGACCATGTCAATCCGGAGGCCCCCTGGCCTCATCTCGACAGGCTTGCCCGGGAAACCGAGCTGGCCGGAAAATTCCTCGATCAAAGGCTGACGATTTACCCGACATTCGTCACTAATAGTGGCCACTGGCTTGACGAGAATTTGAAACCCTATGTATTGAAGCATTCCGATAGCTCTGGGTTTGCAAAAAGAGACACCTGGAGCCCCGGGGAAGAACAGCCAGCTCCTGCTGTCGATCTTGTTTTACTCCAAAATCAGTCAGCATCGACAAAGGTAAGCCATGACATACAAGACATCGTCCAAAGTTGTCTGGATGGAACAGCCCTGACCCAGGATGAAATGGCCAGATTGTTTCAGTCGCGGGGCGCGGATTTCTCGCATGTTGTCCGCGCCGCCGACGAGCTGCGACGCCAGATCCACGGCGAGACCGTAAGTTACATCGTAAATCGCAATATCAACTACACCAATGTTTGCTACTTCAAATGCCAGTTCTGCGCTTTTTCCAAGGGCAAACTCAGCGAGAACCTGCGAGGGAAACCCTACGATATCAGCGCTGAGGAAATCGCCCGCCGCTGCCAGGAAGCCTGGGAGAGAGGAGCGACTGAAGTCTGCATGCAGGGGGGAATCCATCCGGATTATACCGGTCAGACCTATCTGGATATCCTCAGCACCGTAAGAGCAACAACGCCGGACATACATATACATGCCTTCTCACCCCTCGAGGTCTGGCAGGGTGCCGCCACTCTTGGTCTGACAGTCGCGGAGTATCTTGAGCAGCTCAAAAGCGCCGGCCTAAGCACTCTACCGGGCACCGCGGCGGAAATCCTGCACGACGAAGTTCGCGCCAGTATCTGCCCCGACAAACTGAACACCGAGCAGTGGCTGAGCGTGATGCGGGCTGCCCATGAGTTGGGCTTCAGGACGACGGCAACAATTATGTTCGGCCACGTTGACCGCGTGGAGCACTGGGCAGCCCACCTTCTCGCCATAAGAGACCTGCAGTCTCAAACAGGCGGGTTCACCGAATTCGTGCCGCTGCCCTACGTGGCGCAAGAGGCGCCGATGTATCTTAAGGGCAGGTCTCGCCACGGCCCAAGTTTTAGGGAATCGGTCTTAATGCATGCCGTACCACGCCTGGTTTTCAAGGATTTAATCCACAACATTCAGACGTCCTGGGTAAAGATGGGAGAAGCTGGGGTTGTTGCCTGCCTGCAGGCCGGGGCAAACGATCTGGGTGGTACCTTGATGAATGAGAGCATCACTCGGGCCGCCGGTGCGAGCTTCGGGCAGGAATGGCCACCATCCAGAATGGAAAAGATTATCACCGGTATCGGACGCGTACCGCGCATGAGGACTACGCTTTACAGGGATGTCGCTCCGGAGCGAAAACAGCGGGCGTTTCAGGCCGCGCAGCTGCTCGATGTAGAGAATGCGCGGGCAGGCAAACAACAAAGCAGCAAAAGACTGAGCCGGCTTGTCCAAGTCAGTCAGTAAACGTAAATCAGCTGCCTGTCGTATATATTTCCTTCACACACTATAATCTTGCGTCGTGGCCACTCTACCAAGATGGTCTGGCAACTACTGAGCCGCAGCGTTTATCGCTATTGCCCGGCCGAACCAACAATCATTGGAATCTAGCGTATTTATGAAAATTGCCATCACCGGTGCCAACAGCAGCGTAGGCCGAAATCTGTTAAGTCAAATTAGTGAAGACTCCGGAATACAGGCGCTTGCCGGTGTTCGCTCCAAGTCGGCCTTTACCTCTATTCCTGAATCAGACCGCATAGAAACCCGAGCAATCAACTATGACGATATACCCGACCTGGTTGCCGCTTTCCAGAACTGCGATATGGTGGTGCATCTGGCAGGCATACTGATTGAAACCAAACACAGCAATTATGAATCTGCCAACGTGGCAGCCACCGCGGCGGTTGTGAGCGCAGCACAGCAAGCCAGAGTCAGGCACCTTATTTTTGTAAGTGTAGTGGGTGCCGACACGACCTCGGCAAATCGCTACTTCCAGACCAAGGGTGCAGCCGAAAAACTCATCGCTGATTCCGGAATATCTGCAACCATACTCAGAACCCCGCTGTTGCTGGGACCCGGCACTGCGGGCGCTGATTCCGTATTGTGGGCAGCCTCCCAGACAAAGGCAAAACTGCTGGGTGGGGGCAACTATACAATGCATCCCCTGGATGTAAATGACCTCGGTAAGGCGATTCTGAATTGCTGTCGTAACCCTAATGACGGTGTTCACACATTCGAACTTGTAGGCCCGGATGCGGTGCTTTATCGGGATCTTATCAGCAAGTTAGCAGCGTTAAAGGGAAATGACATAACGATTGGATCGGTGCCAATATGGATTGCCAAACTGGGTGCCGCAATCACCAGTAGGCTCAAGGGCGGTGGTATTACTCCTGCCGTTATCGATGTCATTACTATCGACGAGAAGATCGTCCATAATGGTGCAGATGAACTTGGCGTGAACCTGACTCCCCTTCAACAAACCCTGGAAAATATTCTGGAACAATCATGAATGAACCAAGTCAAGCAGCTGATACTGATGCAGTGGTGCAACCTCGAAAACCAAATAAGGCGGGTCGTATTATTTTCCTGCTAATTACCGTCGGGTGTTTTATATACCTTTATTTTCGTCTGAATGGAGCTGCATCTCGGGAAGGGATGTCACTTGCAATCTACATGGCGGAGGTGTTCGGCAACGTCCAGTGGGTACCGTGGCTGGTTCTTATGATGGGCTACTCCCTGTTGTACTTTCTGATCGATACTCTGGTGGTAACACAAGCGCTGAACTGGTTTATCGAGCCTCTCAAATACAGAGACATCCTTCCTATCCGCGGCAGCGCCTACATTATCTCAATTTTCAATGAACAGATCGGCAAAGGCGCTATGGCTTACTATCTGAACAAGAGAGATCAGGTGCCCGGCTGGGAAGTGGGCTCAGTAATGCTGTTTATCATGTTTTGCGAAATGTTTTACCTGCTGATCTGGGCGACCATTGGTTACTTTTTTACCAGCAGCAGTCTTCCGGAAGCGTTTAACATCATCCCCTACATTGCAGCCGGTTCGCTGGTTTTCTTCACCCTCTGGTTGCTTTATTTCAGGGGTGTCCTGTTGCCAGAGAATCAATTTCGAAATCGCCGGCTGTTGCATGCGTTCAAGCTGGCAGGTCTGAAACACTACGTAATGTTTTTCCTGCTCAGATCCCCGGCCCTGATCACGGCGGTGTTCGTTTACACCTTCGCCCTGAATCTGTTCGGCGTAGAGGCCTCATTCCTATCGCTTCTAGGTTATTTACCAGTCATATTTTTTGCCGCCACTGTCCCAACACCGATGCGAGCGGCAGCAATCACTTTCTGGGTCATTCTGTTTCCGGAAAATGAAGGAGAGATGGCAGCTTTCGGATTTGTCCAACACAACTTTTTTATCTTCTTCAATGCGCTTATTGGTATCCTTTTCTGGCGGCGAGCACAGCGGGAACTCTTCAGCAGCTGATGGCTAATCTGCTAACCGCAATACGGTTGCTGATGATAGTACCAACTGCTCTGACTATCGCTTTGGTCTGGATAGTGCCGCCGATTGTGCCAGTATTGCTGGTTGCTATCGCTATCCTGACTGATTATTTCGATGGCAAAGTCGCTCGTCAGCAAGGGACAGCCTCCGCGCGAGGACAACTTTTCGACCACACCACCGATTTTCTGTTTGTCACCTCGACACTCTCGGGCGCTGCGTACGCGGGTCTGTTAACACCGGTGTTACCTGTCCTAATCGCGATTGCTTTCGGTCAGTACGTACTCGATTCCTACTATTTTTATCATGAGAAGCAGCTGCATATGAGCGTGCTCGGTCGCTGGAACGGGATTCTTTATTTCGTCCCTGTCGTATTGATCGCTTGTTCGCGCACTGCGCCTTTCAGCGCCTTTACTGAGTTTATGACGGTTGCTGTCTTTGTTATCGGCTGGTTACTTGTGCTAAGCACAGCTTTATCGATGCTGGACAGAGCGATGGCACCGCTACGCTTCGACAAATTACAAAAGTAATGTCTCAATGAAAATGCCGGGCGTTAGCCGAGCAGTTTACTGGGGTTGAACTGTAAAAAAATAACTTCCCTTATACAGAGTGGGATCATCTCCTACGTAGGTTTGCCATTCAACCTTATACTGTCCGCCAATAACGTCGTCATATATTTCCATCATCAAGTCGTTGGCGCCCATACTATGAAGCCCGCGCAAAACCAGTTCTCCATTGGGTCCGGATAGCGTTACGGAACTGCGAGATACATCTGGCAATTGCTGAAAATAGAGTCGCAGGGTGCGAGGCAAACTGATCTCAATACTTCCCGCGCCGGGTTCAGCATTTATAAATGGATTCACCTCATTAGGAGAGGAGCAACCCACGGTAGCGACAATAGGCACCAAGAAGATAATAAAAAAAGCTTTAATCAAGGGAGTGTCAATTTTTTGATTGTAGGCGATTTATCCGCGACATTTTAGCTGGCCTTAACAGACTGGGTAAGATGCATTGAGTAGATTAGAGTTGAGGGCTTTAGGCTGACCATGCTCTCAGCCTGGCAAGTACGGAATGACAGGGCTGGATGTTATTTGTTGTTGCGAGTATTGCGTGCCTGGGAGATTTCGTTAGCGAACTCCGCGAGCTTGACCCGTATTTCACTTTCAAGTTTCTTTTTTAGAAACATTCTCTCGGCACTGGAAAGATCATTGTCGTCAGCGGCGCGCCTGACAGCCTGATCAAGCGAGTCGAAATCTGGTACCTGAGCGAATTTATTCATCTTGATACCCCTTATTGCCCAAAAGCTTCATGACTTCGAGTAAGTCGACATTCGCAACATATAGTGTAATAAGTGGGTTGTCAAACAATATCTGGTAAAAATAAGATTTTGATATATATAAAGGGACACCCATATTAATTTTTAATTGGATGTCCTTTATTTATTTTTATTAATCCAATTTCTCTTGTTTTTGTCGTAGGTTGGGTTTCTTAATCCTCCGCTGCAGCCAATACGCACGCAATTTTCACGGGCGAACGGCGTTTTAATAGCAAATAACCACCCTTCAGCAGATGATTTCTCTTATCTACCAACGACCGGGCGAACAGATCCCGTTTGGGGCTTCTTGTGTGGAGAGGGGTAAACCGTAATCGAGTGAGCGGTCGTCTCAAGTACCGTACAGTCGGGTCGCAGGGTTAATCCCCCTGACCCATTTATCACGAAACCTGACAATATTTGATTGCGCGCGCTTTTCCTGAAAATTTTTCAGGGACTGTGCGGCACCTGCGGCTAGATAAAAATACCGGTGAAATGAAGTCATTACATCCAGCCAGGCGGCGGTTCCAATGTCGAATCGCTGCAGCAACTCTGCAGCCGCCTTACTTCGTTGAGGATCGACCTTGTTGTAGTTTCCCGGCAGGCGTGCCGCGCTCCATTGCAACAGATCGAAATAATCTTTCTGACGTAGTGGCAGACAATGTCCATCTTGCACTCCCTGTCCTGTGTCAAACCCCATTAGCCTTGAACCAGGGTTGCGGTGCCGTCGATTCGACTCAAAGTAGTTCTCATAATGCTTTGTGAGTGCTCTCTGCTCGGAACTCGGATTTTTCACGCGTCTGGCATGTTGCACAAGCCGTTCCTGAATAGAGGTGAAATCGCAGTCTTCCGGCGTGGAATTCAGCCCGGCTCTGATTGGATTGAGGTCCACATAAGCCATGCATGTCACCAGCGCTTTGTCATCCAATAGCGCCTGGCTTTTGAAACGACCTTCCCAAAACCTGCCAGTGCAGTCGTCCTCTCGGTTCGCTCTTCTGGCCACATTTTCGTTTACGCAGCGCATAAACCAACTGATGTCTTTTAGGCGCCCTCTCCATTCTTCAATCAGCTTGCGTCTGTAATCCCTGGCAGCCTTGCTGGATCGATTACGCGCGGCCGTCTTCAGGGCAGCAGCGTTGCGGCTAAAAAGTCTGGTCCAGCGCTGAATAACCTCTTCCTGGGTCCAGCCGTCAGCCTCCCGCTCGTTGACGAAGAGAACCAGATGATAATGATTGCTCATGACCGCATAAGCACAGACATCAATCGCGAATACCGATGCCAACTGCTTGACTCTCTCAACCATCCAGACTTTCCGATGATCAAAATTCTCGCCTGATACTGGATCGTCACCACAAAGATAGGCGCGCCTTACACATCGCGATATGCAATGGTAGTAAGGTGTATCCTCTAGTGATACCTGTTGATTCCTGGCGCGTGTCATGGAGCTTAGACCTGCTTTACTCGCGTTGCTGACTTTTTTGGTGGCTATTCTTGCTCCTGACCACTATCATGGTTTTGAGCACTTTTTTCAGGGCGAGCTTTTGATTCTATCGGGTTTCTTTAGAGATTCAATCGGAAACTGCTGAACGATGAGGAAAAATTGGACCACTGATTAAGAAAATGGATGCTTCAACACAATAGTTTCAGAACGGTCCGGGCCGGTGGATATGATGTCAACTGGTGCTTCGATAACATTTTCGATAAAACGGATGTAAGCTCGGGCATTGTTCGGGAGTTGCTCTATGTTCCTGACACCGACAGTGGACTCCCGCCAACCGGGCAATTCCTCATAGATCGGCTGCAGGTTTTCTGAACCATCAACATTCATTAACCAAGACGACACCATGCCACTCCCGCCCCGGTAACCGGTGCATACCTTGACCGAATCAAGGCCATCTAGTACATCAAGCTTGGTGAGACAGATCCCCGAAATACTGTTTACCCGAATCGCCTGCCTAACCGCTGCGGCATCAAACCAGCCACAGCGTCTGTCCCTGCCGGTGGTAGCGCCTTTCTCCCGGCCGACCGTCGCCAAATGTCTACCGACATCATCAAATAATTCCGTCGGAAATGGTCCGGCGCCAACCCGGGTTGAATAGGCCTTGGTAATACCCAACACGTAATCCAGAAATAAGGGTCCGTATCCACTGCCGGTCGCAGTCCCCCCAGCCGTAGTATTGGACGAGGTAACAAAGGGATAGGTGCCGTGATCAATATCCAGCAAGGAACCCTGGGCACCTTCAAAAAGAATATCGTCACCCTTTTTGCGGCGACCGTGGAGCAACTCGACGGTATCACCGACCATGGGCGCAATCCGCTGAATCAGCGTAAGGCTGTCGTTCAGAGTTTGCTGAAAATCTACCTTTTCCATCCCGTAGTATTTGTCCAGCACAAAATTGTGATAGTCCATCAGTCCTTCCAATCTGGCCTGGAACTGGTCTTGATTCAGAGCCTCTGCAAGCCGAATACCGCGTCGAGCAACCTTGTCTTCGTATGCGGGACCGATTCCACGACCTGTTGTACCGAGTCGCTGTGTATCGCGCGCCTGATCCAGTGCCACATGGGTTGGCAATATCAAGGGACAGGCACCACTGATTTTCAATTTGTCCCGCACCGGAATACCCCGAGCCTCGAGCTCGGCGATTTCTTTCCACAACGCTTCAAGGCTGAGGACTACCCCATTGCCGATAACGCAATCCACTCCATCTCTGAGGATACCCGACGGCAGCAGGTGCAGAACGGTTTTCTGACCTTCGATAACGAGGGTATGGCCTGCATTGTGGCCGCCCTGAAATCGCACAACCACTTTTGCCTGATCGGTTAATAAATCGACTATTTTGCCTTTGCCCTCATCACCCCATTGGGTGCCAAGCACTACTACACTTTTTCCCATTATCAACCGTCCACTTCTCTGTTACAGACCTTGCCTGGAGAGGCGTTCTCTAACTGACATCCTGATTGAACCGCTTAATTTCCCAAGTATCGCCGGTATTACCCAGGAATCTGTCGCACCCCAGCGCCGCTGCCTCGTCTGGTGACAGGGCACCAGCATCAAGGTCGCTGATGACAATCTCACCCTTGCTACGCAGGTCCGCGACCAGCTTGGCCAGTCCTGCATCATCCACAGCGGGAGCCAATATTCCCGACGGTCTGATAAACTCTCGCTGCGTGAGTTTTGCGAGGGTCTTCAAGTCACAATCAAAACCCGAGGCCGGTCTGGCGCGGCCGAATACTTCGCCAATGTCATTATAACGACCACCTTTTGCCACTGCTCTTCCACTATCAGGCGTATAGGCCGCGAACACGATCCCTGTATGATATTCGTAGCCTCTCAATTCACACAGGTCGAAACACAGCACCACGTCCTCATTCTGTCCCCCCACGCGCGCCGCGATAGCTTCCAACTCGGCGAGTTCCCGACGCACCGACTCGGGCGCATCGTCAAATACCTCCAGGGCGCGGGCGAGGATTTCCCTGTCTCCACTCAATCGCGTTAACTCGCAAAGCTTTTCCCGCAAAGTGTCATCCGACACAACTTCCTGCAACATGGCATCTATTTCTGCGTAAGCTTTACGCTGCACCAGATCAAATAAGACAGTCTCGGTTTTTTCGTCAAGACCTGCTGCTGCCACCAAGCTCCGGAATATACCCACATGCCCAAGCACAAGGTGGACATCACGGATGTCTGCGTGTCTGAGCGTATCTAGCATCAGGCAGATCAGCTCTACATCTGCTTCCGTGCCGGTATGACCGAACAATTCCGCGCCGACTCGGAACGGAACACGCGAAGTCAGTAAACCTCGTGGTTTGGTATGCAGTACGCTGTCGGCGTAGCACAGGCGGACGACCCCTGCCCTATTCAGGCAGTGCGCGTCGATGCGGGCAACCTGGGGAGTAATGTCAGCTCTGATGCCCATCATCCTCCCGCTCATCTGATCGGTTACTTTAAAGGTATGTAAATCCAGATCATGGGATTTCCCGACCAGTAACGAATCGAGAAACTCAACCAACGGTGTCATTACCAGCTGATATCCCCATCCCGCGAACAGATCGAGAGTCTCCCGACGCAGCGATTCCAGCACAAATGCTTCGTCTGGCAGTATTTCCTCAACACCCTCAGGTAGTAACCACCGGTCTGCAGCACTCATTTCCCTATCCCCCGACAATAACGCCGGAAATCAATAAGATTCAATTAACTAAATAGAGCAAAGCGGTCCCGGCCAGCATACTGGCAAGACCCACCAATCTCATGGTACTGTCATCGACCTGCTCTATTGCTTCAAGCATTCGTCGCCAACGACCTGGCGCAATAAAAGGCAGCATGCCTTCGATCACAAGCATCAGACAAAATGCCACCGCTAGCTGATGAAGCATGTGAAGACCCCGCGTTTCTAACCGTCTTACCCTTTCTTACCCTGAGAACTCGAAGCTGGTTCAGCCTTCAACCATCTTCGCGCTTTTTACACATCAGACAAACGAAAAACTCAAGCAACAGTGTCGCCATTGCTTGAGTTTGTGGAGAATACCCTGTCCAGTCAGTTCTTATTTGGTTTCTCGTGACGACGCAGCTTTACTACTGCCCGG
>Ga0255776_10005544_pt1 | contig 13072 bp, 9 predicted proteins | sample 071ome_19_FD_179974 | JGI IMG/M metagenome (GOLD analysis project Ga0255776, IMG submission 179974) | Coastal salt marsh microbial communities from the Groves Creek Marsh, Skidaway Island, Georgia - 071413AT metaG (version 2) | ecosystem: Environmental > Aquatic > Marine > Intertidal zone > Salt...
GAGCCATAAAATCAACCAATCGCTCGTCCTCGCCTCTCGTTCCAAGTTCGCCTTGACTTTTTTCATCTTCTCTGGAACTGATTTCGCGATTCGCGCTCTCCCGAACAAATCTCGCATATCCGAGCGTTCCCACGACTTATACTCTTGTTCGATGAACTCGTAGCTCATCAAATGTCCCAGCACCGAGGTAAACTTCATCGCGCAGTCGTGGCGGTTGTTTATTGGAAACGGGTTTATAAATTCAAATATTCTGTTATACTCCGAAACGCCCGCGCGACTCGTCACGCCTCCTCCTCCTCTACCGCATAAAACTTTCGACACTTCTTTCGCGACGGATGGCTTTTCCGCCACGTTTAGTACTCGAACACCTCCTCCGTTTCGTTGTTGTTGTTGGTGGTGGTGGTGGTGGTGTCTCATATCGAGACGACGATATATATGTGATGTCTCGCGCGATGATGAGACACAGCGCGAGTTTTCTTTTTTTTTTGAAAATGTGTGTTTTGTGGATGGGGAACCCCCAAACCGAAAAATGCTCACAAAATGGAGATTATATATCCTCTCTTCCGATTTTATATAAAATACAAAGAAGAAGAAACGAGCACACGCACGCACGCGCGCACGCGCAGAGAAAGAAACAAAGAAACAAAGAAAGAGAAAGGCTGTTTGCGCTCTTTCTTTACTCTCCTTCGCGAAAAAACGAGATATACGTAGGTTATAAAAAAAAACCTGCCTGCTCGTGTAAATTTAGGGTGGTTTTTTAAAAGTTGAGGGTGCTCAGATTTTTTTTTCTTTTTTCTCTCTCTCTCTCTCTCTTCTCTCACATCAGCGGGAAAAAAAACAGAAGAGAAAGAAGAAGAAGAAGAAGATGTCGACGTCGCGAGGAAAGGAGGATTTGGCGAACGATCGAGAGAGGTTGGACCGATGGCGGAAACATTTACTGCGTTATTATTCGCGAGCGAGTTCGCGGAAAAAGAACGCCGCCACGAACGACGACGAGGATGGTTTGAAAACATCATCGACATCATCATCGTCCTCGCCGCTGAAAGCGACGAGAAGAGAATACGAAAAGTTGCGAGGAGAGTTCTTCTTCTCTTCTTTCTCGACGAAGACGACGACGACGACGAGAAGACGCGCGCGCGAAGGTGAAGAAGAAGAAGAAGAAGAAGAAGAAGAAGAAGAAGAAAGCTGCTCGCCGCTCTCGGCGATGAAGAAACAAAACTTTCCCTTGGTGTTTCAAAAGAAGGAACTGGTTCGGGTAATAAGACAAGACGTGGAACGCGTGGTGTTCGCCGAGGAGAAAGGGTTCGGAGGGAAAAAGTTTTGGCGGTCGCCCGAAGTGAGAGCGAGTTTAATCAGAGTGCTGACGGTATTCGTGCTCGGGAGCGGCGACGTGCGTCGTCGCGAGTATAAGCAAGGCATGCACGAGATAGCGGCGATGGTGTATTTGGCGACGAGTCGTGCGGCTTCTTCTTCGCTCGTCGCAGACGATGTTGCGGGTAGCGGTAATAACGATGGAGAAGAAGAAGAAGAAGAAGACGAAGGTTATGAAGACAATGAAGAAGGCGAAGGGGATTACGACGCGTTGTTAGATGTCCCTCTCGCGCTAGCGCCGCGAGACGACGAGGAAAATAATGAAGAAGATGTAGAAGGTTACGAATACAGCCAAAAGTTTATCGAGCACGATTGTTACGCTCTTTTCAGCGCGTTTATGAATAACACGAGGTCCTCGTTGCGACTTTTAGATTATTTTCAATCTCAAAACGAGTCCTTCATCGAAGAGTATTGCGAGCGGTTCAGACGCACCATGCATGCGGCGGACGAGGTAACCGAGAGCGTTTTTTTCGGCAAAATATCGCTGACGCGCTTGTACCTGCCGAGATTCTTAAAGCTCGCGTACCTTCGGGAGTGTAAACGATGTGATTTTCTATTCATGATTTGGGATTCCATCATCGCAGAGATGGGCAGAGAAGGAGGAAAAGAATCGAATGCTGGTCAACCCTCGGCGCGGGAGATTTTTGAATCCTTGAGCGTCGCCGCCGTGTTGCGTTGCAAAGACACCATAACGCGCGAGATCGCGCTCTACTCCAACGAAAGCATTGGAAACATCTTAAACGAAATCAACGCGAAATCTTTTGACTTTTCAACACCATCCGACGTGGAAAAACTCATCGAAACTGCCAAGCGCATAGCCGCCGCCGCGAAAGACTGCGAGATTGTCGGGGACAACGACCAAAACGAAAACGAAGAAGAAGAAGAGCAACAGTTTTTCGACGAATCCGTCTTCAAGAGTAATCTCTTCTCCGCCATGGAAATCAGAACAGACGGGTCAAACGCGTAAAATAGTATAACATATGTATTAAAAATGTAACATTCGCGCGAGCGTGTAAATTAAAAATTCCCCTATAATTTAGAGTTAAAAGAGAAAATCCTCACAGAGAGACAGTTACGAATACAATGTCGCCGTCTCCACCGCCTTTACGAAAGAAGAGCGACTACGAAGACGAAGACGAAGCGAACAAAAGAAAGCGCAGCGGCAAGAGAAAGCCTCTCCCCTTCTCTCAAGTCCGCACCTGTCGTGCGCAAGCCGCGAAAGTCCTCTCCAAACTCCTCCGATGCGCGCGAGAGAAAAAAAACGGCGCGTCGATAAAAAGTTTAACTCTGGACGCGAAGAGGATCGATTTCCCGTCCGCGACGCACGCCATCGTGTGCGAAACCGTGAAAGTGTTACCGCTGTTGCGATTGCTGATTAAAGAGAACGAGGAGATGCGCAAGCGCGTGCTTTTTGAGGACGACGACGACGACGAAAAGGAAGAAGATGAAGATGAAGATGACACGCCGCCAGCCGCGAAGAAACAGAAGAAGAAGACGAACGAGAAAATTTTACCAGAGTCGATGGCGTACGTGTTGCTCTACGAGCTGTTACTGTCTCCGGGCAAGAGCATTACACCACCACGACAACAACAATTAGTAGCAACAGGAAAGGAAGGAGAAGGAGCGAAAAGCTCCGCGATATCGTTAACCGAGGCGGAGAAGGTAGTCACGAGCAAAACCGAGGAGTTGAGAAACCAGTTAAAGGAACGATTGAGGAAAGCGAACGCGGCGTCGGCGTTGGAGTTTGTGGAGAGACGGTTGCCGGAAAGAGTGAGAAAGATTGTAAACGACGATCCGATGAGTAGGTTTGCGAGAGTGAACGCGATGAAAGTGAGAGATGCGGGTGTTTTGGTGAAGGAATTGAAAGAGAGAGGCTTCGCGTTTGAGGAGGAAGACGCGCATTTAGGCGGGGGAGAAGGAGGAGGAGGTTGTCGATACATTTCGTTCTCGAAGGATTGCGATCGGAAGAAACTGAGCGGGATGAAAATGGTGAAGAATGGAGAGTTGATTTTGCAAGGGAAGTCGTCGTGCATGCCCGCGCACTGCTTGTTGGTGAATGAAGAAGAGAGGTTGAGCGATGATATGAGCGCTATTTTTGAGCGCATTTGTCAATCCGACGTCATCGACGCGTGCGCGGCGCCAGGGAACAAAACGACTCACCTAGCCGCGTTGTTAAACGACAAGAAGAATAAAAATGGGAGAGGAGGAGGAGGGAAAGTTTTTGCGTTCGAGAAGGACCACCGACGAGCGCAACGGTTACGCGATACGATTGATTTGTACGGATGCTCGAAGAAAGTTATCGTCGCGAAGAAGAATTTCTTAGAGGTGGACGAGAACGACGATAAGTATCGAAACGTGCGCTCGATTTTGCTCGATCCGAGTTGTTCTGGCTCTGGGACGGTGCAAAACAGAGGAGATGCGTTGATGGAGTACGCTTTGAAAGACGGATACGACGACGAGGACGAAGAAGAAGATGATGCTGAAAGAAATAAACGCAGGGAAGAGGAAGAGAATGAAGAAGAACAAACGCGAAAGAAACGCGTGATGAGTTTACAAAAGTTCCAAGTCGAGGTGCTTTCGCACGCCATGCGATTCCCGGGCGTCCTTCGAATCTCTTATTCCACGTGTTCAATCTATCGCGAAGAAAATGAAGATGTTGTACAAAAAGTAATGCCGTTAGCGAAAGAGTTGGGATTTGAACTCGCGAAATGTTTACCGAAATGGCCCCGACGAGGATTTTCGGAGGTGTTGGGCGAAGCAGAGGCGTCGAAAGTCGTTCGCGTGAACCCGTTCGAAGGCGACGATTGCGAAGGCTTCTTCGTGGCCGTGTTTCAGAGGAAGAAAGAGTTGTGCGAGAAAATCATCGCGGCGTTTGAAAAAGAACGAGAAGAAAAAAAGTCGAAGCAAAAGAACAAAAATAAACGCGAATTAGAATCCGGCGACGTCGTCGTCGTCGTCCCGGTGCTCAACGCCACCGGAAACGCGAAGAAGAAGAAGAAAAACGGCGGTTCTAAAATGCCGTTGTTCCGCTGAGAACTTGTTAGTTTACATAGAATAGATTTAGATAGATTTAGATAGATAACGAGAGCTATGTGATCGAGACGCGCGTCTCTGTTTCTTTCTCTCCATAAACATATAGTATAAACATATAGTATTTGCTTAATCTTCAGTCCACGTCAACGCTTCCTTTACGTACTTGAACCCGAGCCCGGCCGAGGCGAGGGCGACCGGAGCCGCCCCCAAGTGCCAATCCATCTCTTGTTGAAACAAAATCCCTCTACTCATCGTCGTCGCGGCTAACGGAATCGCCAACACCGCCAACAACTCTCCATTCAACACTTTCCCCATTCTCGTCGCCAACTTCTCGCTGATGTACGTCTCGTTCTCGTCCGTGCTCTTTTGCTTCTCCGCGAACGTCGTGATCGTCTTTATCGTCACGAACAAAGAAGACGAACCCATCACCGCGAACAAGAACATCTTGAACCAAAATATCGGTTCGTGCGAATAAAACTCCCAACCTTTGCCGTATTGCGTGACTCGCAAGTATCCGGTGTACAGCACCAAAACCCCGGCGATGCCGTACACGGAATCCGCGATGACGAGTTTCATCAATTCGTCGCCAGTCATGTTCGGCTTCAAAATAGCCTTCTCCGTGGCTAAACTCCCCACGATGAGTAAAAGACCGAGATAGTGCCCGTACGCGGCAAAAGCGGACGGAACGGCATCCGCGGCGGACGCAAACGCCGGAGACGAGTGGAAAAGCGCCGCGGCGGCTAACCCGGTCGTCGCAGCGGTCGTCGTCATTTTTTGTTCCTCCTTCTTCTTCTTCATCATCTTCTCGTCGGCGGCGACTTTGATGACGTTGTTCGTTGTCGTCGTTTCCGATGAAGATGCGATGCGTAAAAATCTTCTCTTTCCATCGCTGTTGTGTCTTCTGGTAAAGTCTCTCGTTACCGTTGCTCTCATCGGAGATGGAGATGAAGAAGAAGAAGTCGCTTTACGCGCCGCGGTTGCGGTCGTCGTTGCGGTCGTCGTCGCTGCAAACATGTCGTCCGTTTGGTTTTTTTTCTAAAGAAAAATGGATAGAGAGAGTAATCTTTTCTGTGTGTGTGATATTCGATGACCAAAGTTTCGAGTTATTTCGCAGTTAGTCGTGTGTGTGGGCAAATAGATATTTCGTAGCATTCACAAAAAATCCTCCACTCGTTTCTCACTCTTTCTCTCTCGACTACATACGCGTCTCTCTCTCTATCTATCTATCTTCCTACCTTTTACGAGCGTTTACCTTTGCGCTCGTTTTACCCCTCCTCTTTTCTTGAGCGATGCAGCATTCGTGGATGGATCCTCGAACAAATCCTCAGCTATTTTCTCTTTCAATCGTTGCGCGGCTTTTTCCTCGCGATCGAGAGCGGTCTCGAATTGTGCCAACGTTTCGTACCCATCCGTCTCGTACGGCCACGGAACTTTTTGCTTTTTAATCTTCAATTTACTGTTCGAAGAGTGTGATTCCGCTCGATTTTTTGTGACACCATTTCCTGTGGAGGTGAGTGTACCGTTTATCGTTATCGACTGCTTCTGAAATCGTTTTTTATTGTCAGTGTTGACGTTATTAACGTTTCTATTTTTTGCGTTTGAAACACCCATTCGTCCGAGTCGATTTTCGTCGTTCTTTTCCTGCTCGTTCGCAGAAAACAATCTCGGCGGTGGCGACGACGGCGACGGCGAAATTATTCGCTCTCGAAACAACGACGCGTCGACGACTGTTTCCACTTCCACCTCCTCTCTGTCTACGTTTACCTGCCCTCTATTATTACGATCCATTTTCTTCTGTTCCCTTTTTGTTTTCGGGCGTTTCCATCCGACTCCCTCGTCGCCGTCGTCATCGCCGCTTCCTTTTCCATTCTTTTCATCCTTTTCATCGTCGTCGTCGTCGTCGCTCTCCGTCGCTTCTCCTTCCTCCTCCTTATTTTCATCCGCCGCGCCGAGACCGTTCTTCTTCGTCGCCTCGTTCTCCTCCTCGATGCACCTCACCGTCGCGCTTATTTTGCCAAACTTTAACAACCACGCTCTTCTCCATCCTTCTCCCTTCTTCTTTTTCTCCTCACTCGTCGTTGTTTTCGTCGTCGATGATTCGGGCGATAATGGCACTCTTCGCGTCGTTCCCGCTTCCACTCTTTCCAGTTTCTTCTTCTCTTCTTCTTCTTCTTCTTGTTCGCCTTCTTCTTCTCTTCCTCCTCCATCGAGGAGCGAAACTGCGGAAACCCGAGTGCCGAGTTTACTCCCGCAATCCACCACGTCCAAAAAAATGTTGTTTCCAACTTTGCCGGAAGCCGAGGAGGAGGAGGCATCGACGGAAACGACGACGACGGTTACAATCGCGTGCTTCCTCGACACCGAGTTGTCTTGGATTGGAATGTGTGCGACGGAACTGTCACGTCCTACGATTGTGGGCACGTTCGGGTGCAACGCGTAAGACGACGAGGAGGAGGAGGAGGGCGGCAACGAAGAGGTGCGCCCTCCGCTGCTGCCGTCGTTGATTTCCAGTCGGAACAACATGATGTGTTATTAGTATCGCGCGTTTTTTGTAAGCGCGTCGTGATTTTTGACGTTTCAAAATTTTTTTAGGGTTTCATCTTCAGTTCAAATCTATTCTACTACGTACTACACGTTTTGTGCTCTCTCTACGTGCTCACTTCAGACGCGACCGTCCTTTTGTTTCTCGATGTGGCCGCCCCTGAGCAAAATCGATCCTAAATTTAAAAGGTCACCGAGAATTCCACCTTTATTGGTATCTTTGCGCGAAAGCGCGCTTTCGTCCATTCTCGCGCCTTTTGTTAATTGGGATAAAAATTCTTCGTCTTTGTCTTTATCGTCGTCGTCGAAGTCGTAGGTGTTGGTCTTGGTATCGTTCGCGGAGTCGTTGCTCGTGTTTATTAAATCCGCAAACGCGGCTTCCGCGGATTCTTCCGAGGATAAGCCGGCGCCCGGGGAAAAGCCTAATCGTTCATTCCGTCTCGCGTTTTCCATCGCGCGAGTCAGTTTATCTATCTCGCATCTCGCCTCTTCCCGCTCCTCCTCGTCTTCTTCTTCACCACCACCAGCAAATACAAACTCGTTCTCGCCGTTCGCGTCCCCTTCGTTCGCGCTGGGAAGCGCAGCGTTAGCGTTTGGCAAAACGTGGCCACTTCTTCTTATTCTTCTTCTTCTTCCCGTCGTTGATGTTGTTGATGTCATCGATGTTCCAGAACAAGAACAAGAACAACAACACGGATTTTTCATCCTACTCGCTTTGGCGTCGGCAAAAGGGATGATGATTCTGTTGTTGCACATCGGAACGAGAGCAGCAACAGTAGCAACAGCGAACGAAGACATGTATATATATACGTATGTATTATATAATCTCGATAAAAACGATGATGATAATGATAATGATCTCAGATGATGCGTTCTTCCAAAAAACGCAAAGGCGTCTTCGTGGTCGCAAAGAGAGCGAGAGAAAGAGAGAGCGAGAGAAAGTGCGCGCGTTCTCAAGTCTCTCTGGAAAAAGGAAGATACTCTTACGAAATAAGGGGTAGGGGATTTTTACAAATTTAGGGTTTAAGGCGTGAGAAAGAAAAGAAGAGAAAAAGAGAAGGAAACGCAATAACAAAGAAACATGCAGACGAGCGATAACGACGCGGACGTGGAAACAGAGAGCGTCTTCTTCGCGGCGGACGACGACGCCGAAGGAGAAGAAGAAGAAGAAGAGTTCTACCACCATCAAAACCACGAAGAACACGCGCAACAAAGAAATCATTTTCGCGGAAACGACGAATCGAAGAAGAATTTCTTTTCTAAAAACAAGACGACGAATGCGACGATGATGATGATTACCGACCGAGCGTTGAAACCGAGAACGGGACGGATGAAAACCAGAGCCGCGGCGGCGGCGGGAGCGGGAGCGGGAGGAGGAGGAAGGAAAACGAGCGGGAGGAAGAAAAATACGGTCGCGTCGCGGTCGCACGCGCGTTTAGGGGTGTCCCCAGTCAGAGGAAGAAGGATAGGGGATTTGTGCGCAACGACGACGACGACATCAGCTGCGGAGAATAATAGTACGAACAACAACGCAGCGATGCTGCTCTCGCTGTCGAGAAAGAAAGAGAAGAAGAAACGGACGATACAGCAACGGCGGGAGAGGACGAGTAAACATAGGTATAGTCTCGGAGCGGCTTTCTCGGACGGAGGGGGAGGTACGGATGACGATAGTATCGTCGATCGCGATGTGAGAAACGGCAACGCAGGAAGAGTGGTTACGGGCGACGCGACGACGGCGATGGAGCGCGAGGATGCCAAGAGGAGACAGTTGCTTTATAAACGGCTGGATAGATTGAAACAGTTGCCGTCGCAGAGCCAGTTTGCAAAAACACAAATTGCGTTGGTGAATAAATGTTTGGAGATGTTGATGAAAGTGACGGTGCGAACGAACGAAGAGGAAGACGAGCTGGCAAAGTTGTTGAGTAGCGTAAAAATTTGAGAAGAGATAGCGAGTATAGATTCAATAGATATAGCCATTGTAGTAGATAGATTCGAGAAGATATCGGTATTATATGCGTCGTGACTACACCGAGTATCTCTTTACCGCATCGGAGAGAATTTTTTTCTTGCGCATGCGGTATAAAATCGCCTGTCGCATTTTCCAGTTCCCTTCCCCTTTCTCTTTCAGCAAGCCTTGGTCTTGGTTGTACGTCGTTTCCATCTCTTGTAATCTGTATTCGCACGCCATTTTCAACGCTAAAGCGGCTTTTTTTTCCGTTTGCCCGCCGCCTAATCTAAACCCGTCGCAGGATTCGCCCGCGTTTTTCCATTCCGATTCCGTGGCGTACAGACAGCGCAACGCCCATAACAAGTTCGGTTCCGCGGTGCCGTCGCTGACGAACGCGCCTCGCCACGCGGAATCTTCCAATGTTAACTCTTCCAGAGACCCTTCAGGAATAAAGCGCAAGGCTTCGATGCGTTTCGGATTCTTTTCCATATTTTCCTTGAGCGTCGGATCATTTTGCATCAAGTACGGGAGCAACCCTTCGAATTGGTACGTGTCCGCCACGTTTTGATCATCTACGAATCCGTAACGCAAAAGTAACTCGTCGTTTGGCATCAACCCGTAACTAATCAAAACTTCTTCGCCCTTCTTATAATTCTTCGGTGACTTCAACGCGAACTCCGAATTCGTAAACTCAAATTCCGTTTTCAACATCGTTCGATGATTGAAAGCGTCGATCAATGGCATCAACACGTACGCCGTGTCCATCTTCACGTCGTTCTCCTTCGTCGAATCGAAAACAACCAAAGCTAACAATGCAAATACACACAACCATTTCAACTCAGTCGTCTGGGCGGTCAAAAACGACGCGAAAACTGTACCAACCGACAAAGCTCTCGGCAACAACTTTCTCTGCATCGCAGCTTGGTCGGCAAGTTTCCCGGAAAACACTCGCGACCGCACCACGTCCAACGCCCAGATAACTTCCTCCTCCGCAGTCGTCTTCAAGCCATCTCGCGCGTAATTCTGAATCAACTCGCAAGCCTTCTCGTTTTCCATCCTCTGCTCTTTCGCAAACTTCTCTCCCACGGAATATTGTAATTCTCTCACTTCTCCCTCCGTCCACGTGCCTAAATTCTCAAACGATTTCGGGAGCTGCTCGATGTACTCGTAAAATTTTGATTGACGTCCCAAGGATTTTTCGTACAAGAGCACCAGCGCCACTCGCAACGCCCATCGTTCGTCTCCTGCTTTCGCCCATAGCTCGTTCGAAATGTACTCCTCGTGTGGATTTTCCTGGCCTTCGATGACGAGCATGCACGCCGCTCGCGGGAGTCGCACTAAATCGTCCTCGCTTCTGATATCCGCCGTGGCTTTTACGCCTCTGTACAAATCGTTCCCATCTTCCCCACCGCCGCCGACGTACGCGACTTCCACATTTGGCGCGATAATGTTGTTCATCGCGCGCCAGCTGGCGTAGTCGTTTTGAAGGCGCCTCCACGCGTCTTTAATTTCGTCCCCGTCCGCGTTGACGGCGTTGACGACGTTATTTCTTCTTCTCGTTCGATTATGATGATGACTATGATTATGATTATGATGATGATGATGATGATGATGGTAACGACGACAACGATAGGTCTTCGTGGTAGGACTCGTGTTGTTGGTGTTAGCGTATGACGTCGAGGCGCGCGCGTTCGGGACGACGACGCAACATCGCGTCGCGAGGTGGAACATCATCACGCGAATTGAGTTGCAACTTTTTTGTAAGGTTTTTCAGCTTTTGGCTGCTGCGCCTCCCCGGTTGGCTTTTGCTTCAACCGCGCGCAAAAAAGCTCGTCGTCTCTTCGAGAAACGTTAGTAAATACAAATACAACGCGCGCTTTGACTTTGCTTATTAATTACAAATGCTCTTCTTTTCTATCTCACTCGCTCGCTTTATTTCCAAGCTTTAATAACACCGTCTCGACTCGCCGATAAGAGCATTCGACCACCCCTAAACGCGTCGCCTGCGGACGAGGAAGAGGAGGAATAGGACGGAACCGTCGCCAACGCCGTAATGGCGTCGTGGTGTCCCTCGTTTTTGCTCGCGATGGAGCTCTCCCGAGCGGCCGCGTTGGTGCCGTGGTTGTTGTCGTTACCACTACCAGAAAAGCCGCGTCTGTGTCTTCCCGAGGAGGATGCCGACGATGAGTGGTACGGGGAGGTTTCTTGCTGAATGCGAATGAACGTGGGACGTTGTTTCGCTTCGCCGACGCGGACCAGACGCGGGGTTGATTCAAGACGACTTTCCACGTATCGATGTCGGCCAGAACCATGACGAGGCGGACCAGAGAGAATGCGTGACTTCGAGGTATCTCCGGGAAACCACACGCGTATGGTACAATCAGAACCGCCCGAGATTAGCGCACCAGACGGTAATGAGAGGAGTGATCGGAAACTCTCATTGTCGACGATCGGTTCGTCGTTGTCGTCGTTCATATCGTCTTCGTCACTCTCATCATCAACGTTTTCGTCGTCCTCGGCGGAGATTTTCTCATTTTCTTCCCTTCCTCTGCTTGTCGTCGTCGCAATAATGTCGGTATCATTCGACTTCGAGCGTAAAAATGGGTCGCTTAAGCGCCAATCAGAATCGAGTTTCCGTAAACTCGTGCCAGATGCCAAAACGTTCGGTCGGGCTCTGCTCGCCGCTTCCAACTCAACGCCGCTTAAATCAGAGTCCAAAGTTCGTAAAACTTCTCTGCACTCGCCAGTAGATACATCCCACAAGGCAATCTCGTTTCTTTTGTGCGAACACCATACCAGAGGTTTCATCATTTTTATGGCGTCAGAGGACGGTGGTAAAAACGCCCGAACGCTCATGCATGAAATCGAGTCGGAGAATGTGCGCAACTTCCGATGTTGTTGCGAGGACGCAGATGATGAGTTTCTTGCATTTGTTGGGGTGGGAGCTTTCCATCGAGTAACAGATGTCATAAATCTCGAGTCGATGAGCTCAACTTCACCCGTCGAGGTCGATAAAACAAACCATGGCGAGGTCGAGAAGCCTTCTTCGTTGACATTCAGACTGTTCACGAACGGAACAGAGCTGAAATCAGACGTTAAAACTTCTCCGTTTGCATTCGCAAGAGAAGTAATCACGCCTCTTTTAGGATGCCAAGGCAAGGAGACGATCGCGCTTCTCCCGACGCCTTGGTTGGATTGCCGTAAATCCCAAACTTTACATCCACCGCGTTGCGTTGCAAAGGCAACAACGTTCGGCGAAATCGCCAGAGTCGAAACGACTGCACCTTCGGAAATATCATATGTGTGTATTTCAGCTGCGCCAGTATATTTTTCAGCTGCACCGGTGTATATTCTTTTTCTGCCATCTGGCCCGTCTTCTCCAGTGCTCTTCGATGTTTTCATCGCTTTCACATATTCTACACGCCACACGTGAACTGAACCACAGTCGGAGCCCGAGCAGACTCTATTTTCAGATAAAACGCACGCACTTTTAATTTTACCGCTCTGAGAAGCATAAGTTAGACGTGAACGAAACGATACATCTCGTTCCAATCGTCTGGAATCCCATATCTTACAAGACCCGTCATCAGAGCACGATACAAAAAACGGCACGTTCGAATTAGTAGGTGCCGTAGCGAGATGATTCACAGCACCTCTGTGTTCTTTCAAGTGTGCCAAGAGCACGCCACGTGGTAACCAAGATGCAGAAGAGGAAATACTCCTTCCCGCAGCGGCATTCTCGGTGACAGATTTGGAAGCGACAGGGGGTTTGTCAAAACTATCGCTTGTTTGCGTGACGTCTACCACAGGAATGGATTTATCCGACACAACAAGCGGTTTACGGAATGTTGAGAGGATTGCAGACGCAGAGCTGTGTTTTGATGCTACTGTGGGTTTTCCTGAGGTAGTAGCTACTCCCTCGCGAGAAGAAACATTCCGGGCGTTTTTCCTCCGGCGTGCCTCTAACGTTGCCAGAATGTAAGGTACTAGAGGCTGCACCGACTCCTCAATCGCTAGAGATTCTAGTATGACCGTGTTTGCAAAGTTATTCCAATCATCCGCAGAAACAAAGTTACTCTGTAACAAAGAAGCAACGGCTCGGTCATACGACTCGCACAATGGTGGATCTCTCAAAGCGGCACGTATACTTTGAGCGTCTTGAAACGCATCCGGGCACGT
>Ga0255776_10005567_pt1 | contig 13045 bp, 11 predicted proteins | sample 071ome_19_FD_179974 | JGI IMG/M metagenome (GOLD analysis project Ga0255776, IMG submission 179974) | Coastal salt marsh microbial communities from the Groves Creek Marsh, Skidaway Island, Georgia - 071413AT metaG (version 2) | ecosystem: Environmental > Aquatic > Marine > Intertidal zone >...
ACCGACTGACCTATCTGCTGAACCCATCGCTCCGCGGCCTCTTCACTGGCCCTGGTCAGCGTGAATGTCCCCAAATCCCCATCCGATCGAACCTGCATTTCGCCACTCAAATCAGACCACTCAGCCTGACGGCCCGCCTGCCAGTGCAGTTCGAAGGTGGCCCGATACACCCTGTCAAGTGCCCGATAGGACCATTCATTAACGAAAACGAACGCCCGCTCGACCTCTCGATTTGTTTCCAGCTGATCCAGAACCTGCGCTCCGGCGCGCTCAACGAGGGTACGCATTTCTGCCTCGCGCTCCGAAGCGGTCTTGCTTCGAAGTACAAAGCGCCGCGAACTCACGGGCTGCGCTTGTCTTGAAAGGGGGACATACAGATCGAAAACCACGGTAGCGGAATCCGTGTCCAACATCGAGGACTGGATTGCGTACCGGAAATCATTGTAGCCATCGTATCGCGGCAGGATGAACCGCTGCATGCTTCGCTCGATGGGCAAGCGAAGGGATGCCTCCGATGACCCTTCGGTGCGGGCCTGAACGTATATGGGACGCCGCTTCCCCGGCCTGAGAGGCTCCCACTCCCCTGATCCATGTGCTTTACGCTCCAGGTCTATGTCCGTGGCAATCAATGCACGCTCGTAGCCGTGGATGGTATCCAACGGGAAGGTGACCTCAAATTCAGGGCGCACCCGCTTCGGTGATGCTGAAAAGTGCCGTTGATCGCAGGTGTACCAAGCATCCAGAGATGCACACAACTCAAGAAGAAGGCGTTCCTCGTTACCAAGATCCGAATCCGGAATATGGATGCGTCCAGGAGGTCCTGCGTACAGGGTATCGAAGACGGCATCAAAGACCGTCACCATTTCAGTATCCGGTGTGACCGTCGCAGTATTCCCGGAAGATACCCGCTGTACAAAGTGCGCTGAGACGTCCAACGTATCCCATCCGACGCGCTGGACATGAAGTGTCTCAACGGCAAAGCGGTCGGGAGTGTCGCACCCCGAGATGATCCAGGACAACAACAGGGCCAGAGCGATTCTGCCAAACCTGTCCAATGAACAGGCAGGCATCCGCAACGGGCGTATCCCTTCGATATCCTGTCGGGACATGGACCCTACGGGTCGGTACGTTCCCGTGTAATGATGGGCTCGGCGTTGGCATGGACCAGACACCAGAGCTCTCTACCGTGCGGTTCGTCTGCCGCCGAGTAGCACAGCTTGTCACCGAAGACGACGAAATCATTGGGCGTCGATCCGAAGGAGCTTGGCCATGTATCGCGCAGCATCTCGGTTACATTTCCGTTGCTGCGCCACAACTCGACCCCATAACGCTGTGTACGCGCTGCGAAGTACACCCATTCCTCATCGTAGCTGATCAAGGCATGAGGATCAGATCCCATGCTGCCTTCATCGATATCCGCCACCATCTGGACGCCCGTCGAATCCGACCATCTCCAGAGCTCGAGGCCGTGCTCCCCATCTTCGGCCGCGAAGAACAAGACATCGCCATGGGAGTGCATCTCCTGAGGGTTGCCGTCCCGGTCCCCCGGACGCAGATCACGGACCAACACCGGCTCTTCACCCGGCGCAACGGCGAACAGTTCGATGCCGTATTCAGGATGATTTGCAGCAAAGAAAAGCCGACCGGCATGAGCCGTCAGTGAGCGCGGCGAGGAACTGTCGGTTCCGGGTCGAAGATCCGCAACCAACGCAGCCTCACTGCCGTCCCAGGACCACAATTCAATCCCGCTCTCTGGCGTGTAGGCGCTGAAATAAACCAGATCCCCTACTGCAACCAGGTCGGTCGGACGGGAACCTGACGGACCGGGGTTCAACTCCGCAGCCATGGTGACGGTCTCCCCATCGAACCTGAACAATTCGGTTCCATGACCGCTTCGTTCCGCTGCGAAAACAAGTTCGCTTCCGTGCACGGTATACCAGGCAGGATTGGCGCTTCCCGGTCCCTGATTGATATCGGCCGTCAATGAAACGCTTTCGCCGTCCCACTGCCACAGTTCGTAGCCTGCAACGTCATCGTTTGCTGTGAAGTAGACGACACCGTTGAACTCTGTGAAACCGACCGGCGATGAGCTGTTGGGGCTTTCTCCAATGTCCTTGATCAACCGATCCTCGGTCCCATCAAGCACGAAGAGCTCCCGGCCATACGGCTCCTTGAGTGCCGTAAAGTGCAATTGGTCCTGGTAGACGAAAAACCGGGCAGGAGCCGCATTTCCCTCACCGGGCTCGATATCCGTCAGGCGAGTCAATCCGCGCTCATCAAGGCGCCAGATCTCCGAGCCGAACGTCATGTCGTTCAGTTGCAGATACAGATCGCCATTCCAGACCAGCATCTGGTTTGGGTTTCCCGCATCGGGACCAGGGATGGCATCCATGACAAGCCCATCAAGGTCAGGGGCTGATGAGCAGGCACTCAGAAAGAGCGCAAGGAACAGTCCAATGGAAGGCAGACGAGTCATCGGGGTAGGTAGATCGTTGGGTTTCGACTGGGTGCGCTAACGACCGCCGGCGCAGAAGGTTTTTTTGATTTTGGACGGAATCGACTCCTTGCGACCTGGAAGGCGTCCAACGAAGGCAATCAAGACGCCGTCGAGCTCCTGAGATTGGCAATTCACCCTGCTTTGTACACAAGGATCCTCTCGCTGTCTAGTTTGTGCCAAAGGCACGTCGGCAAGTCACTATTCCCTCCAATGCATCTGTCCATGAAGCCATCCATCGGAAGAAGTGCCCTCCTAGTGTTCCTGCTCCTGCTCCCTGCCCTCACGGTACATGGCCGTCAGACGGTCAGGCTGACCCTCACCGGGCAGGTGACAGACGCCGAAACCGGCGTGCCGCTTTCGGGGGCGCATGTTTTCATTGCCTCCTCGATGCTGGGAACCACCTCCGATCGCAATGGAGCATATACACTTACCGATGTGCCACTTGGGGCCCACCGCCTGTATGTCTCCATGTTGGGATTCGAAGACGACTTTCTGGACATCCTGTTGCGGGACAATACGGATCAACAGTTCGATTTCGAACTGCAGCCCTCGGTTCTGGAGATTGGCGAAATCGTCGTCGAAGCAGAGCGTGACCGGCGTTGGAAACGCCGACTGGAACGCTTCACCCGCGAATTCATCGGAGAAACGCCGAATGCCGAGCAGACGGTCATCCTGAATCCGGAGGTGCTCGACTTTGAGGAGGCGCGAGGTACGTTCAAAGCGCACGCATCCGCACCGCTGCTCATCGAGAACAGGGCCTTGGGGTATCGCATACAGTATTTCATGAGTGACTTCGAAAGCACGCCGGGGCGGGTCCGATACGACGGCGAAGGCCTGTATGAGGAACTGGATGCGGCCGATGCCGAAGAGGCGGCCCTGTGGGAGACCAGGCGAAGGGAGGCCTTCATCGGCTCCTTCCGGCACTTCATGCTTGCACTCATTGCGGGGCGCAGCGAAGCACAAGGATTCCAGACCTACAGCCGACCGAGTGCTGGCTCCAAGCGTGGGGATGCTTTTTCGGCAGCCTCCACCATTGCCAACCAACGATTTCCCGTAAAGCCGGAGACCTTGCTGTCCGAGGGACAGACGGACGGGGAATACATCCTGGATTTCGACGGACACCTGGAAATCATTTTCATGGGAGAACAGGAAGATCCCGCTTATCTGGACTGGTCGTTACGCCCGGAGCGGTCCAATCCCCGATTCCAGACGTCCTGGACGTTTCTGGATCATGGTCCCGCCATCGTGGACTACAAGGGAGACACGCTGGACCCGTACGCCGTCGTCTTCATGGGGTACTGGGCATTCGAGCGCGTGGCAGATGATCCGCCTCGCGAGTACCGTCCGGGCAATGCCAGCCCTCGGTGACATACTCGCGCTCGCCAGCCTTCCCAGGCCGCTCAGGCAACGAACGCCGACTCCAGATGCTCGATGTCCAATGAGGCTCCGCTGCCCACAATGGCAATGATATCGAAGCGACACGGCGTGCCCTCCAGCTTGCGCTCGTGCAGGAAGGCTTCAGCTGCCATGGTCAGATTACGTCGTTTGGCAGCCCCGACGGCCGCTTCGGGCGCGGCAAACGCAGCATCTTGACGCCATTTCACCTCAATAAATACCAAATCTCCTCCCCGTTCGTAATCGGATGCGGGAAGAAACGCTATGAGATCCATCTCCGCTTTCATGAAGCGATAGTTGCGCTCCAATATGACGTAGCCTTTCTGTTCCAGATATCGGGCAGCGATATCTTCGCCCGCGGCTCCTTTCTGCTGCTTGGGTGATGGCATCGATCAGGAATGGTTGAATGGTTGGTAGGTGCGAATGCAGGACGGGCGATTACAGGAGGTCGAAAGCAGATTCGTGCAACACGGCATGCCCCTGACAGGATCCATGCGGCTTCACTGCACACGGTGCGAAGTGCCTCCGGTTGGTGGTATCTTACTGCCTGGAATAGACACGCTTTCGCCTACCACGTACCCTCGTGTTCGCAACAAACGGCATACTGACACTCACGACCGACTTCGGCACGCAGGACGGATACGTTGCAGCCATGAAGGGCGTAATGCTGGGTATCAATCCGGAGCTTCGGTTGGTAGACGTGGCCCATGACGTCGCGGCCCACGATATCATGGAGGGAGCCTTCATCCTGCGCAGCGTCGCAGCCTCCTTCCCACCCGGAACGGTGCACCTGGCCGTTGTCGACCCGGGTGTCGGCTCTGTCCGAAAGCCGATTGCCATGAAGTACCAAAATCAGCTTTTTGTCGGGCCCGACAATGGTCTCTTTTCGCTGGTGCTTGCCGATAAGACAGCTGACCAGGTCGTCGAACTGGACCAACCCCGCTTCTGGCGCCAAGAACGTGTAAGCGCAACGTTTCATGGACGGGACATCTTTGCTCCCATTGCAGCGCGCTTGGCATCTGGCCTGTCCCTTTCATCAGCGGGTACTCCTACGGACAGCATGCGCTCCCTGTACTGGGCACTCCCGATTTCTGATGATCAGGGCATCCAGGGCTGGGTCGTACATATCGACCGATTCGGTAACTGCATCACCAATATTGAACGCAGCCAGTTCGATGCGCAGCGCCGAGGACGGGATTTCAAGTGCTATGCGGGGACATCCATCATCGCGGTGAACAGTGTGACCTATTCCGACGTTGATGCAGGAGAAGCAACGGTTCTTTTCAACAGCCAGGACCATTTGGAGATTGCCATCCATCAGGGATCGGCAGCCAACCTGCTCGACATCCGAAAAGGCGCTCCTGTCAACATCCTCTTCATGGACGACAAAACGTAAGATTGTACGTGGATCCTGACGTAGACGACCTGTATCTGTATGCCCAGCTGGTGGCTAAGAGCGCTGACGAAGCAGTAGCTCTGGTTCACGCCGCGCTTAGAGAGCAAGAACGGGGACATCATACTGATGCGGGCGAACTGATTAACCGTATCTGGCATCATCATCATGCCTCCGGACGATCCATGCCGGAGGGCGCATGGTTAGCCGCTCGCGAGGTGCCGGCATCGTTGGATAGTATCCTCCCCGGGCTCATGGCACGCGTTCCTCCCTCCCGCAGACTTGCCATCGCAAGAGCTTTCCGTGGCGCAGACATGTCGGAATCGTCTGAGAAGGAGCTTTTTCTGCGGGCCATCCAACGGGCGCTCGATGCTGAGAAGAAGACGCACATCGGACGCCAGATAACCATGGAGGCCCTCGAAGCCTCCATGAATCGCTACCTGTCATCGCACCTGGCTCCGGTACCCGACACGCTTCGTCAGGCCGTGAGGCAGGTAAGTGAACCGTCGAAAAAGGGTAGAAAAGACCGCCTACCGCTGCCGGCACGTATTGCTGCGGGTGTTCTGGTCATTCTTCTGTCGGCTGCCATCGGATCCTGGATCACTTCGGAGCCTGGACCCTCGTCAACACCCCGCTCCGAGCTGTTCGACGGCCTGGCGGGCTTGACCGTTCAAGAAGCTGAATTCAGGAGTTCAGACCCTGAGCAAGTGGAACGCTATGTGGCCGATCGCCTTGATCAGCGCCTGCGCATACCACGTCTTGAGGAGGGCGCTCTGGAGGGTGTTTCGACGGTGGAACTGCGTTCCAGCCTGAAGCTCCCTGTGGTCCATTACGAGGACCGGACGGGTGGAGATAGGGTCTCTGTATTCGTCATGGACTATCGCTTTCTGGAACGTGCACGCAATGCGTTCATGATCGACGAACGGATACTCAATCAGATAGCAGAGGAGAGTGCAATAGACATACGCAACGCGCCCGACTACTACCGTGTGGCATGGCGATACCGCGATGACATCTACGTGGCCATAACCAGCACGGTAGATTCCTCCCTGCGGGAACGCTTCCTCTTTGACTGATACCGAATCGGACGGACTGTCGCGGCCATCAGTGATCCGGAATCTCGATGCGGAAGGTTGTCCCTTCTCCGAGACGGGACCCGACCAAGGTGAGCGAGCCGCCATGGTAGTCCTCAATGATCCTCTTCGCCAGACTCAGTCCCAGCCCCCACCCCCTTTGCTTGGTACTGTAGCCGGGGCGGAAAATGTTCTTCCACTGTCGCCGGTCAATACCCTTGCCGGTATCCGAGACATCAATACGGATGCGATTGTTCGCGCCTGATACCTCCATACGGATGGTACCCCGACCATCTTCCATGGCATCAAGCGCATTCTTGAGAAGGTTCTCGATGACCCATTCAAACAGGTCGGCATTGAGCGGAGCCTCCAAATGGGCTGTGTCATCAACGTGAACTCGGATGAACGCCCCCCGCTTGGGCAGTCGACGACGGATGTAGTCCGCGGTTGTTTCGAGGACCGGTGCGATGGGTTGCCGATCAAGCTTGGGCAGGCTCCCGATGTCGGAAAAGCGCGAGGTCACGCGTTCAAGACGATCAATATCTTTTTCAATCTCCAGAAAAGCCTCCTCATCTGATTCATTGGAGGCCCCTTCCTTCCGATTCAGACGGAGCATCTCAACCCATCCCATAAGGCTTGAGATCGGCGTTCCCAGTTGGTGCGCCGCCTCCTTGGCCATGCCGACCCAGAGGCTGCTCTGCTCGCTTCGCCGGATGTAAGAGAAACCGAAATATCCAACGAGCACAAACAGACCGACAAAGAGCAGTTGGATGTAGGGAAACCATCGCAACCGAGCAACGAGATCAGATTCGCCATAGTACAATTTCTGCACAAAGCGCGTTGCCGGAAACAGGTCCGTTTCCGGGAAATTGACAACGATCGGGATGGGTTCATTGATCAGAGCCAATTCCTGGGCACGGGCGAGCAACTGCTCCACGTATGCCTCACGCTTTTCTTCGGAGACGCCCTCAAACGATTCGACGGGGACATCCACATTCCTCCAAAAACCGGGCAGGCCCGACGCTGAATCAACAACAATGGCCGGAATGCCGCTTTGCAGCTGCGTATTGGATACGATGGCGTCTTGGATGAAGGTAATCCCCTGGTCCACATGACCGGTCCGTGCCCATGCCAACGCAGCCCGGTATCGCTGCACATCCTCGGGCGTCAGACCCGCAATACCGCGAACACCTTGAACCAGCTGCTCGAGGGCGTCATAATCGGCTGCAGAGGGCTGCATGGCCGCTTCTTGCTGCGCCAGGGGGACCTGCTCAAGAGCTTGGGCCCAGAGCTCTATCACGGCCGTCTCGCGAGCCTTCAACTGCGCAACCAATCGGGTCGTATACCAGAGGGAGGCAACGGCAATGAGCCCTGCAAAGGCAATCAGCCCGAGCTTGAGATTTGTGGAAAGGCGATAGGCGCGCATCCGCCTCTAACACACGATGGTCTGCTCCCGTTTCGGGCCGGAAGACACGATGCTGGCAGGAACCTTCAGGTAATCTGAGATGAAAGCAAGGTAATCCCTTGCCTCCGTTGGGAGTTGCTCCATCGATGTCGCACCGGTAATATCCTGCTTCCAACCCGGAAGCGTCTCATATTCCGGCTCGATACCCTCCAGTGTGCGAATGTCGTTGGGAAAACGGCGGGAGCTCTTTCCGTTGATCCGGTAGCCCGTGCACACCTTGATCTCCTCAAGTCCGGAGAGGACATCCAGCTTGGTAATGGCAAGATCCGTAAAGCCGTTGATCATGGTCGTGTATCGAAGGGCGACCAGGTCGAGCCAACCACACCGACGCGGGCGGCCTGTGGTTGCCCCGAATTCCGCACCGGTTCGCCGGAGTTCCTCGCCGGTTTCATCGAGCAGCTCCGTTGGGAAAGGACCGTTTCCGACCCGGGTACAGTAGGCCTTCACAATTCCGATGACCCGCTCCACAGCCGTTGGGGGCACACCCAAGCCGGTACAACACCCCCCTACCGTCGGATGGGATGACGTGACGAAGGGATAGGTACCGAAATCCACGTCCAGCAGCGAGCCTTGTGCGCCCTCGGCAAGCACCCGTTTTCCATCAGCCAGGGCCTGACCAAGCAACTCCGTGGTGTCGGTCACGAATGGATCAATAATCTTGTCGAACTCCACGTATTCGTCGATGATGGCATCGACGTCGAGTTCATCCGCCCCGTACACGTTCTGGAGAATGGCGTTCTTCTCCTCCATGGACGTGATGAGTTTCTTTCGGAGTACATCCCTGTCAAGGAGATCCACTACACGAATACCGGTGCGAGCAAATTTGTCGACATACGAAGGGCCGATTCCCCGCCCGGTGGTACCGATGGCTCCCGCATCGCGCCACCGCTCCCTCGCCTCTTCCACCTTCTTGTGATAGGGCATGATCAGGTGGGCGTTGTGGGAAATGTGGAGCCGACCTTCAACCTCGTACCCAAGGTTCCTGATCATCTCGATTTCCTTCATCACCGCAACGGGATCAATGACCACTCCGTTGCCGATGACACATTGCACGCCCTCGTGGAAAATGCCGCTGGGCACGAGATGAAGGACGAATTCCTTGTCCTCCCAGCAAATGGTATGGCCGGCATTGGCGCCTCCCTGGTACCTGGCCACAATATCAATGTCCTTTGCGATGAGGTCGACAATCTTGCCTTTCCCCTCGTCGCCCCACTGGCTTCCGATGACAACCGTTACTGGCATGTTGGGATGGAGTTGATGACTGCGGAAGTCCGCATGGTTGGTTTGATGATGTCAGGCGCAAGGTGTGGCGTCACTGTCAGGTGACGACCAGCCGCTGTATACCGCACGAAATGATGGAGGCGGCGGACAGGTGTCCGCCGCCTCCCCAAGCATCAGGAGGACTGCTGCGGTGGCTCCTCCAAAGAACTCGTTACAAATCGATTACCCTTCATCCTCGAAACTCTTCGCGGCCTCCTCGACCGATTCGAAGTGTTTGAAGACGGTAATCAGTTTCGTGATGACCAGCAGGGACTGGATACGATCAGCGACACTTGCGAGACGCAAGTCACCGCCCGCATTCCGCATCGTCGTCGTGGCACTGATCAGCATGCCAAGCCCGCTCGAGTTCATGAACTTGACCTTCGACAGGTCCACAACCACATTGGTCTTGCCTGCTTCTTTCAGTTCATGCAGCGAGTCGTGCAGCTTCGAGCCGTCGGGCCCACCCATCACATTGCCTTTCAGCGTGATGATTACGCAGTTGTACCGCTCGTCTACGTTGTAATTCATGATGCCTCACACGGATCTGGCGTTCACGTCGAAGTGCCCCCTGCGGGATACTCAACGCCCTGCTGATGCTCGCTTTCGCAGCTCGAGAACGATGGGCGAGGCGACGAAAACGGAGGAATACGTTCCGATCAAAATGCCGATGATCAAAGCGAAAGCAAAGCCGCGCAATACCTCTCCACCGAATATAAAGAGGACCGCTACCACGAACAAGGTCGTTCCCGAGGTCACCAACGTACGGCTGAGCGTGTTGTTGATGGACTTGTTTACGATGTGCTCGTAGGACTCGGACTTGAAGATACCGGTGTATTCCCTTATTCGGTCAAACACAACCACCGTGTCGTTCAGCGAATATCCGACGATGGTAAGGAAGGCGGCAATGATTGTCTGATCGATCTGCAGGGAGAAGGGCACGAATCCATGGAAGATGGAGAAGATGCCCAGCGTAATGGTCACATCGTGGAAGAGGGCTGCCACGGCGCCGACGCCGAAGCGCCATTCAAAGCGCAGCAGGATGTAGACGAAAATGACAAGCAGCGAGCCGAGGATCGAGTAGATGGCCCCGCGCTTGAGATCGTCGGCGAAGCGCGGGCTAACCGCGTAGGTCCCCTCGATCGTCGGCTCGGATCCAGGGAAGTCCCGCTCGATAGCGCTGACGATAGTGTTCTGCACCACCGTGACATCCTCATCGCCCACGGCACGTACCAGCAGCATGTCCTCGCCGTAGGATTTCACTTCCGGCTCGGCGCCAAGGGCATCGGTCAGGGTAGACCGCACGGCCGTCACGTCGAGTTGTTGCGTGGAGTCGATGACGAACTCACGCCCCCCACGGAAGTCAATGCCCACCTCGAGTCCATGCAGGAAGAGGGAGACCACGGAAGCCAGGATCAGGATGCCGGAAATGACATATCCCTTCCGGCGCGATGCCGTGAACTGGAAATTCGAATTTTCTAGAATACGCATGATTATCGTGTGTTCAGGGCCAGTCGGCCCGTTGAATGCTTTTGTTCTCCGCTGCCATCAACCGAAGTTGACTGCCAGTTTGCGCTCGATCACGGCGTAATCCATGATGATGCGCGAGAAGACGATGGCGGTGAACATGGAGGAAAGGATGCCGGCCATCAGCGTCACGGCAAAGCCCTGAATGGGGCCTACACCGAACGAATACAGGATGACGCCCACGAAAAACGTGGTGATGTTGGCGTCGAAAATGGCCGAAAGAGCCTTGGCGTATCCTCCATCAATGGATGCCTTGAGGGTCTTACCGGTAGACATTTCCTCCCTCACCCGCTCGAAGATCAGCACGTTGGCGTCAACGGCCATACCGATCGTGAGCACGATACCGGCAATACCCGGTAGGGTGAGCGTGGCCTGGAAACCGGCAAGGATACCCAGGATGAACAGGATGTTCAGGATCAGCGCCAGGTCGGCAATCATGCCCGCCGAGCGGTAGTACACGATCATGAACAGGGCAACGAGCAGCAGTCCGAACATGACCGAATTCAATCCAGCCTTGATCGATGCGGCCCCAAGGCTGGGACCAACCGTGGATTCTTCGACGATCTCTACAGGGGCTGGCAGCGCACCCGACTTGAGAACGGTCACGATATCCTGCGCCTCCTCCTGGGAGTCCAGGTTGGTGATGTTTGAGCGTCCTCCCGTAATACGCTGCAGGACGTTCGGCCAGGAGTAGACCACTCCATCGAGCACGATGGCCACGTTCTTGCCCACGTTGGCACCCGTAACGCGAGCCCACGTGCGAGCACCCTCCGAGTTCATTGTCATGCTGACTTCAGGCACGTTGGTCAGCTGCTCGAAGTCCACGCGCGCGTCCGTGATAACGTCGCCGGTCAGCTCGATGTCCGTGCGCACACCGAGGAGCCGGTACAGCTCCAGTCCATCCGCCGTGGTCCCGATGGGTGCAGACGTGTACATGTACTTGATACCGCGTGGGATCAGGTCCTGCACGGCAGGGGCGGAGAGCAACTGGTTGACAGCTGCCGTGTCTTCCTCCGCCACGATACCGAGTTCGACACCCTGTCCAGTGGGCTGCATGACATCGAGTAGCAGGTTGCCAGATCCTGCGTCATCGCCAGCAAGCAATTCGTTGACGTCGAACGTGGTATCCGCGTCCATGACCGCGGTCGAGTCCATTTCCTCCTCGTAGAAATCAATCAAGCGCTGCAACGCTCTCACATTCTCACCCGGGTCCACCATGAGCCGGAACTCAAGGCGAGCAGTACCCCGGAGCAATCCGCGGATACGCTCGGGATCATCAATGCCGGGAAGCTCGACGATAATGCGGCGGCTACCCTGCTGCTGGATTGAAGGCTCCGTGACGCCGTAGCGGTCCACGCGGTCCCGGATGATGGACATAGCCCGGGAGACCGCTTCTCCTGCTTCCGTCTGCAGGTAGGCCGCAACCTCGGCATTCGTCGAACGGCGGGTGATTCCCGCCGCTTCATTCCGGAAATAGCGCGAAAGCCGGGCATCAGGATCGCGGGCTTCGAACGCATCTACGAATACCTGTATGAAGTCGCCGTCCGTGGACTGAAGGGACTGGGCGACAGCCGTCTCCATCACTTCCTGGAAGGCTTCGTCCACATCGGTTGCCAACTCGCGCACCAGGGCGTCCACGCGGACTTCCAGGGCCACGTGCATGCCGCCCAGAAGGTCCAGTCCGAGGTTCAGTGCTTTCTCGTCAATCGTGCGAATGCGCACAACGTTGTCGTTTTCGAAAGCCTGCCGCTCGTCTGCGGTCATGGCTTCCATCTCCTGGTTGAGGAAGTACTTCTGGGCCGACGGGTACAGGTAGTAACCGGACAGAACCAGAAAGAATACCGTCAGGAAAATCTTGAATCCGTTTCCTTGCATGATGGTCTATGAGATAGGGTCAGAAAGGGAAAGGTCGCCGCTTGGTCACACGACGACACGGCGCAGGACGCTTGGCTCAAACCGGACCGGCCGGGCGCAAGGTCGTGCACAGGGAAAAGGCGAAAAATTGGGAGGTGTCCTACGGGGCGCGCGGACTGAGCTCACCGAAACCTGCAGCAGAGGCCACTCCCGGTGGGAGCAGGGTCGCATGGACGGCCGGCGCGAGGCCGCTTCTGACGGACTCCATCACGCCAGGAGGGACGACCACGAACGGACTGTGATCCGATGGAGATCGCAGGTGTTCTGCACCAGAGGACGAAGCAGGCGCAACATTCGCTGCCCGCAGCATGGCATCCTCCAACACGCCATTGAGGAAGTCCTGGACATCAGAGGACAGACCCTCCTTTCCTGCTACCTGCTGGATATCTGTTCGGGAGAAGGCAACAGCGCCCGGAGCCAACACACCAAGCAACACGCTCCCCAGGAGGAGAGCGGAGCACAGGCGGGTCATGCGAGAGGGCTTGGCCTTCATGGAAGGTGCGGTCAGAAAAGGGGTTCAG
>Ga0255776_10005569_pt1 | contig 13042 bp, 15 predicted proteins | sample 071ome_19_FD_179974 | JGI IMG/M metagenome (GOLD analysis project Ga0255776, IMG submission 179974) | Coastal salt marsh microbial communities from the Groves Creek Marsh, Skidaway Island, Georgia - 071413AT metaG (version 2) | ecosystem: Environmental > Aquatic > Marine > Intertidal zone >...
ATGTAGTTTGATTGGTTTTCTTTTATGCGGATCAAGCAACTCCATTTTTCTTTTCTTATTTGTCTGTTGGCTAAAATTTGCCTGAGTCTTGGTGCTGAGATTAAAGAAACCCATGCAATCATTGGCGAATGGGTTACTACCGAACGCCTGATTTCCGAAGAGGAAAGCGATTGGAAGATTGAAAAATCGGCCCTTCTAGACCTTAAACAAGCAATCAGTGCGGAACTTGGGGAACTGAATGCCAAGCTTAAGGAAACCGAAGAGGAAGCGGTGGGGGCAGCCAAGCAGCGACAAGATTTAACTGCCCGTAAGGATGCGGCCCAGCAGGCAACCCGCTCCCTACACCAAGGACTTGACCGTGCTGTAGCCAAATTGGAACGGGCTTTCTCCCTGCTGCCCACTCCGGTGGCTGAGCGCCTCGCTCCTTACCTTAAAAAGCTGTTACCCGCTAAAGGGATGCCCATGCCACCCCTTCGCCAACGGGTGGACGCACTGGTATCCCTGTTACAGGCAATCCAGAATTTCCACCGGTCGGTTACTTTGGAAAGACAGGAATTCACACTCGATGATAACCAGTCTCGGGAATTTCAGGTTATGTACTTTGGATTGGGCACCGCTTACTTCGTGAATGAGTCAGGCACCGTTGCCGGATATGGCCAACCAGGGGACAACGGCTGGCAATGGACTCGCTCCGATAGTCTTGCCGGTGAAATTTCCACCGGGGTGGATATGCTAAATAACCGGGCGATGCCACGCTTTCTCGAACTTCCTATCCCTGCACCGCAGAGAATTGACCGATGAGAAATTTATTTCCAAGTCTGCTTCTTTGCCTTTTGGGAGTGGTCCATTTATCGGCTCAATCTATTCAGCAGGTACGGGCAGGTGCACGCAATGATTTAAAGGATTCCATCGAGCGGCTTGCCCTGCTTCGCCAACAAATCGAACAGCAAAAAACTCCTCTCGCTCAGGAAGTAGCCAGACTGGAACGGGATGCCCGTCAGAAAAGAGCGGAAATTGACCGCCGATTGCGCCAGCGGGACAATCGCGATGCCAGCCTGCTTCAACTTAAAGATGAGGTACGGGAAAATGAAGCCGCCCTCGAAACTTCTCTGCGGTTGTTAAAAGATTATGCCCGTGGTTGGAACCAGTCTATTCCCTCCTCCGAGCGGATTCTGCATTCCCAAGCTCTTTCATCTGCCCTCTCCAAGGAAAAGGGTGACCAGGCAAGCACCTTTACCGCCTATCTTGAGGTGGCGGAACTTTCCACTTCATCCCTCTTAAAGCAGGCGGGTGGAGGAGTGTATCTGGGTGATGCGATTGTGCCCCCTGAAGGAATCCGGGAGTCCGGTACTTTTTGGACAGTTGGCCCCCTGCTTTATTTCCGGGGGGATGGTGGGAGTTCCGGTTTTCTGGATAAGAGTTATGAGCAGGTCCAGGACACAGGAATGGACATGACCGCAGCTTCGGTCAAAAAAAATACCCCACCCCGCCTCTTAGTCGCGAATCAGTCAACCTCACAAATGATCGGGCAATCCCTGCAGGTGGAAACAGAAGAGCTCACTCCCCTACCCATGGACCCCAGCTTGGGCAAAGCCTTGGTGATCGAGGGAAGCGAGCCCACCCTGCTTGAGGAAATGCAAAAGGGAGGGATTTGGATCTATCCTATCCTCTTCTTTGCCTTGGCATCAGTCCTTATTGCTCTTTTTAAAGCTGCTCAGATCTTGCGGATTCCTTTTCCGCATGGCCCCGTTACTCTAGCAGGAAATTTTGGCGGCCCTTTTGAGCTGCTCCGTAAAACTGCTCAGGGCTACCGCGGAAACAAGCCGGAGATCCTCGAGGAAATTCTCTACGAAATTATTATCGACTGGCAGGCAAGATTGGAGAAAGGGATGCCCCTCATCGCCATTACCGCTGCCACCGCACCCTTGCTTGGATTGCTTGGTACGGTAACGGGAATGATCGATGTGTTCCGACAAATCACCAACTTTGCCAATCCCGAAAACAGTGAATTGGCACGGGGTATTTCCGAGGCACTGGTGACCACTAAGTTTGGATTGATTACTGCGATTCCTTCATTGATTGCCCATGCCCTGCTCTCCCGCAGGTTGCAGGGGCTGGTTTCCAAGATGGAAGGATTTTCGGCCCGCTTGGTGCATCTGAAAAAAGAGGCACCCAAAGAAATAGCTGCTCAGTCAGAAAAAAAGGATGAATCCACTGGTTGAATTTTTGGACCAGGCAAATTTTGTCTGGGAAAAAGGGGGTACCCTGATGCCAGCACTTGGACTGCTTGCAGTTTATCTCTATTATTTAGCATTTGATCTTTGGCTCCGTTTGCGTGCGGTAATTCCCTCCGACCTTCGTGCCTTTCCCCGAGAAAAATGGGGAGCATTCAAAGGCGGTGGACGGGTGGACAGGATTATCCGATACTGCCTTGCAGACCATAGTGACCGCAAGGAAACCCAGCTCCGGTTTGAGCGGGTACGACGAGGGGAATCTTCCTATCTAAACCGTCGGTTACGCTTTCTTTTTGTACTCGCCAGTTCTGCCCCATTGATTGGTTTACTTGGAACGGTGGCAGGAATGTTGCGTACCTTCGATGGTCTCAGCATGCAGGACAGTTACAAGATGGACCTGGTGGCAGGAGGTATCTCCCAGGCTCTGGTGACCACTCAGGCGGGTCTGCTGATCGCCATTCCTGCAATCGCAATGATTCATCTCTTAAACCGGAGAAAAAAGGACTGGTTGCAGTGTATCAACCGCCTAGAGAGCTTATCCCTGCGTCAGGTGCCCAATCCCATTGCCCAATGAAAAGAAGAAACAGGCAGTTGGAAAGCAATGACTCGGATGCGATCAATGTATCCCCCCTGATTGATGTGGTTTTCATTTTGCTAATCTTTTTCATCGTTTCCGCCACTTTTGTGACTCTCCCAGGCATTGAAGTAACCCGACCTCAGGCAGTTACCGGAAAAGCTCTCGAAAAAAACGCCGTCATTTTTGCCCTCTCTGGAGAAAACGAAATTAAGTATGCGGGGTCCACAGTGCAACTGGAAGAGATTCCAACTCTGGTTGAACAAGCAAGCAAGGACCGGGGAAAACCAGTGGTTATTCAGGTGGATCAATGGGCGGATGCCTCAATTCTCGCTAAAATCGTGGCCCAAGCCCGAAAAAAATCCAGCGATGTATCCATTGCCACCCGCAAGCCCAGAGCATGAGAAGAAGACTGACACAGGAACCTGAAAGTACCGAGATCAATGTATCTCCCCTGATCGACCTAGTTTTCATTCTTTTGATCTTTTTTATTGTGGCCACCTCCTTTGTCAATGAAGTGGGGATCACTCCGAAACATAAGGACACCGCCTCCTCATCCGCCAACCTCGAGGAACCCCTTGCTTTTGATTTGCCAGCTTCCGGACAATTATTGCAGGACGGCTCAGTCATCGGATTAGATCAGATTGCCCCTCTAGTTCGCAGTCGGTCTTCGGAGAAAAAACCTTCGGTATTGGTACGGGTATCTCCGGGTGCCCGGGCAGGATTGGCTGCCCAGGTAATGGATCAGGCCATGTGGGGAGGAGCTCAAGCGGTTAAACTCAGTCCTCTTGCTCAATGAAGGAGATCGCTGAATTGGACTGGACTCCCGGTTTGGAAAGTGAACCGCTGCCCAACCTGCGGCTCAAAAGTGTCGCCCTGGCGGTACTGGCATCGTTTGGCCTGTTTTGCCTGCTCCCCCTGTCTGAATTCGTCAGGCCCGAGGAGTGGATCGTCCGACCCGCCGAAATCCCCACCTACACACCACCTCCCCCTCCGGCTACAGAGATGGAAAAAGCAGTGGTCAAAAAGCTGGATCTTCCCGCCCCCACCCTGGAAACTCCACCCGTACAATTACTCAATGAACCGAGTGCAGCCACTCTAGAAGTGGGCCCGGGTGACTTTAAAGCCGCTTTCTCACTGGCCACCTTTAATCCGGCACCCACTGGGTTTGCTTCGGAACTGGTTTTTGCGATGCATCAACTGGACCGTAACCCGGGTGTAATAAAGCGGGGAAGTTTGGTTTACCCTGCACATCTTAGACGCAAGGGTTTGGAGGGTGAAGTAAAGCTTCTTGTTCAAATCAATGAGACCGGGCGGGTAAAAGTGCTGGAAACTGTATCCTCCACCCATCCTGATTTTGTTGATGCTTCCCGCAAAGCGGCCGAAGGCTCGGTCTATGAACCTCCCACCCGCAACGGCAAACCGGTAAAAGTGGAATTTTATCTGCCCGTTCGTTTTTCCATGCTCAAATGAAAAAAGTTTTCTGCTCTTATTTATTTTTATCTGCTTTGACTCTCTCAGCTATGGGCAAGGCACCCCTGCCCGAGCTCACTCAGGATTTCTGGAATGATCCCACCTTCGTTAAAGGGTTTATGGGAGATTACGGGTTTCGCAGTGAAGTTGAGCCTAGAATAGATAAGTCAGAGCAGTTCATTCTCCGCGAAGTGGTGGCCAAAGCAGAAAATCAGCTCGAGGAAGCGATTAAGTACCTCGAATCTAAAATTAATGATAAAACCAGCGCAGCCCTCGATTTTGCCCTGGCTACCATGTATTACCAAATGGGTCGCCTGACCCGCTCCGAGCAAACCTATAATCAGGCCCTGAAAAAATTTCCTTCCTTTTTGCGTGCACTGAAAAACTTGGGGTTTGTTCAGCTCAGCCTGGGCAAACTCGATGAGGCATCGAAAAACCTGGCTAAAGCAATCAGCCTTGGCGAAGCCGATGGGATCAGTTATGTGGCCCTTGGCTACTGCCATCTCTCGCTCGGACGGGTGGTATCCGCAGAAAATGCCTACCGCATGGCAATCCTGCTCCACCCGGAAAGTATAGATGCACGCAATGGTCTGGTAAACTGTCTGCTTTCCACCAATCGTTTTGCGGAAGCCCTTGCCTTGCTGGATGAGTTACTTGAGGCCAAGCCTTACGATCTTTTCTGTCACAAAGCCCGGGCATCCGCCCTGCAGGGACTTAGCAGGGAAGAGGATGCAGTGATCGCTCTAGAAACCCTACGCAGAATGAATAAACTAGACGCAGCAGGAACTCTCTCGCTCGGAGACCTCTATCATAATCTTGATTTACATGACCTCTCCCTTGCTGCCTACCAACAGGCTCTAGCCAAAAAGGAAAAACTGAGCCTCTCCCGCTATGCTAGAGCAGCCAAGGTGTTGATCAACCGTAGTTCCTTTGGTGCGGGGTTTAAATACTTAGAGGATATCGAAAAAATATTTGGTAAAGGATACACCCCTGCGGATGAACGAGAGATCCGCATGTTACAGGCAGAAGTACGGCTGGCTACCGGCAAACATAAGGATGCAGAAAATATTCTCGAGGATCTGATCCAAAAACAACCGCTCGATGGAGAGGCTTTGCTTTTATCCGCCAGGCTGGCTGCGGATAATCTCGACTACGCCAAGGCTGCCCTGAGGTTTGAACGGGCCGCTAAGATTGCAGATTTTGAAGTGGACGCTCTGATTGAACATGCCCGCATGCTGGTCAGTGCCAAAGATTACCAGCAGGCATCGGATCTTTTAGAGAGGGCCCAAGCCCTCTCTCCCCAGCCCCGGGTAGCCCGCTATTTACAAGCGATTAACAACCTTAACCTAAGTGCCCGTAAAAGCCTCTAAGGCCCGACCATTATTTCTTGTACGCATCAACGCATCATGATACGTTGATATGTATATGACCACAGGCCGTTCACTCAAAGAGCGATTCGCTGAGAAAAAACCTTTATTTTCGGTGGAATTTTTCCCACCTAAGGATGATGCAGGCGGAGAGCGCATGTTGCAAACCGCAGCACAGTTCGAGCCACACCAACCTGATTTTGTATCGATTACTTATGGTGCCGGTGGAGGCACCCGTGCAACCACCCTTCGCTATGCCAAGTTACTGCAAGAGGAACATGGCTTTGAAGTGATGCCTCACTTAACCTGTGTGGGACATACCCGGGATGAACTGCTGGAAATCCTCGAAGAATTTGCCGAGGCTGGGTTTCGAAATGTGATGGCATTGCGTGGAGACCCCCCCAAGGGAGAAACCACTTTTAAGCCAGTACCTGGTGGACTATCCTACGGATCCGACCTTGTTTCTTTAATCCGGAATAACTTCCCAGATTTTGGCATCGGTGTCGGGGGATATCCCGAAAAGCACCCGGAGGCAGAGTCTGCAGAGATTGATCTGCAAAACCTCAAAACCAAAGTGGAGGCGGGAGCAGACTTCATTACCACCCAGCTATTTTTTGACAACGCAGTGTACCATCATTTCGTGAAGCGTTGCTGCAGTGCAGGAATCACAATTCCGGTACTGCCCGGCTTACTCCCAGTGCTTTCGATCGGTCAGGTTAGGCGCTTTTGTGCGATGTGTGAGGCCGGACTACCCACAGAATTAGAGAATACGCTCGAAAACTCCGTAGAGGAAGACCAACCCACCGTAGGGGCTGACTGGGCCCTTAAACAGGTTAGAGATCTTCTGGACAAAGGGGCACCGGGCTATCACCTCTATGCCCTAAATAAATCCAAGAGTACTCTCCAGATTCTCGAGGGTTTGAGCCGAAAGTAATTAGATTCCTGACACTTCCTCTATGGTGGCCTGAGCTTTCAGACCGTCGAGAAACTCCTCAAATACTTTATCTTTTTTCCGTTCGGTTAGATATTCGATCACCTTTTCCTTGATCTCCTCAAATGCGGTAACCTTGGAGGGAATTTTTTCGTGTAACTGAATAAGATGCCACCCGAACTGGGTACGAACCGGCTCACTCAATTCTCCTGCTTCTAGGGCATAGGCCGCTTTTTCGAATTCGGGAACCATTCTCCCCTTTCCAAATGTACCCAAATTTCCGTCGTTTCCTTTATCATCGGATTCTGCTCGGACCAGTTCGGTAAAGTCCTCCCCAGTTAGGAGGCGTTCGCGTAGGACTTTGACATCCTCCAACGCCTTTTCAAATTCCACATCTGTCTTCGCCATCTTTAGCACATGGGAAGCAGCGAGCATTTCCTCGGTCCGGAAAAGTTCGGGCCTGTCCTCGTAATACTTAAGAGCATCTTTCTCCGAAACTGGCTCGCATTTGGATTCATCCTCAAGAAGTTGATTGAACCGCATTTGATCGGATAGTTCCCTTTTCAAATCATCATGATTCTTGATCATGGGATTTTTGATTTTTTCGAAGGCTTTTTTGCCCCCATTTTGTTTCATCCACAACTTGATCTTCTTTTGCAGTTCGACTGAATCGACCTTGTATTTGCGCCTTCTGCTTTCCTGAGCCATAAGTGCCTGATCAATTAGACGTTCCTTGGCCAGATCGAGGGCCGAAATCATGATGATTTCGCGTGGTTTACCGGGCATTCCTTTGGCAACATTTTCAAACAGAGCCTCTGCCTGGCGTTCGATCGCCCAATCGGGAATGATTTGATCGTTTATTTTGATCGACATAACAACACCACTATCCACTTAGCCTTAATCTGCCAAGATTGTAAGCACCAGATATGGATTCTCAAAATCGTCTCAATTAAATTGACCTATGTCCCTACTCAAGACATAAGGGGTATTAAATTGATTTATGAGTAAGCCAGACCGAGCATCCTGGGAAAATTTTTCCGATTATTTAATCAGCCAGGGCCTGCGTATGACCGGTCAGCGCAAGGCTGTATTTGATGCACTATTTCGCCAATCCGGTCATTTCACCGCTGACCAATTGCTTCAGGATGCACAGAAAATGGATGATACCGTATCCCGGGCCACAGTTTACCGCTGCCTTCCCTTGCTGGTTGGTAGTGGGACGGTACGGAAAATTGATGTGGGACAGGATAATAAATTTTATGCCCTCAATGAATCAAGTGCGACCTTCAAGGCTCAGGTAATTTGTTCGGATTGTGACAAAATTTTTGATGTCGATGCACCTTTTATGGAATGGTATGGCCGTACCGTATCCGAGAAACTAGGATTGGAAGTAAGTGATCAGCGACTGCAAGTACAGGCTAACTGCCCCGCCTTTGCCGAAAAAGGAGCATGTTCCAAAACCAATTAATTTTGTCTCATGGTCACAATTACTCCTCCTTCCCTGCAAGTTTTTCGCCATTCAAAAAATGGTGCAAAGCTTTCGGATCAGCAGGAAGAAATTCTCCACCTAAAAAAGGAAAAAAACGCAGTTTTGCTCTGCCACAACTATCAGATCGACCCCATTCAGGAAGTGGCTGATTATGTGGGTGATTCCCTCGGACTTGCCCGGCAGGCTGCACAAACCGATGCTGAAATCATTGTTTTTTGTGGCGTCCACTTTATGGCGGAAACCGCCAAAATCCTCAATCCATCCAAGACCGTGCTGCTGCCCGACCTTGATGCCGGTTGCTCTCTCTCCGATTCATGTCCCGCCGATCAACTGGCGAAGTATCGAGAAGAAAACCCTGATCTTTTTGTGGTTGCTTATGTGAACTGCTCTGCCGCAGTCAAAGGATTGAGCGATGTGATCTGTACCAGTGGAAACGCCATAAATATCGTCAATAAAGTACCGGCAGACCGCGAAATTTTATTTGTACCTGATCAGAATCTCGGTCAGTGGGTTATGGGTCAGACAAGTCGCAAGATGCGTCTATGGCCGGGCAGTTGCTATGCTCATGTTCTTTTCACCAAGGAATCAATCGAAAGATGCCGTTTGGAATATCCGAATGCTCCAGTAGTGGCTCACCCTGAATGTATCCAAACCGTGCGTGACATGGCGGATGAAGTGTGCAGTACGGAAAAAATGGTTTCGTACTGCCAGAATCATAGCTCGGACACCTTCATTATTCTGACTGAGTCCGGGATGATGCATCGTTTGACTCGCGAATTACCTGACAAGCAATTTGTAGCCGGCCCCACCGGACACTGTGCATGTAACGATTGCCGCTACATGAAAATGAACACCATTCCCAAATTGGTAAACTGCCTCAAAGAAGGATCCCCCGAAATTTCGTTAACTGATGAGTTGATTGATCGGGCAAAACTACCGATCGAGCGAATGCTCGAATGGAGTGCCTGACCATATTTTTTCGTAATTTTTCAATTTTGTTTTGACCTGAACTTTGAGATTTTCGATGTAATTACTCGTGGAAGTTTTGGTGGGGGACAAACGAAGGGATGACTTGCAACAATGGATTGATCGGTCCACCCCTTATGGCATGTGCGATTTGTCGGTCGCCTCCGCAGACGCCAGTTTCCGACGATATTTCCGAATTGATACTAAAGATGGATCAAAAATCGTCATGGATGCCCCGCCCCATCTCGAACCTTCTACTTCGTTTGTCGAACTCGCGACTGCGATGTCTGATGCCGGTATTCAGGTTCCCAAAATCGGTCATCTTGATCTGGAACTTGGATTTTTAATCCTATCCGATTTTGGCGACATTCACCTGCAGGATGCCATTGAGAGCGAAGATCGTAATCAATTATACGACCTCGCAATTGAAGAAATCCTCAAGATGCAGAAGAACCTGCGTCAACACTCTTCAACCCTACCTGTGCTTGACCTGAATTGGCAGGTCAAAGAACTGGAAATCTTTCGGGAATGGTGCCTTCCCCAAGTTCCCCATGATGAATTTATTAACTATTCAATGCCTTTACTGGATGGAGTAGATGCTATTCCCAAATGCTTCATTCACCGGGACTTTCATTCCCGGAATATATTGGTTCTTAAAGATGGATCGGTTGGGCTAATTGATTTTCAGGGTGCGATGCTCGGCCCCGTCACTTATGATTTGGTATCCTTGCTGCGGGATTGCTATGTCGACAACTCGCCAGAGTGGATTTCCCGCCAAGTCAGGAACTTCCGTACCCAGCTTATTCAAAATGGCCTGCTAAAGCCTGATACGGATGAAGAAACGGTAAACCGATGGTTTAACTGGTCTGGATTGCAACGTCACCTGAAATGCCTGGGCATTTTTCACCGTTTAAAGCTCAGGGATGGAAAGCCGCAATATCTGATTGAAGTCCCACGGGTGCTTAACTATGTCAGGCAGGTCTTAAATAACTATCCCGAACTTTGCGACCTTCAAGCACTGGTGGACGAGGCCACCATTTTGTCTCCTCTTTCCTGAAAGCAGCATGAAGGCGATGGTACTGGCTGCTGGCTTCGGTAACCGCTTACGCCCCCTTACCGACCATACACCTAAACCGCTTGTAACAGTGGGTGGAAAACCCTTAATCATTCATCACCTTGAAAAGTTAAAGCAAGCAGGCTACAGTGATGTGGTTATTAATCTTGGCCATCTTGGCTCCAAAATTTCAGACACACTGGGAGATGGCTCAGACTTGGGGGTATCCATTCAATATTCAGATGAAGGTCCAGATCCCCTTGAAACCGGTGGCGGTTTGACCAAGGCACTTCCCCTACTGGGAGATGAACCGTTTCTTGTGGTGAATGGTGATGTCTGGTGTGACCTAGATTTTTCCTCAATCCCAAAGAAAATGAGGATGGGTGACCTAGCTACGCTCTACCTTGTGCCCCGTCCTCAATGGCGGGAAAAGGGAGATTTCTCGCTCAATGAAGGCCGGGTTATCGAATCCGAAACACCCCAGTTTCTCTACGCTGGGATCGCTCTCTATCATCCCAGAATTCTCGATGGTGCCCGGGTTGAAAAGTTTTCGATTGTGCCTCGCCTAAGGAATGCAATTTCACAAAACCTTGTGGGAGGGATCTTGTTCGATGAGGAATGGGATGATGTGGGGACTCCAGAGCGACTGAGTGCTCTTCAGGAACTGTACGGAGCTTAAAAAGGCTTTTCTGATTTCTTGGGAACTAGGCGATCACGCATCGATGGAGCGTCAGCCGGCCCGTATGCTTCCACCACATAGGCAACAACATCCTTCAAAGTACCATCTGAAATATTCTGGGATGCAACCATCATTAGCTTACCCCCTTCGTCTTTGGGATGATACCCCCTTATCCCCTTTCGGAATTTTCGCAATTGATCCAGAAAATACCAGCCCTCTAGCCTATTGAGTGCAGGTCCTAGTGCCAAACGATTGCCCTCTGCATTCTCGCCGTGGCAGCTCGCACATCGTTGCTCATAAAATTTTTTCCCTTTTTCAACATCTCCTTTCACTGTTCGGACTGCCGGTTTGGGATCCTGCTGGGAAAACCAGTCAGCGAGAAGTGCAGATTCAAGGTCATTATTTATCTTCCTCGCCCCCAACCCCATCATATGCTCTGATCGGTTTTCCGGGTTTTGTCCACGCAAACCGGAACGGAATTTTTGTAACTGGTCGTAGATGTACCAATATTCCATTCCATCCAGGATGGGCCCTCGCTGTGCCTCTTTTGTTCCATGGCATACCCGGCACTCGCTTACCAGGGCATCCACCCTTGCCATTGATTCAATTTCCATGCTCTTGGTGATATGGGAAACGGCACGGTCACCTTCCGTTTTGCAGGAGATTAGAGCCATAGCCAAAAAAGGTGCCCAAAAGAAGAACTTCACAATGCCTAATCTAATTGTTCCCATCCTCTGGCTCAAGCGACAAAGCTTTACCCTTCTTATTCTATGCCTAGAATAAGGATTAAGACCATGAGCTTTGCCATTTCACTCCAACAAATAACCAAGAGCTTCCCGCCCGCTGTTCTTGCGCTGGATTCCATAGACCTTGAAGTCTCTGAGGGTGAATTTATGGTAGTCGTTGGCCCCTCAGGATGTGGAAAGAGCACGCTGCTCCGATTGGTTGCCGGTTTGGAAAGCCCAACGCGAGGATCGATGAAAATTCTTGGACAGGATGCAAGTAAACTCCTGCCAGAAGAGAGAGATATCGGTATGGTCTTTCAGCACTATGCCCTGTTCCCCCATCTTTCAGTACGCGATAATATGGCATATGGATTAAAGGTCAGGCAATTATCGGCACCTGAAATTCGGCAAAAAGTGGAAAGCGTTGCCAAAAAACTCGACATCTATGAACTCCTTTCTCGTAAGCCTGCTCAGCTAAGTGGCGGGCAAAGACAACGGGTGGCCCTGGGTCGCCTACTCTCGAGTGACCCTAAGATTCATTTATTTGATGAACCGCTGGGCAATTTAGATCCTCAATTTCGGGTAAAAATGCGCACCGAACTAGCCCATTTACACCAGGCCACGCCACGCACCACCCTCTATGTCACTCATGATCAGGCGGAAGCTATGACCCTGGGAGAAAGAATTTGTGTATTGCGAAAAGGCAAAATTTTGCAAACTGGTAGTCCCGAAGAAATTTACCATCGTCCAGCCCATCGATTTGTAGCTGAATTTGTTGGCTCACCCGGGGTCGTTTGCCTCGATGGAAGGTTGAAAAAAGGGGAAGAAAATGGCCTTATTTTTCAATCCGGCTCGATTCAATTTCCTGTCCCCAATCAGGACCTTCCCCTCGGTTCAATCACCCTTGGAATAAGACCTGAAAACTGGCTACTTACCACTCCCGAAGAGGGTGCAATAATCGGCCCAATAAACCGGGTGGAAAACTTGGGTGACCATCAAATTTTTGAGGTTTCAATACCCCATAATGTTATTTACATAAAAACTTACAGTTCAAAACATAAGGTAAAAGAAAATATTGGAATATCACCGGACCTGGAAAAGGCTCACTGGTTTGAAAGATACACCGGGAAACGGATCTGAAATTCAGGACACCACCCAGTCCGAAAGAGCGGTTCTTATGCGCCTAAAAAAGTAGCCAAAAAGAAGAATAAAAGGAACCATAGCCAAGACCCCAGCTGCGAGTCCAACAGCCTCCGGTATCCGATAACTGGAATCCCCAAGTTTTGCCAAAACAAGTGGTAAAGTAAGTTGCTCTTTACCCAATACCAGAAGAGGGAGCAGATGTTCCTGCCACGATAGAAAGAAATGAAGAATTCCATAGGTCAGGAAAGCGGGCATCACCAAGGGAAGAAGAGTGAAAAAAAGAAGGGTGAGAGATTGTCCCTCCAACCTGGCTAAATCAATCAGCTCATCAGGAATTTTTCGAAAAACCTGGGTAAAAAAGATCACTCCCAATCCACTGGACACTCCAGAAAACAACAATCCATAAT
>Ga0255776_10005579_pt1 | contig 13032 bp, 16 predicted proteins | sample 071ome_19_FD_179974 | JGI IMG/M metagenome (GOLD analysis project Ga0255776, IMG submission 179974) | Coastal salt marsh microbial communities from the Groves Creek Marsh, Skidaway Island, Georgia - 071413AT metaG (version 2) | ecosystem: Environmental > Aquatic > Marine > Intertidal zone >...
TAAACCTTGTAGACCAAATACTGCCCATACTGGAAGATGGTGGTGTGTACGTTGACTTCGAAGACCATAGAGAACAACACAACTATGAATTCAAGGCCGTGGACAAGGATTATCTTGCACACATCACATGGCCAGACAACCATCCATGTGCGGGACAACCCATACAGTTGAGGGACTACCAGGTAGAGACCATAAACAAATTCATCGAGAATCCACAGTGCATACAGGAGATCGCCACCGGAGCAGGTAAGACCATAATAACCGCGGCGTTGTGCCAACTAGTGGAACCTTACGGCAGGACACTGACCATAGTGCCCAACAAAAGTCTTGTGACACAGACCGAAGAAGACTTCCTTGCTTGTAATCTAGATGTTGGTGTGTACTACGGCGACAGGAAAGAACTAGGTAGGTTCAACACCATAGCCACGTGGCAATCGTTGAATGTGTTAGAGAAGAAAAGTAAGGACGAGCACACAACCGAGTTCCTAGAAGCCATACAAGGCATCAACACCATAATAATAGATGAGGTTCACATGGCAAAGGCGGACGTGTTGAAGAGATTGCTCACAGGTCCTTTCGCACACTGTGGCATACGTTGGGGACTGACCGGTACCGTGCCAAAGGCGGACTACGAATTCATGGGATTGAAATGTAGCATAGGCGAAGTGGCCAACAGGATACAGGCCAGTGAACTACAGGACAAGGGAGTGTTGGCCAATTGCCACGTCAATGTACTACAGACACAGGATCACCCACAGTTCAAGACCTACGGGGAGGAACTTAAATGGCTCACAACAGATCAAACTAGAATGACATGGGTGGCACAGACCATTGAAAGCATAGCCACATCGGGCAACACACTGATACTGGTGGACAGGATATCCGCCGGTGAGATACTCGAAAAGAAAATCAAGGACGCTGTGTTCGTGTCCGGAGCAACCAAAAACATAGACAGGAAGGAGCAATATGATGAAATATCTACTGCGACAAATAAGGTTATTATTGCCACATATGGAGTTGCCGCTGTTGGCATTAATATTCCTAGGATTTTTAATCTTGTTCTCATAGAACCAGGCAAGTCATTCGTGAGGGTGATACAGTCAATAGGACGTGGGATCAGGAAGGCAGAGGACAAGGACAGTGTGCAGATCTGGGACATTACCAGCAGTTGCAAGTTCGCGAAAAGACACCTAGGGGCGAGGAAAAAGTTTTACAAAGAGGCCAATTACCCGTATAATATAGAAAAGATAGATTATGAAAATCCTTACACTTGATGACAGGACATACAAATTAGAGAAGATCCCAGAATGGGTGGATGAGAAATTGAGGTTCGCAGTGCTAGACAATTCTGATCCTAACAACCCAGACTTCTTCTACATACCTTTGATATTCCTGGAAAGTTTCAACGCACCCGCGGCGGTGTTGGAGATCGGTGATCACAAGATCAAGATGCCGTTAGATTGGAAGATGCTGATAGGCGAGGCCGGACAGTCAGAGATGCATGTGTTACCGATAACCAGTCTCAACGACAGAGGTTTTGACGCTTTCACATTCAATCCGTTATCCAGCACCAAACCTGAATTCATGCCCATAGACGTGGTGGACATCTACACAGAAGTAAAATGGTACTTCCCCAAGATCAAGTCGGGACAGATGTTGGCAGTTCCATTGACCAATGGACGTAGACCCATGTGTGCCTATTTCGTCAAGGACATATCCAGGCAGTGCGAGCAGGTTGATTATGGCTCAGTCTGGTAGGCGAACAATCACGATAGATGCGCCTGTAATAATAACCAGCAACAAGATTGCTGTGTGGATGAATGAGGATTGGATGCATGACTTCTTTGACTTCATGAAGGAGAATAAATTCAAACTTTCAGGTTTACAACACATGCATAATAAAATAAAATTAACATTCGTAACAGCAAAAGAATGTACGATGTTTGGATTAAAATATGCCAGCAGAAAAAAATAGAAAATTTTTTGATTTGAGGAATGGTCTTAAGGCCGTGGACTTTAGGAACAAAGACTACTTTGACAGGATAGACGACAAGGAGCAGTCATTGTATTCACCTTACATGCTGATGAGGTATGTATCGAGCTGTTCTTCCAAGGATCGTTTCTACGTGGAACATTACGTGGAGATGATCAATGAATGTGTTAATAAAAACATGAAAGAGCTATCATGGTACAAAAATCATAAAAAATTATCTTGGATATTAACTTCTATGTGTGGTTCTCTGCAACAGCAGTTTCATCCATTTATTAAACCCATGAAGAGAGTTACAAATAAAAGTTTAGAAAAATTATCAAAAATATATCCACAATGGCACATAGATGATTTAGAAGCACTAGACAAAATATTAACTGATCGAGAACTAGAGGAACTACTTGAAGAGCATGGCATCAACGAATAAATGCACATACTGTGGCAAGGAGTTCGCTAAGGAAAGAACCTTGCAGGTACACCTGTGTGAACCCAAACGCAGATATCTACAACGAGATGAGAAGTGGGTGGTCAACGCATTCATGGTGTTCCAGAGATTTTATCAGATACACCAACACAACTCCAAACCTAAGACATACGATGATTTTGTCAAGAGCGCATACTACAATGCGTTCGTTAAGTTTGGCAGATACATCATGCATATCAACCCATTGTATCCAGACAAGTACATAGACTATGTGCTACGATCAAAGATCAAACTAGACCACTGGGCTAGAGATGATCTATATGAGGAGTACCTGATAGAAACTTTGAAGTCAGAGCCGGTAGAATCGGCCTTGCAACGTAGCATAGCGACAATGATGGACTGGGCTAACGAACAGAACGCACAGTGGAGTGACTACTTCAGATTGGTCAACACCAATCGAGCAGTGCAACACATACAACAAGGTGCGATAAGTCCATGGCTACTGTTAGGTTGCAGTGCAGGAAAGAAAATGTTAAAATCATTTAACGACGAGCAACTACAGATGATAGAGAGATTCATAAACCCAAGTTTCTGGCCAAGCAAGATCAAGAGCTATCCAGCAGACCTATTGTTGGTTCAGGAGACGGCTAGGGAGGCCAAGATTGTCTAAGATTGATCTAGAGATAGCGGACAATTTGGATTTCGAAGACGGGGACTGTGCGGTGGTAATCAAAGAAGACGGATCAATAGGAAGGGTGATTATGCCAGACATCAACAGGAATGTTCTTGATTCAGAAGGATACAGGAAACTGTTAGACGTACTAGAAGTTTTACAGCCGGGATCACGTGACAAGATGATACAACATGCTGAAAAAGGCAAAGGGAGTATGCACTAATGCCTGATGTAGATATAGACTTCTTCGACAGGGACGGGGTGCTGAAACTTTTCAAACACACACCGGCATCGATGATCAAAGATGGCAAGACCGAAAAACACAAGACGGGAGTTTACTTCCATGCTGTTCCTGAACACCCAGTGACTGGAAACTCATCGTTAGATTACAAGAAGGCCGAGGACAGAGGATATTTCAAGATAGACATGTTGAACGTGAACATATACAAAGAAGTCAAGTCAGAGCAGGAACTGGTAGAACTAATGATACAGGAGCCAGATTGGGACATGCTGAAGGATCCAAAGACCGTGGAGAACCTTTTCCACCTAAATGGACACTTCAATATAGTGTCAAAGTTAGAGCCAAAGAATATCGAACAACTGGCCGCAGTGTTGGCCATAATACGTCCCGCCAAGAGGCAGTTGATGTACAAAGACTGGCAGGACATAATGAAGGAAGTGTGGACTAGACCCACAGACGGCTCATACTTCTTCAAGAAGTCACACGCTATAGCCTATGCACAGGCCATAGTGGTACAGATGAATCTCATTACGAGAGCTAAATATAGTTTTGATGCTACATCAAAAACCTAAAAAAAAGATACCCAAACATCCTAGTAAAAAACATCGCAGTCCAACTCGCTCCGAGCTCGGATCATACCAAGCCAACAATCCATTGACCAAGTACGTGGAAAGAGTCAATGGAATAAACTGTACTGAGAAGAACTAGACTGGTTTGCGGACCAATTGGATTGTCCTACGCTTGACGCGTTTCTTTGAGATATCAGAAAGTCTCACAGTTGGTCCATGCACTATCTCAACATCCTTAGAGTTCAAAGTGACTAGTGTGGTCCTGAAATACTTGAACTCACCTTTGAGGAATATGTTAATGGGCAGTTTACGATTGGACTCGTGCCACCAGGTCTCGCCACATTTAAGGTATCTCATCTTGTCCTGTGGTAGCATCAATCTACCGTAATCATAGAAACTGATCACGTTGGTGTCCTCGTTCTGTATTATGCCCACGTACTCCAGATCGCCCTTTCGGATCAGGCTCAGGAAAGGGAATTTATCCCTTAATGTGTTAAAAATTTCGTTCATTCTATATCTATAAATACTGTTAAATATGTACTATGCAAACAGTATCAAGGTATTTACTAGATCAATTGGTAATAGCCTACATAAATGGTTATCACGGAAGGAACTCAAAGGTGTACGATAGGCGATTAACACTGCACAGGGGTGTGAACAATCCCATAACTTTCACGTTCAAGAACGAGGACCAGAAGGCGCAAGACATCACAGCAAAGACCTACGAATTTAACATGATTGATACAGAGACCAAAAAAGCGGTGTTGACCAAGACACTGACTATATTGGACGACGGATCTACAGTGAGCACGAAAGGCGATGCGAGCTGTACGATCACAGAAGGTGACTTGTTGCCATTGGATGCCAAGTTCTACAACTTCTCTGTAAAGGAAGTTAAATCAGACGGCAGTAGAGAAGTCACATACGCCGACACAGGATACGCGGCCGCCGGTACCATAGAGCTGTTAGATGGCGCATATCCGGAATTTGTGGCTAGCACGGAAATTACCAGTTTTACATCAGCACAAGGACCTTTAACAAACACATCAGGCTCTATAGATGCTAGACCTGGAATTAATAATAACAAAGCACTACACACCATCGCAGTGTACACCAAGAACTTCTCAGGAAGCATGCGGGTACAGGGAACTATGAGTTCAACTCCTAGTTCTGGTGATTGGTTTGACATTACCATGGATGGTGAAGCAAATCCCACCAACACATTTACCAACTCTACCACAGTCACCAACTACAACTTCACGGGTGTGTTCCACAACATTAGATTCACTTGGGGCAACGACACAGGTAATACCGGCCTGATTGACAAAATACTCTACAGACAGTAAAATATAGTTTATGAACCTGATCCAGAACACAATTCTGACTAGCCTACCTGCGAATCGGAAGAAGACACCCAGTGGGTGGATCAGTTTCAACGCACCCTGCTGTGTGTACAATGGAGAGACTGCGGACAAGAAGAAGCGTGGTGGCATCATGACAAGTGCCGACGGCACCATCAGTTATCACTGTTTCAACTGTGGATTCAAGACCAGTTACGTGATTGGACGCAAGTTGACCTACAAGATGCGGCAGTTCATGGGCTACATAGGCATACCCGAAGACACCATCAAGAAACTGGCCATAGAGGCCATACGTGAAGAAGAGAGTGACGCCAAGTATGAGAAGAAGAAATTTGTAACTTTCAAAAAGAAATCCTTACCCAAGAACACACACAAACTGGACGTGTGGTTGGAGAAGTATGTGGCCAATGACCTAACGGAGCCACAATGGAAGAAGATAGACGGATTGTTGAAATATCTAGAAGGCAGGGGCATTGGAGCAGACTGGTATGACTTCATGTATTCGCCAGACAAGATGTGGGACATACATCAGAGACTGTTGATCCCGTTCTACTGGAAAGGAGAAGTGGTCGGTTACACGGGTCGGGTGTTTGAAGAGTCCAGGGCCGTGAAGTATTACACCGATGTGTGGCCGGGATACGTGTTCAACATGGACGCACAGGACTGGATGAGGAAATTCGTGTTGGTCACTGAAGGACCATTTGACGCCATAGCCGTTTCTGGTGTGAGCATACTAGGTTCTGAGGTAAACGAAACACAAAAGGAATTGATAGACGGACTGGGCAGGCAGGTTATAGTGGTACCTGACAGAGACGCACCAGGGCAGAAATTGGTAGACCAGGCTACGGAGTTTGGGTGGAGTGTGGCATTTCCAGAATGGGACAAAACGGTTGGCGATGTGGCGGATGCTGTGTTAAAATATGGTAGACTGTTTACTATACAATCAATATTGAAAACTACAGAATCTAGTAAACTTAAAATAGACTTGAAGAGAAAGATGTATGGCCGAATACACATTTGATGTACAGAAACTTTATATAGAGATGCTACTGGCAGATGCGGAATCTTTCGCTAGGGCACAGAACATATTCAAACCAGAATCGTTTGACCGTAAACTGCAACCCATAGCCAAGTTCGTCAAGGACTACATGGACGAGTACAAGGTCATGCCGGACGTGGAACAGGTCAACGCTAAGCACGACATCAAACTGAAGTCGGCCAAGGATCTAGATCCAAGCCACTTCAACTGGTTGCTGGACGAGTTTGAAACATTCTCGAGGCACAAGGCATTAGAACACGCAATACTTCAATCAGCGGACCTACTAGAGAAAGGCGATTATGCCCCAGTGGAGGACATGGTCAAGGAAGCGGTCAGCGTGGGACTGACCAGAGACCTTGGTACGGACTATTTCGAGGATCCCAAGGGAAGACTGACAGCCCTCAAGGACAATAACGGACAGATCAGTACTGGCTGGGCCAACCTAGACAAGAAACTGTTTGGCGGTTTCAACCGTGGAGAACTAAACATATTTGCAGGTGGATCAGGCGCAGGTAAGAGTTTGTTCTTGCAGAATCTTGCGGTGAACTGGGCCACTGCTGGTCTGAACGTGTGTTACATATCTTTCGAGTTGAGTGAACAACTTACAGCCATGAGGCTGGATGCCATGATGACCAACATACCTACACGTAAGGTGTTTCCGGAGATAGACAACGTGGAGATGAAGGTCAAGATGATGGCAAAGAAATCCGGACTACTACAAATCAAATACCTGCCAAGCGGTAGCAACGTGTTGGACGTGAGAACATATCTCAAGGAACTAGAACTCAAAACCAAAAAGAAGATCGATTGTATCTTGATAGATTACTTGGATCTCATGATGCCAAAGAGCAAGAAGATATCACCAGCAGACTTGTTCATCAAAGACAAATATGTTTCGGAAGAGTTGAGAAACCTTGTTGTTGAGAAACAGTGCGTGTTAGCAACAGCATCACAATTGAATAGAGCGTCAGTAGAAGAGATCGAGTTTGATCACAGTCATATCTCGGGCGGACTGTCAAAGATACAAACTGCAGACAACGTGATAGGTATATTCACATCAAGAGCCATGAAAGAACGTGGAAGATACCAAATACAGTTCATGAAGACTAGGAGTTCAAGTGGTGTGGGACAGAAAGTGGATCTAGAGTTTGATGTTGACAGTTTAAGGATCAGAAGTCTAGATGAGGATGATTCACAAAGTTACAATCAACAAGGTAAGAACAAAATATACAATTCATTGAAACAGACTTCCAAGGTCACATCAAATGATACACCGACAGATGCTAGGGATGAAATACTAGACCCTAGAAAAGGTGATTCTCTAGGGGTCAAGGTTAAAGCCACCGTCGAGGGCGGAAAACTAAGACAACTTTTAAACGAAATACATTCCGACGAAGAACAATAATATGAAAAAAGTACACAGCTGGTTCTTGCCAGACTATGATAAGCACTACGAGGAATGGATGAATATCAATAACGAAACCACATATCAAAGACTACAAAGAGAGTACGCTTTGAATCAAGTCAAAAACTTCCGGACAGCAATCGACATTGGTGGTAACATCGGTTTCTGGAGCAGAGACTTCTGTGACAGATTTGAGAACGTGATAATCTTTGAGCCGGATACCTCTAACATAGAGTGCTTGGAGGCTAACCTTTCAGACAAACAGAACTATGTGTTGCACAAAGTGGGTCTGGGATCAAAGGAAGAGGTAAAAACTTTCTACAAATCTTTGACCACATCAGGTGGACACAGTTTCTTCAGAGACCAAGTGTTTGAGGATCAAGTTGAAGAAAGTCAGTTGCAAATAAAAAGGCTAGACGATTACGAGTACAAAGATGTAGGACTGATCAAGATAGACACACAAGGCAGTGAGTACGATATACTGCTGGGAGCAGAACAGACGTTATTCGAAAACGATTGTGTGCTGAACGTTGAGATCGAACACAAGAACGAGGCACAGCGAACCAAAGGCAAACAAATCATATCATACCTAGACAGCCTAGGCTACAGCGAATTCGGCAGATCACGTAAGAAGGAAGTGGTCTTTACCAAGAGGCGTAAAGCGTAAATTACCAGAGATAGCGTAAACGAGAAAATAACGCGAAGCGTTAAAAAAGCGTAAAACCTGTTTGAATCAAACCATAATTAAAATTATCATATGCTTGGAAAAAACAAGAACATCAACCCATTTGGTAGCCGGACATACTGCATGAAACCATTCACAAGTGCTTTCTCTGATTCCGTCAACCGATATAGACTCTGCGCAGACTGTGGTATCACGAAGGAGATAGAACACATGACGCTCGAAAACACGTTACCCATGGACTATTTCTTTTCCCCAGAGATGGACAAAGTTAGAGAGAAAATGCTCAAGGGCGAGCCTGTGAGTGGCTGTGAGATATGCTACGATTACGAGGAGAAATCGGGTTGGTCATTCCGGCAGGACTCCTTTAACCGTATGGGCAAGTACAATCTCGAAGGCTATCCCACGAGACCGATGAAGCCCACTATTAAACTAAGGATGATAGGCACCAAATGTAACCTCGGTTGTTTCATGTGCAGAGCCTATGATTCTTCCACGAGACGCATGGAATTGTCACAGGCGGATCTCTGGGATAAATGGAGAGCACTAGGCATAAAGGAGTACGAGGACGAGAAAGTGAGACCCATAGGAAACAAAAGATACAGGGAGGTGCTGTCACACCTCAAGGAGAAGGAAAAACTTATCCACCAGTACAGCATGTATGGGGGCGAGCCATTGATACTGGACAGGGTGTGGGAGATGCTAGACCAGGTGTCCGACGAACATGCCCAGGACCTGTTTGTCTGGATTAGTTCAAATCTCACACAACTGGACTTCAAGGGCAGGAAGGTGGAAGAACTAATTGAGAAATTCCCTAGATTTGACCTAGAAGTTTCCTGTGACCATTATGGAGAGAAACTGAGGTGGATACGCTACCCCATAGAGGTCGAGAAGTTCGAGGGGAACTTGCGCAGGGTAAAGAAGCACATCAAGTACATCATATGCACAGTGAACATACTTAACGTGTTTGACCTACGTGAGATCGAGGACTACTACAGGGAGAACTTTGGCTTGCCGGTGTCCTTCAACAATGTGCTGTACTCCCCGGAGAGTCTTTCCATTAAAAACCTACCCAATAAGTCGGAAATACCTTACGTGCCTGTGGAGATAGAGGCCGAACTGATGAAACCGGCAATTCCTTCGGAACTAGAGAAGGGCATTGAATACATACGCAGTTTAGAAGCACACAGGGGTTTCCCATATCCAGATGGGCTAAAATGGTAATACTATATTGGTAAATAACAACAGTTTTAAATTAAATTCTAATACAAGGAGTGATTGAATGAAAAACATAAAATGGTTGATCGCACACCAACCAGAAAGGCTTTTCCTTAGAACAGCAAAGGCATTTGCGAAAATGTTGGCGGAGGCCACTAAAGATATCAACATAGAGATTTTAACAACAGAACAGTACAAAGAAAAGTACGATCCAGAATTCACGCGAGACAAAATTTTTGATCTAGTACAGGACAATGTGATACAGATGTCCCAGACGGAAGTGTGGGAACTGGGTAACCTAACCCACGACGAGAACTGGTACGTGTTTGACATGCCATGGTTATTCAAGAGCCACGGGCACGCCAGGAGGGTGCTGGAGGGACCTATTGGTGACGTAATGAATCAAAGGCTCGCCAAACAAACAAAAATAAGGGGTCTGGCCTACACTTACTCGGGCGGTTACAGATGTGTGGGATCTAAGGTTCTCATAAAGAACCTTTCGGATCTTCAGACAAAAAAAATCAGGGCCAACTCAAATCCTATCACCCAGGATTACTGGAAAGCGATGGGTGTAGACGTGACTAACCAGAACGTTCACTTTGGAAGCAACGATCCGATCTTGCCCGAAGACATACACGGCAAGGACACCACCTACATCAGATACGAACAAGCAGATGCTTGGTTACACACTGAGCACTCTTTGTTTTTAACCAACATCTTGGTCAGCGAGAAATTCTTTTCAGACCTGTCCCAGGACATGCAGGAAACTTTCAAAAAGATCGCATTCGAGGCCGCAAGGCTGGAGAGAAAGTGGTCGCAGGAAGACGCCGAGAACTTTGTTGCGAAAGCAAGAGAGAAGAACACGCCGATCACGGAACTCTCAGACGACGACAAACAGACAATGAAAGAAAAGTCGAAACCGGTCTATGACAAATGGACCAAACGTTTCATGCCTGGCCTGATAGACGGCATCAACAGACTGCAGTAAGACATTTAAAAAAGGCGGCTACTGTCGCCTTTTTTTACGACCAAAAAATCAGTTGGTTAAATATTTCCATATGAAACTTTCCGAGTACGTCAAAAAATGGGAGTACGACGACCTAGACTATTACAATGACACCATTGGTCATGCTGACTTGTCTCAGCCCGGATGGTGGAGCAAGGGTAATGTGAATGTGCCTCCACTTAATTTTATAAAATCCATAACTAACCGACCTAGGCAAGACGGAAAGGACATGGATAACACATACACCTATGGAGAACACCCTATACTGGACCAGTGGGCAGAGAAATGCTTTCCGAGTATCAAATACAAACAAACCTTGGTACAACTACAAAAACCAGGAGAGAAAGTGGATCCACACGTTGACACACTGCACTCGCAAATCAAAGAATGGATAAAAGCGGAGCCTGGGTTGGGCGACATAGAACACTCTCTAGAAAAACCCAACAAACTCTTCAAGGCTGTGAGATTGTTCGTAGCAGTCGAGGATCACGTGGAGGGACAGGACTTTGTTATAAATGGTGAAAAATGGAAATGGAAAAAAGGTGATGTCATTTCGTTAAACGTTTGGAAGGGTTTACACAACACCATCAACCAAAGTGACGTTTATCGTTATATGATTAAAATAACTGGGTTGGACTCATGAAGATAGATAAATTATGGTCACAGTTTTCAGACAGACAGTTTAAATATCTAGCAAATATTATAGAACACACAGGCGATGGTTCTATCTGTGAGATAGGTGCGTTTGCTGGCAGTGTTGCTCGTGCCATCTGGCCGGCCGCAAAGGTAAAGAACAGGTCACTCTATCTTGTAGACAACTATCTGTTCCTACCGGAAAAATTAAGGCTACCGTTCTTTAAAATGGTTAAAAAAACTGTTTCAGACGATGACAGAATCCATTTGGTTTTGGAGGATAGCCATCAATACGACTGGTCAGCTCACGACTTTATAATTTTTAGTCATGCCGACTATAATCACATGGCAAAAGATTTTAATACCCTAATCAATTTAAAGAATAAAAGTGTGGCACTTGATCTTACACTTAACTGTTTACAGAGGACCAACCTAATATTATCTGCTATTAAGGAAAATATTCTAGCACCAAAATTTTACATAGATGGATTATTGATCTGCGGCGACAACATAGAATGTACTTTACCTTCCGAACATGGGGACTTTTTAGGACATCCAGTAAGGTATGCTAATAAACAAAAGGGTTCTTACAATAAGGCAATCAACGAAATACTGTCAAAGTTAAAGATGGTGTAGAGCCGCTGAGCGGCTCCACAGTGTTCAGATTAGAATGTGAACTTGATTCCAGCCGCGGCATCTTGTGTGTCAACACCGGATGTGACGTCTGTCATTTCAAAGGCACCGTACACACTGAAGTTCTCACCGATCTTCTTCTCGGCTCCTACTGTTGTGTATGCGTTACCATCCTTGATCTTGCCGTAACCCACTGAGTACGTTGTGTCTTCGATCACGTGCGAAGCAACGAATTCGTTGGCCTTGGTATCAAGGTTGGTCGATTCCACAGTCTTGATCGTGTGGTTGTAACCGATCGTTGTGGCATCAGTCAGATCGAATGAAGCACCAACACCCTTGTACTCGATGTTGTTCACTTTGTCATCTGTGTAGGCAATACCTAAATTTAGGTTATCACTCACATCCACAGACGCCGCTGTCTCGTAAACGTCCACACCAGACTTGCCGGTTGTTCCGTCCACTTTGATCAAGTTGTCCAACTGTATCGCACCAAAAGTGTTAGAGTAGACCACTGTGTGTGAGTCCCTGCTGAACAGTTTCTGTGCGGCACCGTTTCCATATTCCGGGAACGCATCTGTCTTAGATGTTACTGCGCCCTTGAACACCGAGTTCTGTCTACCCGCTGATATGATTCCAGCGGTGCCCATGTCCACACCGGCGAAGGCCAGTTTGGAATCGAATGGGTTGGAACCCGAGTCATCCGCGTCGATGTCCACCTCAAGGGTAGCGAATCCGTTCACGCCCTCTGCGATGTCCTGCGAGAAGTTTGCTCCGATCGAGGAACCATTGTTCTCGGCCTTTGATGTTGAAACGCCATTGGCGTCCTCGTTGTTGGAAAGCATGTAGTTCAGTGAACCGTACACTTCCATGTTAGCCGCTTCTGCTGGCTTGGGCTTCATTATGAAACCTATCACTATCAGTGCGATGATGATCGCCGCACCTATAGCCGTCTTCTTCTTTGTTATTTTCATTATAGATTTTTCTCCTATATAGTTTCTATATGACTTGTTTTTACTAATGCGAACACCAACACATGTCAGTGAGAGCATTTGCGATCACTGGCCTTGTGACCGCTCTGGATTGTAAGGCATATTTATCAAAAAAGCAACACTTAATAGTTGCGTTTGGTAAACTTTTTCCATGCGCTTGACGTCGAAT
>Ga0255776_10005582_pt1 | contig 13029 bp, 8 predicted proteins | sample 071ome_19_FD_179974 | JGI IMG/M metagenome (GOLD analysis project Ga0255776, IMG submission 179974) | Coastal salt marsh microbial communities from the Groves Creek Marsh, Skidaway Island, Georgia - 071413AT metaG (version 2) | ecosystem: Environmental > Aquatic > Marine > Intertidal zone > Salt...
GGCAGGCCAGATCTGCGCACAGGTCGTGCATGCGCACACAGCTTGCCGCCGCCTCTTCTGGCACCTCGTACCAACGCACAATAGAGGCCACCTGCGACGCGGTCTCGCGATCCGTCCAAACAAATATGCACGGACGGCGAGTAGAGGAAGTCCATACCGGCCAGGTAAACGCAAAGCGCGGATCTTTGACGATGATCGGCTCGGGGTGCTCGCCCAGCCATTTTTCAACTACATCCGCATTAACAAAGGGCAGTAGCCCCGGCTGAAAAACCGACATATTAAAGTGTTTGAGCAGCGCCTCGTTGATCTGGTAGACCTGCGGATTTTCGTAGTGTCCCTCGGGTTGATGTCCCTCCATCGGACGCATATCGAGCGGCGGCGTTACCGGAAACCCCTCTTCATACAGCTTCTTTGTCAGGCTAGAAGTGCCAGAACGCCAGCCCAAAATCATAACGATTGGATGGTCCATAACTCAATCCATCCTGTAGTGTTTGTCTTCGGGTAATGGGACGGGCTGATTCCCTTCGGTTTCAATGCTCCAGTCGGCCAGTCGCAGTCGTAAATCCGCCAGCACGGCCGCGTGATCTGCGACGTCAACGACGTTGTGTAATTCCCAGGGATCGGCGCGTAAATCGTAGAGTTCGTCTCGGTCTCCCTGCGCGTCGTGGACGTATTTCCACGATTCGGTGCGCACCATCTTTCGCCGTCCTTCCGCTTCCCGCCACTGCAAAGATCGCATCAGAGCCGACCTCCCCCAAGGCTGGGGCAAACGATTGAGATCCTCCTGAGTAAAGGCGGGGCCGCCGCTTCCGTATTCAGAAAATGTAGCATCGCGTGGAGCTGCATCGGTTACGGTAGGCAAGCAGGTCCCCTGCATAGCGCGCGGAGTATCTAGTCCTTGCAGTTCGAGCAGCGTGGGCACCACGTCGATTAGGTTGACCATGCTCGCATCGCGCAGCCCGGAAGATACCCGCCCTGGCCAAGAAACAATAAGCGGCACGCGGGTGAGGCAGTCGTAAAATACGCCCCCTTTACAGGTCATCCCGTGTTCTCCCATAAAGTCGCCGTGATCTGAACAAAAAACGACGATAGTATTTTCTCTCAACTGCAGCCGCTCTAGTGCGTCTAGTATCTGTCCGAGTCCGTCGTCGAGAAAGCGAACCATCCCGTAATAGGCCCCCATAACGCCGTATACATCGTCTATGTCATCGTCACGCCAGCTCAGTATATTGTGCAATACTCTATTGCGCTCTGGCGCTGTTCCATCGCTAAACTCATCGGCGCGCTGCGGCGGCAGTTCAATCTGATCGCGCGGGAACATAGAGGTGTATTGCCGAGGGGCCATCCACGGCTCATGTGGATCGGGCAAAGAAACCCAAAGAGCAAAGGGCGCATCCCGGTGCTGCTCTAAAAAGCGGACGGTCTGCCCGGCAATCAGTCCAGTTGAATGATCTTCGAGCGGTAAGTCGTTTGATCCATATGCAAAACTCGGCGTCTGAGACGGCATGGCCCGTATGCACTCGGCCAACTTGCGCCGGCCCTCTTCCGGGCGAAACCAATCCATGCCCCATGTGCTGGGTCCTTCGGACTGTCCCCCATGGGTAAACGCATTCCACACGTCAAAGAGGCGCCGATCTTCTTCTCGTACAAAGCAGTGATTCTTTCCTATCAACCCCGTCGTATACCCCGCATTCTTCCATATTTTCCACGCGTGCTCTACGCCTGCAGGCATGGGCGTTTGGTTGCGACGCCCGCCGTGCGTATGGGGAAACTGTGAAGCCCAGAAGGAAACTCGGGCTGGCATGCAAAGCGGGTGAGGCGTTATCGCGTGTTCAAAGAGCACGCCGTCGTCTGCCAACCTCTCCATCGACGGCGTCTGACAAAAGCTATTGCCATATAAATGACTGGCCGTCGCTTTTTGCTGGTCGCTCATAATGACCAATACGTTAGGTCTATCCATTACCTTTTCTCCCATGTGTGTCGAAAGCACCCAGCGCGCCCCGTCCCCGCTCCACGATCCGCGTAGCTAGATTCGCTGCCGCGCTCACTGCATCGTATAGGGCCTCACCTTGGGCCAGCCCATACAGCAGTCGTCCGTTAAAACAATCTCCCGCTCCTACGCTATTACCCGCTGATACGCGCCGAACATCGACCTGCCCCTGTGCTCCATCACGCGCTGCAAAAAGAGCGCCATCGGGACCCCGTTTGACGACCACGCGCTCCACGCCGCGGTCGAGCACTCGCTGGGCCAAATCCTCCGCGTTCTCCGCATCCTGCCAGACCAACAACTCCTCTTCCGTTCCAACTAGACAGTCGACCTGCTTCCACAGAGCATGCATTCGTTCAACGTCGACTCGTCCGGCAAACCAGGGGCTCACGTCAAAGACTACGAGCGTGCCCCATCGACGCAGAGCGGAAAAAACGGCGTGTAAGTCCGCCGCGTCTTCAGATTCGACACTGCCGTATCCGGCCGCAAAGAAAACCTGCGGCACGGGCAGCTCCAACGATGCCCGCCAGTCGACCTTCTCTCCCCTGTAGTAGTGAGACTGGCGCCTGCCAACCGCGTCGAGCGCAATGACGTGCACAGCGGTCCGAGCCGCTTTAAGTCCTGCGATATCGACCTCCACGCTTTCCAACCAGTTGCGCAGCGTATCGCCCCAGACATCCTGTCCCAAATTGGTATTTAGCGCAACCTGCTGTCCCAACCCACCCAGCACATAAGCCGTGGCCGCCCCGCATCCCCCGAGGACCCCATCGACGGGATTCCGGACAGTCTGAACGTTGTCGGACCAAACTTCCGCCGCCGGCCCTCCGAGTCCGGTGCCTCGCACAAGCACGTCTAAGACCGCATTGCCGGCAATCTGCACCAGGCCTTCAACGGGCGCTCGCATGAACTAGATCTCGAGGGCGGCTTTACCGCACACGTCGATAATAGCGTCGTATACGGGCCCAAACGGCGGCGCATAGGCCAAGTCCAGATGATGCACTTCGTCTACCGTCATACGCGCAAAGAGCGCCGTTGCCAGCGCATCGATTCGCCCAACTACACCCTCTTCACCCACCATCTGCGCACCGAGCAAGCGACGCGTTCGGCGCTCGACGACAATGCGCGTCTTAAGCGGCTTGCTCCCCGGGTAGTAACGGGCGCGCGAACGGCTCTCTCGTTCGAAAGAAACGGCGTCAAATCCCGCCCGCTTGGCCTCTCCTAACGAAAGTCCCGTTTGCGCTAAGCCATAGTCCAACACACGGGTTATCAGCGAGCCCGCCGTGCCGCGAAAGCGCTGAGCAGAAGACCGGCCGACGACGGCGCTTCCCACCTGATCTCCGGCAATACGACCCGTCCGATTTGCGGTCAGCGCCAGGGGCTTATGCACCTTTTGTCCGCTCACCACGTGTTTGACCTCGACGCAGTCTCCTGCAGCCCATATACCAGTTCGGCTAGTCTGCATTTGATCGTCGACGGCAATGGCGCCGCTGCGTCCCATTGCCAATCCAGCAGCGCGGGCCAGCCCTGCGCTCGGCTCTAGTCCAGTTGCCACAAGGACCATATCTGCCTGCAAGCGTTCCACATCGGTCTCGACGTGCGTTATGCGCCCGCTGTCTCCCGCTAACCCCTGCACCGACTGAGCGAGATTGAGCGCCACGCCGCAGTGGCGCATAGCGTCATATACGGGAGCGGCAAACGTGCGATCAAAGTCTCCGAGCAAGTGGGGTGAACGTCCCACGAGCGTCACTTCAAGACCGCGCCGCGCCAGCGACTCAACCATCTCTAACCCAATAAAACCTGCCCCAATAACGACCGCCCGGCGCGGTCTGTGCTCGTCGATAAACGTTCGAAGGGCAATCCCGTCTTCGAGGGAACGCAGGGTAAAGAGACCCTCTAATTCAGACCACCACGCAGGGCGAACCGCCGTTCCCCCCGTAGCCAACACAAGGTGGTCATAGGGCTCGTCAAAGGGCTGCCCAGATCGGGTCCGTCCCGCTATTATCCGCGCCCCGGGCCTTATCTCCTCTACGGCGTGACCGTAGCGCACATCGATGCCGCGATCTGCGATCTCTTGCGCAGAGAGGGCGAGCAGGTCTTCGTGCGAAGCAATATCACCCGCAATGTAATAGGGCATACCGCACGAGGCGTAGGAGGCGAAATTCGTCTTTTCAAAAACAACGACCTCTGCTGAAGGGGCGACTCGGCGAATCTGAGCCGCCGCGCTCATACCCGCCGCATCTCCCCCAACGATCACGGTCTTTGTTCCCATTACCAATGCGCTCCATCAACAGAGGAGACCCCATTGCGTTCCGCATAGCAACCGCCGCACATTGCACAGTAGCCCCCTTCTCTGTAATCAGTCAGCACACTCTCAGATGTCGCGCAGTTCATTCGCTCTCGTGCCTCTCAATTAAAGCCTACTAACAGAGTGACGCCGTGCCGGTTAGGCGACAGACGCACCCCCATCAACTAGATCTAAATCTTCGTACAGAGCGCTAAGCACCTCGAAGAATCGCGTGTGGTGTCGCTCGGCCCCGGGCATTCCGTTGACGATCAGCGCCACAGCGAGCTGGGCTTCCGGGTCGGCGAACGCGACCGCGCATTGCTGTCCACTGTGTCCATAGGTCCGCCAACTAGCGTGCCGACCATATCCATAGGGTACGGTTTCCACGCCGTACATCGCCGAGTTGACGACTAGCCCTAACCCCCAATCCATAACGTGTTTAAACGTGTGGTCATAAAGACCCGTGCGCTGACGCGCCGTTAGCGCTTCCACCGTTTGAGGAGAGAGCACTCGTTTTCCATGGCTTTGCCCCTCCGCCATCAGCGCTTCGTACAGACGAACCAGCTGTCGGGCCGGACCGCGCCCACTCGCCCCGGGCACACAACGAGCGGCAATGTCTGCGCCGATTCGACCTACCTGCGGTATCGCAGAGCCCTCCTCTGTCGCATATATCGACGCCATGCGCTGACCGTAATCGCGATAGCGATCTTCGGGCATACTGAGCCAACAATCGTCCATGTCTAGAGGCAGAAAGACCTCTTCCCGCACATACTGATCGTAGGGACGACCGTCGATTCGACGCACCACCTCACCCAGAGCATACCACGAAGAGGCAATGTGATATCCGGCTTTTCTCCCCACGGACCAACGCCGCTCCTTGCGCGCAGCACAGACCTGAACAATCGCCTCCTCCCAAGATAAGTCTCCCCATTCAAGATCTAAACGCGAGCGAAATCCACCCGTGTGAGTTAGCAGATGGCGCAGCGTAATATCGCCTTTGCCCTCAGCCGAAAATTCGGGAATATAGTGACAAACTCGATCGTCTAAACGCAGGGCGTCGCGCTCCCACAGCTGCCCAATTGCAACTGCCGCCAGCGGCTTGGTTGCAGAAAACCAGTGCAATAGCGAGTCGACACCAACGTTGCCCACGGCTACATCTGCCAGTACAAGGCTGCCCCGCTGGACTGCGAGCTGGGCACCGGGATGCAGCCCCCTTTCTACGCCCTCCTCAAGCAGGGCAACGGCGGTGGGCACTTCGCTCATAGCGCCGGCAATTCAGCGCCCAAACGATCGGCACACGCGACGATTTCGGCCCAAGTCTGCTCGTCGACTTCGAAGCCTTCACTTCGCGCGGTCCGCTCTCTGGATTCGATTTCTCCCGGCACCAATATTTCAGTGAATCCAGGAGAAAGCGGAGATGACTTTACAAACTCTACAAGCTGTCCCACCTCGTCCATATAGGCTTCCATAGGCACAAAGCGCTCGATATCGACAACGAGCAACAACACGCCGTTGCCGTTGCGAGAACCGCTCCCGGCGCAGCCGGCCCCGCTCAGAGCGCCCCCGAGAATCTCGACCAGCACGCTCAGCCCATATCCCTTGTGTCCGGCCGCACCGCCAAAGGGCAGCAAACCTCCACGAGGAGGGCCATAAAAGGCTGCCGGATCGGTCGTCGATTCTCCGTCTGCATCTATGATCCACCCTTCCGGCACCGCCGCACCGCGGTTGCGCTGAACGCGTATCTTCCCCTCTGCAACCACGCTAGTCGTCATATCTAGCACAATTGGATCCGCATTCGGACGCGGCAGCCCAGCGGCGAGTGGATTTGTGCCCAAGCGCCCTTCTCGCCCTCCCCACGGCACGACGCAGGCCGCACTCCCGTGCATATTCGCAAAGAGCAACCCAACCATACCTCGACGCGCAATATCCTCGACATAGCTCCCCAGACGCCCGATGTGATTGGCATTGCGCACGGTCAGCGCAGCCACCCCGCAGCGAGCCGCTTTTTCTACGGCCATAGACGCGGCTTGACTCATGACTACTTGACCAAAACCCCAGTGACCGTCTAATACCGCTGATGCCTCGGTTTCCGATTCGATAGCGACCTCGGCATGGGGATCAATTTCACCGCGCTCAATCGTAGCGACATACTGTGAAACGCGAATAATCCCATGCGAATCGTGGCCGACCAAATTGGATTCTACCAGCAGTTCCGCTACGCGCCGAGCCTTTTCGAGTGGAGCTCCAGCGGCGCTAAAAATGGCCGTGGCACACGCCTCTAAATAGTCGCTTTTAAAGATGGGCATTAGGGTCTCCGTATAGAAAAAAGTGCCGGACTGTGGCTATTTCTGCCACTGATTTACGAGTGCTTCCAAAAGGGGCTGTATCTCATCTGGCTCTATGCCTGCCTTGCGCCGTGCCCTGTCTACCAAATCGTTTGTGGCAGCAATTTTGTTTTTATCGTATAGAGCAAGCACTTGTCTACACAGGTGGCCAACAAAGGTGCGCACCTGCTCCTCGTCCAAAGAAACTTCCACTGCGGCCTGGGTTATCCCCTCCCCCATCCGCTCTCCTCCCGATTCGACATCTGACATCGCCGCTTTGAGAATCTCCTGTAAGAAACGCTGTGCCTGTGCGCGCCAGACCCCGGCATACTCTGCCATATCCATGACCAATCCGTCAGTCCGACTGCTGATATTGGCCCGGGAGATACGCGCAAGCGTTTCGCCCAATCGCGCATAGAGCGAATCGACCTGCCCTCTCCTCAACCCTTCACCTGCAACGCTATGCACCCAGGCAGGGGCCGATCGAACCGCTGATCGAGCGAGCAATCCCCTGTTTAGGCGTGCCCTTAACTCGGCAATGGGTGGGGCTGTCGACTCTGACGAAACCACAGGAGGCGGAGCAGAAGCCGTGTCGGTCTCCGCGTATTTCTCTTCAACAGAGGTGCTGTCGCCAGAAACGCTCTCATCCTCTTCCAATGCGCGGTCCTCGGCAACAAACTCTGTCGCAGTCGACGCATTCTTTGGGACGGCTTTGGGGACCACATTGGGCACCACGATCTCGCTCTTTTGTTGGGCAATCGCCTCGACGACATCCGACACCGGTTCTTCGCGCAAGCCGGGTGGATTGCCGCGCAGAGTGAGCTTGCCCTTCCACCAGATCCACTTATTACTCTCGGCAATTTTCTTACGCAACTCGAGGTCTGGCAGGTCGGAGTCGGGAAATAAGAAGAGGGCGTCCAACACCATATCGGGCTTGGGATACAGGCGCAACCAAGTCCACGGCAAGGCCATTTCATAGCTGTAGGCACGACCTTCGGATAGCGAAGCCAAAGCCAGTGGTAGCGCCTGAGTAGGCGTCCCTCGCTGCTGACCTCCCCACGCGTGCACGGCCCCGTTCTCCGCGTTTGGAGCCACCCACACATTGAATCCCAGGGGCTGTTCCGGACCGCGCAGGAAGACCTTGAGATGATCGTAGTAGAACATCTTATCCTTGCGCTGACCACCCGGCCCCTCCCACACATTTTCTTCAGGGCCAATCGGCTGGCGGTCAAGCACGTCATCCAAGACTGAGACGGCTAAATAGAGCGAATCAGCATCCCAGGATAGATGAACCGCGGCCCAGTGATCGTTTTCATCTTCAAACGCACCGCGCAACCCAACCCCATCGCCCGCTGGCGAGATATCGATAGCGGCAACGGCACCCCATTCGCCCAACGCGCCATCAATAGTCGGTTTGACGGGCGAGACGACGACGTCCACGGCCCGCGCATCAGATACGGTCAACGCCAAGTAGAGCACGAGCGCTGTGGCTATGCTCAGCGTCGATCTAGTCCAGTAGGGTCTCAACACAACCTCCACGAGTTATCGGCCGAGTATATGGAAAAAGGTGGCATAGCCCAAGAGACCCAAGAGATTGAGCTAACTCTATGACCTACGCAGCGTCGAAACAGCCCATTCTGCATCGGGGTCTTCCATCTCTAACGGATTGACCCCTCCGGGGACATATGCGAGCATGTCCTCATAGCTCTGCTGGAACTGCGCGTCGGGATACACCCATGGGTGCACGTAATAGACGGCGCTAATTTTAGCTTGGATGATTTCTTTAGTGCAGCCAAAACACGGCTGCATGGTCGAGTAGAGAACGGCCCCCTCCGTCGCTATGCCAAAACGCGCCGCCGATAGGAGCGTATTCTGCTCAGCGTGCACGCATATACACAGATCGTAATCTTTTCCAGATGCATAGGCCTCGCGATGAGAGCAGCGATGACAGCCGCCCTCGCTGCAGTTGGGCACGCCATGCGGCGTGCCGTTGTAGCCCGTTGCGATGATTCGATCGTTTTGCACCAAGATCGCCCCAACTCGACTGCCCAAACAATTGGCGCGCGTGCGGACGGTCATAGCAATTTGCATATAATAAGACTTCCAATCTGGTCTCTGTCTCATCACTTTATTGGCCCTCTCTATTCGCGGCCTGGACTTTGATGGCACCCCATCGCCGTCCCCTGGACGGATCGTCGGTTTGGGTCTGTCTTTTCACGTGTATGTCGATCCCACGCGTGCGCTGAAAAAATCGTTCCTCTTGCCCATCGGCGAGCACTACCTGTGTAGCATAAATAGGCGACTGAAAAAAGTAAATCGACGCCGTGCCCGAGCGCAGCGGCTTCAACACCAAACGAGCCAATTCACCCCATCCTGACCGACCTCGAACTGCACCGGGCCCCACAACCACAGCGTATGCGAGCAAATCCATGCCCGCAGGTCCGCCAAGGGCCTGCCCCTGGGTCAATAGATCGTTTGTAAATTCGGATGCACCGAACAATAGTTCACCCTGTGAGAAGGGAGCATCCGCTGGCAGTGCAAAGAAGCCATTGGGCAGGGCCAGATAAAAAACGCAGCCAGTGACGGCATTGTCCAAGAAATCAGCGCGAATAGACAGGGCCAAATCTGCCCCTAATTCAGCGTCATAAACCACCGTATCTCCCTCTGCTGAAACAACTTCTATCATTTGCGCCCAACAGGTAGAACAGGGAAGAAGAGCGATCCACAGCGCATTTAAAATTGCATGTTCTCTCTTTGCTATTTTCATGCCGAGTTTAAAATAAACAATTATCGAGTCGGCGCATACCGAGAGCTCGACTCAATATATCAATAAATCTTGATATTGACATTTATATATCAAACAATCTTATTGTAAGAGATGGATAAAACGTTCATATCAGAGAGATGACAATCTATGAAGGCCGCTAAAAATCTGCATGCTAAGCCCGACCTCGAACACCTACTGAGCGAGCGCATCCTCGTCTGGGACGGTGCCATGGGGTCTATGATACAGACTCACCAACTGACAGAAGCTGACTTTCGGGGCAGCGCATTCGAGGCCCACCCGGGAGAGCTGCGCGGCTGTAACGATTTACTCTGCCTAACGCAGCCGCACCTGATCGAATCAATTCATCGTCAGTATCTAGAAGCCGGCGCCGACATTATCGAGACAAACACCTTTAACGCCAATCCATTTTCACTAGAAGACTACGGCTTAGCCGATCGCGTTGCAGAGGTAAATCTGGCTGCGGCTCGCCTCGCCCGCCGGACGGCAGACGCATTTTCCACGCCGGACAAACCGCGCCTAGTAGCCGGTGCCATCGGCCCGTCCACAATTACGCTCTCGCTCTCCCCCGACGTAAACCGCCCCGGCTATCGCACGCATCGCTTTGAAGAGGTCGTAGACGGCTACTACCGACAGATCGCCAGCCTAGTCGAGGGGGGCGTTGACATCCTGTTGGCCGAAACGGTCTTTGATTCCCTCACCCTCAAGGCGTGCCTCTTTGCCGTTGACCGCTTTTTTACAGATTCGAACCTTCGCCTACCCCTGATCGTTTCCGGCACCTTCTCCGATCTGAGCTATCGAACCCTGTCCGGACAGACGCCTGAAGCCTTCTGGTATTCCATAGAACACATGCCTTTATCAGCGGTTGGAATCAACTGCGGCATGGCCCCGCAGGATATGCGCCCGGCCATTGAGGAACTGGCCCGAGTCGCACCTGTGCCCTTCTCGTGCTACCTGAATGCGGGCCTGCCCAACGAAATGGGCGCCTACGATCAGGGTCCCGACGAAGTAGCCCAGACGCTCCGACAGTTTGCAGAGGAAGGGTTCATCAATTTGATCGGCGGCTGCTGCGGCACTACGCCCGATCATATCGAAGCGATTGCCCGCGCTGTCTCTGATGTAGATCCTCGCGTGCCGCCTTCCCCGCGCGCAAATCCGCATTTTAGCGGCATTGACCCCTTTACTATCCGTCCGGAAGATAATTTCACCCTCGTGGGAGAACGGACCAATATCACGGGCTCTCGCCGCTTTGCCCGCCTCATCAAATCGGGTGATCTCGAAGGAGCTACAGAAGTAGCCCGTCAGCAGGTCGAGGGCGGTGCAAATATAATTGACGTGAATATGGACGAGGGATTAATCGACTCAGAGGAGGCGATGCACAGCTTTATAAACCGCATTGCGGCCGAACCCGACATAGCTCGTCTTCCCATTATGGTCGACAGCTCTAAATTTTCCGTTATCGAAGCGGGACTGCGCTGCTTACAGGGCAAAGGTATCGTCAATTCCCTAAGCCTTAAAGAGGGGGAAGAGCGCTTTATCGAGCAGGCACAGACCTGCAGACGCTACGGAGCAGCCGTCGTCGTAATGGCCTTTGATGAGTCGGGACAGGCGACGAATATCGAGGACAAGGTGCGAATCTGTCAGCGTGCATACACCATTCTCACTGAGCGAGTCGGCCTTCAACCCTGCGATATTATCTTCGACCCCAACATTCTCACCGTCGCCACTGGTATGGAAGAGCACGACCCCTATGCCCTCAACTTTATCGAAGCCGTTGCGCACATAAAAAAAACCTGTCCCGGAGCGCTTATCAGCGGTGGGGTCAGCAACATCTCTTTCTCCTTCCGGGGCAATGACTACGTGCGCGAAGCAATTCATTCCGCGTTCCTCTTCCACGCCATCGCGCGCGGGCTCGATATGGGCATCGTCAACGCCGGCCAACTAGCCGTTTACGAAGACATCCCCGAACCGCTGCGCGAACGCGTGGAAGACGTGCTTTTTATGCGTCGCCAAGATGCAACCGAACGCCTGATAGACTATGCTGAATCCGTGCGAGGCGATGGCAAGAAACGAGCGGACGATAAAGCGTGGCGCAGCGGTTCGGTGAGCGAGCGGCTAGGGTATGCGCTACTGCACGGAAAGGGCGAGCACATAGAGGACGATATATCTGAAGCGTTAAAGGCCTACGAACGCCCTCTCGATATCATCGAGGGGCCACTCATGGACGGCATGAACCACATAGGCGAACTTTTTGGCGCAGGTAAGATGTTCCTGCCCCAGGTCGTCAAGAGTGCGCGCATTATGAAGCAGGCAGTAGCCATATTGGAGCCGCTCATGGAAGCGCAGAAAGGAGCAGACGGTCAGGCAACGGCGCGCGGTAAAATCCTACTGGCCACCGTGCGAGGTGACGTGCACGACATTGGTAAAAACATCGTGGGAGTCGTATTGGCCTGCAATAATTACGAGATCATCGACTTGGGGGTTATGGTCTCAGCAGAAAAAATACTCCGCACGGCGGTAGAACAGCAGGTAGACATCATCGGCCTGAGCGGCCTGATCACCCCCTCGCTTGATGAGATGGTACACGTAGCTGGAGAGATGGAGCGACAGGGCCTTGATATACCTCTATTAATTGGTGGAGCGACGACCAGTCGCCGGCATACAGCGGTCAAGATCGCTCCCGCATACAATGAGCCCATCCTACACGTGATCGATGCCTCGCGCGCGCCCGGCGTCGTAAGTCAGTTACTCAGCCGAGAGCAGCGTGAAGCATTCATCAGGAAAAATCGCGACGCCCAAGAGCAGCAGCGCATCTCCTATAATCCGCAGCAGCGTGCCCTGCATCCGTTTGTCACGGCGCGCACCAAAGCAGCGCAGTTTGACTGGAGCACGACCCAGCCGCCCGTTCCCTCTTTTATCGGGGTTCGCCACGAAACAGATCTCTCACTGAGTAAACTCGTTCCCTACATAGACTGGTCCCCCTTTTTCCATACCTGGGAACTGCGAGGCACCTACCCTCGCCTGCTCGACGACCCTGTGATTGGAGTGCAGGCTCGACAACTCTTTGCAGACGCACAGGATATGCTGCATACGATTATCGAAGAATCCTGGCTACACGCCGAAGCGCTATACGGCTTCTTCCCCGCCTATAGCGAAGGGGAAGACATCGTCCTTTACGGAAATGAAGAGCGTCAGCAAGAGGTCGCCCGCTTCCACATGCTGCGCCAGCAAACGGTCAAGCGAGCAGCAGATCAACCCCTATTTTGCCTTTCCGACTTTATTGCTCCTCGAGAGAGCGGCCAGATCGACTATCTAGGGGCCTTTGCAGTGACGGCCGGTGGAGGCATAGAAGAACACGTAAAGCGCTTTGACCAAGAGCACGACGACTATAACTCAATTCTGCTCAAGGCCCTGGCCGACCGACTCGCCGAAGCCCTAGCTGAAATGCTGCACGAACGCGTGCGCAATGAGTGGGGCTATGAAGATCGAGGCAGCCTATCGCCGGAAGATTTGATACGCGAGCGCTATCGCGGCATCCGCCCGGCTCCCGGCTATCCGGCCTGTCCAGATCACAGTGAAAAACGCACGCTCTTTTCGCTACTGCAAGCCGAAGCACGCAGTCCACTGCGCCTAACCGAGACGTGTGCAA
>Ga0255776_10005584_pt1 | contig 13028 bp, 12 predicted proteins | sample 071ome_19_FD_179974 | JGI IMG/M metagenome (GOLD analysis project Ga0255776, IMG submission 179974) | Coastal salt marsh microbial communities from the Groves Creek Marsh, Skidaway Island, Georgia - 071413AT metaG (version 2) | ecosystem: Environmental > Aquatic > Marine > Intertidal zone >...
TGTGACTACGCCAGATGGTTTCAAAGAAGCTTATCAGATTTATCAAGAAGGCGGTTGGAGTGGACTATCTGCTGATCCAGAGTTCGGCGGACAAGGCTTGCCTCATCTATTGAAAATGGTTGTAGACGAAATGGTCTGCTCAACCAATCTATCTTTTGGTATGTATCCTGGGTTGTCGCACGGGGCTATTGATGCCTTGACTATGCACGCGTCCTCAGAGCTTCAAGACAAATATCTCGATAAGTTAATTGAAGGTGAATGGACAGGCACCATGTGCCTGACAGAGCCGCATTGTGGTACAGACTTAGGATTAATTCGAACCAAAGCTGACCCTCAGGCAGACGGTAGCTACAACATTTCAGGTACCAAGATCTGGATCACCGGTGGTGAGCAGGATCTAACAGATAATATTCTTCATCTGGTATTGGCCAAGTTGCCTGATGCGCCAAACAGCAGTAAAGGTATTTCGTTGTTCCTTGTTCCTAAATTCCTAGAGGATGGTTCGCGTAACCCTGCATTCTGTGGTGGTCTTGAGCACAAGATGGGGATTAAGGGCAGTGCAACCTGTGTAATGAATTTTGAAGGTGCTAAAGGTTGGTTGATCGGTGAAGAAAACCAGGGTCTGAAATGCATGTTCACCATGATGAATGCCGCACGCATCATGGTCGGTATTCAAGGCTTAGGGCTTGCTGAAACTGCTTACCAGGTTTCGCTTGGTTTCGCTAAAGAACGTTTGCAAAGCCGTTCACTGACTGGCCCGAAGGCGCCTAATGAAGCAGCGGATCCTATCATTGTACACCCTGATGTGCGTCGTATGCTTCTTCGTCAAAAAGTTCTGAACGAAGGTTCGCGCGCAATGGCCTATTGGACGGGATTGCATCTGGATTTGAGCCATTCGCTGGAAGATCAGGACGCTCGTCAAACATCAGATGATATTCTTCAGTTGATGACCCCTGTAGTGAAGTCTTTCCTAACGGATGAAGGCTACTTCAGCATTGATCAGGCGCTTCAGTCTATGGGTGGTTCCGGATTTACTCAGGATTGGCCAGTAGAGCAGCTACTTCGTGATGCACGTATTTCCCGAATTTACGAGGGTACTAACGGTATTCAGGCGCTTGATCTTGTTGGTCGCAAACTGACTATGAATGGCGGACGTTTGGCTCGTACTTACTTCACTGAATTAAATGCGATGCTCTCTGAGATCAGTAATGATGTTCATAAGGCTCATTGCATGGAGTTTATGAAGGCGCTTCAAGGCAGTCTTGCATGGCTAGCTAAAGAAGCCATTAAGGATCCAGAACAAGCCGGTGCTTCAGCTACACCGTTACTCCGCATGTTTGCTCTGACTTCCATCGCTGTACTTTGGGCCAAAATGGCAGATACTGCTTCAAAAGAAGACGTAGCCGCTAAATACAGTGCAGAGTTTTTAGACAGTAAAGTGAAGTGTGCTGATCACTTCTATCGCTTGTACAAGTCAGAAATGAGTGCTCTGCATGAAGAAGTCTGTGCAGGTAAGGATACATTGATGGCTTTTGCTGAAGGCGAGTTTTAAGTATGAGCTTGCTGAGTCGATGCTTGGCGTGGTTCGGTGTTCTGCCGTTCCTGATTGCCATCTTAATGGTTGCCTTTGAATCGACTCTTTTTTCTGTAAGTGGCGAGCAGATGTTCGTCACTTACAGTGCCATCATTCTTACTTTTATGGCAGGGACGCTATGGGGGCAATGTTCTCATAAGTCCGATACAAGCAATGCTACCCCGATCGTGGTAAGTAATATTTGGGCGATTATCGCTTGGCTGTGCGTTATTCTTATACAGGTCAATGAAGCGTTATTAAGTGTTGTTATTTTACTGTTGGCCTTGGGTTTTGTTCATATCCTAATTCAGGAGAAAAAAGCCAAGTTATTGGCCGCTTCTGAATCGTATTTGATGTTGCGAACTCAGGTGACGTGTAAGGTCATTATCCTGCACCTGTTACTCTTGTTATTTATGTTTCTAGATGACCAGTACATGTAATCGAAGTACAGCGTTTTGGAGAGGTTTATGCCTAAACCCGATCTCACTATCTTTTATGACAGTATCTGTCCTTTATGCGTCGCGGAGATGGATAAACTCAAGCAACGAGATAAAGATCAGAAGATGGCGTTTGTGAGTCTTCAGGAAGAAGGTGTTGCCGAACGTTTTCCTGAACTGGATATGAATAAAGCCATGACCATTCTGCAAGGGCGATTAGCAACGGGTGATTACATAGAAGGGTTGGATGTCACTCATAAAGCCTGGTCTCTGGTGGGGAAGGGCTATTGGACATTTGTACTGCGGCTACCGATATTACGAAGCTTTTTCGATGTCATTTATCGCACCTTTGCCCGCCATAGATATCGCATTTCAGAACTGATCACAGGCAAGCCTGTATGTGCTTCATGTCTAAAAACTACGGACAGCGTTAAAAAGCCACATGGCTCAGATCATTGCGCAATGTCCATCAAAAAATAATCAGGGAGATCTCAACGTCTCCTTCAGGAGGTCCCATGATTGTGGAGTTAGAGCGAAAAGCTCTGGTAATTGGGGCATCGGGCGGTATTGCGACTGCCTTGATTCAGCATCTATTGGATCAGGGCTATCAGGTGCATGCAGTGAGTCGTGCTGCCAAGTCCAATCTAAGCCATGATCAATTGACCTGGTATTGCTGCGACTATTCCGATGTTTCTCTCGCCTCTGTGTGTGAACAGCTGTCCGAGACAATCCCTTCGTTAAATTCAATCTATATATGTAATGGCCTATTGCATAGTGATGAGATTCGTCCCGAAAAACAGTTGGCTCAGCTAACTTCTGATGCATTTCTTAATGTACTTCAGGTAAATGCTTTGTTGCCCATGCGTTGGGTTCGGCAAGTACACCGTTATTTGAATCGACAACAGGACATTACACTCGTGGTTTTCAGTGCCCGTGTTGGCAGTATAGGGGATAACGGCTTAGGTGGTTGGTACAGTTATCGAGCCTCGAAAGCCACGCTCAATATGTTATTGAAGACGTACTCCATAGAGCTTCAGCGAACCCATCCAAACGCCTCGATCTTGATCTTTCATCCGGGGACAACCGACACGGGGTTATCCAAGCCATTTCAGAAAAATGTACCTGACGGAAAATTGTTTTCCGCTGATTTCGTAGCAGATCGATTATTTGAATTGGTTCAGTCTGAGGATCGAAACAAGCCGATTGCTTATTTGGATTGGCAGGGGAAAGGTATTCCCTGGTAATTACAGGTAAAACAAACAAACTCATTAGCCATTTCGAGGGATAACTAATGAGCTTGATAAAGATGGAACCGATTAGATGTGGGTAGACTTCATTTCTTTAATGTGACGTTTAAGAGCCATCAACACATCCGTTCGGCTAATTACACCTAACAGTTTTCCATTCTCAACCACAGGGTACACTCTCGGTCGGTTGCTCTTCATATCTTGAGCAAGATCGATGATACTGGTTTCAGGATCAATCGTGACTAATTCGCTTTTCATCACATCTTTAACGGTCGCATCCGAGTAACCATAGAAGCTCTCGTTCAGAACTTTACCGATACAATCTTGTTCTGATAAAAATCCAATCACTTTCATGTGAGCATCAACCACGGGAAGCCCGGTCAGCTTGTTTCTACATAAAGCTGATGTGGCGACTATCAGTGGTGTATCTGGAGAAAGAGGTAAGATACTTTCATCCATACATGATCTTACTTTAATGGACTCGATACTCATGTTTTATTCCTTGTAAATACGTCTGTTGGATTTTCCTAATTATTGTTTATCCAGTATAGACAGCATTTCTTTGATGTTATTGACATAGATCGGTTTTTAAAAAAAATAGCGGGTATGTGAAAAGATTAGCGACTTTCTGAAAATGATATAAACTGTTGTTAATTGGGTCTTTTTTATCAAAATAGGTGAAGTCAGTGTTTGAAGTAGTTTTTCAGGGAAAAGTCACAGCTGGGTCGGATATTCAGCAGGTCAGACAAAACCTTGGTCGCATGTTTAAAGCTGATGATGCCAAGCTGAACGCACTCTTTTCAGGTAAGACGGTAGTCATTAAAAGTGGCCTTGATAAAGCGACGGCTGATAAATATCTGGCTGCTTTAAATAAGGCGGGAGCCCAAGCTGAGATTAGAGAAATAGGGGCTCAAAAAACAGCGCCAGTAGCCAAGAATCCAGCTTCCTTCATGGCGAAAGATTTTTCTAAACCTTCCTTGAGTTCTGTGGCTCAAGCACATTCTGAACGACAAGAAGAGCAAGAAGAAGCCAAAGCAGAGAAAGAATCTGAACCTGTTGGTATTCCCGTTCCTGAAGTAGAAGAAGCGTCTTCCGATGAAGTTCGACAAGCGATGAATACGTTGGCGCAGCAGGAAAAGAAAGCTGAAGAACCTTCACCCGTAGAAAAAACCTCAGCGTCTGCTGCTGAACAATCTAATTCTCCCTCTGTACCTGAAACGGATTTTTCACTGGCTCCAACGGGCAGCATGATTCCAAATGAGAAAAAGAAAGAACAAGAAGTTGTGCCTGACACAGACCATCTAACAGTGAAACCTATGGATGGGTATTTGGTTGACCCTGAACCAGAAAAAGAAGTTCATGTGCCTGATACCAGTCATTTGAAAATCGAAGAGTAAAGCTTTCGTCATTCTTCACGAGAAAACTTTTCGACCTATCGGTAAGTTATCAATATCGCGTTATTTCGGTATAATGCGCCGCTTTATTTCTGCTCAACCTTTGAGTCTTGATTACTTACGCCTTTTAGAGAGTGTCTTGCTATGACCCCTGAACGTTTTGCCAAGTTGCAGCATACCTTGAGCCGCAGACAACCTGACCTGCGTGTGCTTACGGATCATGTTCATAAGCCACATAATATTGCGGCAATCGTCCGGACCTGTGATGCCATGGGCGTAGCTAATCTTCATATGGTTTGGCCACATGATCAGTTTGGACGTTTTAGCAAAACCGCTTCTGGCAGTGATCGCTGGGTAAATGTGCATCCGCATCAAACTTCAGCAGAAGCCATTGAGTTACAGAAGAAAGAAGGGCGTAAAGTAATCGCTGCTCATTTGTCTGATCAGGCCATCGATTTCCGTGATTACGATTACACTCAGCCAACTACATTGCTTCTAGGTCAGGAGTTGTTTGGTGTGTCGGATGAGTCTGCGGATATGTGTGATGAGCACGTAGTGATTCCAATGCAGGGTATGGTGGAATCCTTTAACGTGTCTGTTGCAGCCGCCATTATCTTGAGTGAAGCACAGCGCCAACGCCAGGCGGCAGGCATGTTTGATAAACTGAGTTTGGATCAGGATGAATACCAGCAAACGCTTTTCCGTTGGGCGCATCCGCAGGTGGCAAAATTCTGTGACAAGAAAGGGTTGCCATATCCGCCACTGAATGAAGAAGGCGACATCGAGAATGCCGCTCAGTGGTCTCAGAGTGTGAGAGATATACCTCAAGAAAACGATTAACGACTGTTAGTCGTTTTCTATTGAATATCAGTTGCTTTTACGCCGCGAAGTGGTGTTTTAGAGCAGGTTCAGCCAAGACAACCTGATTCCTACCGCGTTGCTTGGCATTGTAGAGTGCCGCATCCGCTCTGGAGATCAGGTTCTCTGACTTCATGTGATCGCTCTTAGGTGCAAAAATTGTTACACCAATTGATAGCGTGAAACTTGGCGAATCCGGTAATTCATTAAAGATCACCTTGGCAAATTCAGCTCGTATTCTCTCAGCACATTCCATGGCCGCGTACTTATCGGCTCGTGGTAAAAACAGAATAAATTCCTCACCGCCGTAACGAGCTAATAAATCATTTTTGCGCAAGCATTTCTTAGCGGTTTTAGCGAATCGTTGTAGCACCAAATCCCCGGCATTGTGGCCATAGCGATCATTAATCTGTTTAAAGTGGTCTAGATCCAGTAGGCATAGCGAGAAATCACTGCCTTCTGTAGCTTGTTCTATATAGGGTTGTAAGCAGTCTATAAAGTGCCGTCGATTGGCGAGCCCGGTGAGTTCATCGGTGATAGCCTGGGTACTTAACTTACTAAGAACGACCTGAAGTTCATTGTTGGTGCGATGAATTTCATCTCTTTGTCGTTCAATCTCCATGCGTTTTCTGATCAGCTGGGACTTTTTGATTTTGTTTTCGTTTCGAAGTTCATGAACTTCATGGCCGAAATACGAGAACCAAATTAGAAGAATTGCGAGCACAGCCCACTGAACGAGATTAAGTGTCAGATTAAATTCTGCTGCATTAAATGTGATGTCTCTTGCGATAATTGCGCCATAACCTGATAGCGCTAAAACAGATAGCGCCAGGTATTGTCTGGCTGTTAAACGGAAGATACCGAACATGAGAATCACAAAATAGAAGATCAGTACAATACCGCGAACCGATTGGGTAATAGAAAGTAAATAGGTAACCCAAAGAAATCCGGGGATCATCTGTTGGATAGTCAATGATGGATCTTTAAATTTCAGGTTTGCGCCGCTTTTGATGAGATTGTAAAACACACTCTGAATCAGCAGAGAAGAAATAATGGCGAGCGAGATTTCCTGAAGACTGATGTGTTCTGTCTGATTGGTGAAAAAGTACAGGCAGGCGATAGTCGCGCAGACCATGTAGGCCGCAAAGGCCATCATTAAGCGCTTAAGGCGTATTTGTTGTTTTAATTTAGTGTCTTCAGATAAAGGCACGAGCGTTTTCACCATCTTCTTTGTTTTAATAATTGTAGAGTTCAGGTTTTTGGTCTTACTAATATATTACTCAATAAGAGTATCACGGTTCTTTGTTAGTAATGTTTGGCCTATCGTTTGTTTTTTGTTACGGAAAGTTGAACACAGTGTCTTACTTTTTGCTTGGTTACGACTAACAACTTAGCTTCTTTTTCTCCAAATTTATGCTTTCTTTTGTTAAATAATGTACAATCTGACGCCTTTCACAAAACCAATAAGTTTTGGTTTGGCAGGCTTGCCGAGCTGACAACTTATACATAATTAACTATTTCCGTTAGCTGATAAGAGGTTTCCATGACTGTTATTCGTCAGGATGATTTAATCGACAGCGTTGCAGACGCGCTTCAATACATTTCTTATTACCATCCAAAAGATTTCATTGATGCGGTTCATGAAGCCTATCAGCGAGAAGAGTCTCAAGCGGCTAAAGACGCTATGGCTCAGATTCTTATTAACTCTCGCATGTGTGCTGAAGGTAAGCGTCCGCTTTGTCAGGACACAGGTATCGTAACGGTATTTGTTAAAGTAGGTATGGATGTTCAATGGGACGCTGAAATGTCTCTTGAAGACATGATTAACGAAGGCGTTCGTCGTGCATATACACATCCTGACAACGTTCTACGTGCTTCTATTCTTGCTGATCCAGCAGGCAAGCGTCAGAACACCAAAGACAACACGCCAGCAGTTATTCACACTCAGATTGTTCCTGGTAATACCGTAGACGTTCAGGTGGCTGCGAAAGGTGGCGGTTCTGAGAACAAATCCAAAATGGTTATGTTGAACCCGTCTGACAGCATCGTGGATTGGGTTGTTAAGACGGTACCAACGATGGGTGCAGGCTGGTGTCCACCAGGTATGTTGGGTATTGGAATCGGTGGTACTGCTGAGAAAGCAGCGGTAATGGCGAAAGAATCTCTAATGGGTAAGATTGATATCCATGAATTGCGTGAGCGTGGTCCTCAAAACCGTGCTGAAGAACTTCGTCTTGAAATCATGGACGCTGTGAACAAATTGGGTATTGGTGCTCAAGGTCTGGGTGGTTTGACTACCGTTCTTGATGTGAAAATCATGGATTACCCAACGCACGCGGCTTCTTTGCCAATCTGTATGATTCCTAACTGTGCCGCGACTCGTCACGCTCACTTTGAGCTGGATGGTTCAGGTGCTGCATTACAAACGCCTCCAAGTCTGGATGATTGGCCAGAAATTGCTTGGGAAGTAGGTGAGTCTGTACGTCGTGTAAATCTGGACACTCTAACTCAAGAAGAAATGGAAGAGTGGCAGCCAGGTGAGACGGTTCTTCTTTCAGGTAAGATGTTAACCGGTCGTGATGCGGCGCATAAGAAGATGGTTGATATGATTTCTAAAGGCGAACAGTTGCCTGTAGATCTGAAAGGTCGTTTCATCTACTACGTAGGGCCTGTTGATCCTGTTCGTGATGAGGTGGTAGGTCCTGCAGGTCCAACGACGTCGACTCGTATGGATAAGTTTACGGATACTATGCTTGAAACTACTGGCCTTATGGGCATGATCGGTAAAGCCGAGCGTGGTCAGGTTGCGATTGATTCTATCAAGAAGCACAAAGCAACCTACCTAATGGCGGTTGGTGGCGCTGCGTACCTGGTATCTAAAGCGATTAAAGGTGCAGAGGTTGTTGCCTTCCCTGAATTGGGTATGGAAGCGATCTATGAATTTGATGTTCAGGATATGCCTGTAACGGTTGCGGTAGATGTGAATGGTACTTCTGTTCACCAAACAGGTCCGCAAGAGTGGTTTGAAAAAATTCATGAAGCTGAAGTAGTAGAAGTTAAGTAACTTAACGCTCTACAATAAAGCCCTCGTTGCTGAAAGGCAGCGGGGGCTTTGTATTTTTAAGTTACTGCTTTTTATAGCAGTACTTTTAATACTGTGTTTTCTTGGGTGAGTAATCATTTGGAGAGCGCATTATTAAGAGTTCACGTATATAAATGTATTCGTCATAGTTGATGTTGTTAATTTAATAGAAAGAGAAAGAAATGGATCGCGTTTATCGTTTAGTTATTTCATGCCCTGATGGTGTGGGTATTGTTGCCAAAGTGAGTGATTTTCTGTCGAGTCACAATGGTTGGATTACTGAAGCCAATCATCATGCAGATCGTCCGAGCGGGATGTTCTTTATGCGTAATGAAATTCGTGCGGATTCATTACCTTTCGATCTGGAAGAGTTTAAGCGTTTATTTCAGCCTATTGCCGAGCAATATAATATGCAGTGGCGCATTACCGATTCTCACCAACCTAAAAAAGTGGTGTTGATGGCGTCGAAAGAATCTCACTGTTTGGCAGATATTCTTCATCGCTGGCATAGCAATGAATTACCTTGTGAGATTGCTGCTGTAGTTGCTAATCACGATCACCTGCGCAGCATGGTGGAATGGCATGATATCCCGTTCCATCACGTGCCGGTCACGCCTGAAACCAAGCCTCAAGCATTTGCGGAAGTGGAAGGCTTGATTGAGCAATACAAAGCTGACACCGTTGTACTCGCCCGCTATATGCAGATTCTTCCTCCTGATCTGTGTCGTACTCACAGTGGTCGAATCATCAATATTCACCACAGTTTCTTACCGTCATTTGCTGGTGCACGTCCTTATCACCAAGCGGCTGAACGTGGTGTTAAATTGATTGGGGCTACCTGCCATTATGTGACTGAAGTGCTGGATGCAGGACCGATCATTGAGCAGGACATCATTCGTATCAGCCACCGCGATACAGTGGAGGATATGGTGCGTTTAGGTAAGGATGCCGAGAAGAATGTATTGGCCCGTGGCTTACGTTGGCATTTGGAAGATCGTGTGATCGTACACGGCAATAAAACGGTGGTATTTAGTTAAAGACCGATAGATCTAAAGGTTGGCCGTCAATGGAAATTCTTCCATTGTCGATCACGATCTCTTTCACCGAATCAAGCTGCTCAGTTTGAACCTCAATCTTTCCGGATGTTTTCGACATCAAGGAAATTAAATGATCATCCATATATTCTGGTAAATCCGGAAATCTAATGACACCAGTCAGTGTTTTATTCAGTTGGCTCTGATGATCAATGAAGGCCAGTTTCTTGAGATTGATTTCGGCATTGTCTGACAGAAGTGCAGGTATCAGGGTTTGCAGAGCGGCCATGTATTCCAGCTGTGCATATTCATCAAATGGCGAATCGAATTCCAGATACACACGTTGAGCCAGGTCGTAGAGACTGCTTAATGCAGACAGGTCTGCATTGTTAATATCAATCTGAAGCTCAGCGGAGTCCCATTCATGCCACTGGGTTTTGATGGTATTGGAATGACCTGATGCAGATATATAAGTGCGGTTATCTGATTCCGCTATATTGACTGAGTTTGTGATTTGAAACTGAAAGTCTTCAAGCTCGAGATTGCTTGATGGTAAAGAAAGTTGGCTTACTTTTGCCGTAGAGCTGCCTTGCCAATGCTCGTCATCCAGTCGCTGTAAGTGACCTGAAAGTCGAATATCTTTGATCTTCGAATCGCGGATGTTTGTTTTTCGAGTATTAATGTTACTTGATACACCCGGCCAATAGATCTGGTAATCGATTTGCTCAAACTCAATATCGCTCTCAACCGACATGATCAGCGGGCTTAATGTCAGATCCTTCTGTTTGGCGAGTTGGGCAAAGGGTGTTTCCGCCAGTTGTTCAATATCGATATTGATACTGAGCTCGACACTGCCGAAAAAACCAGCACGCGCATAGCCCACGTAGCCTGGTAATTTTGTCGAAGAAAAGCCCTCATTGTAGAGATAGAACGCACCAAAGCCCGGTTGATGATTGACTAGGGTAATCGGGCCGTGTTTTAAGGTTGATGGAAAGCTTCCAACGGGAATTAGTTCTTCTTCGTAGTCGTCTTCGATATAAGCCTGGAGAGTGAATTCGCTACTGAACCAGAATTGTTGGTAGTCTGAGATTTCTAATTGAAGCGCGGTATTGAGATTATTCAGTTCTACCGCTCGTTCAATGTAATGTTTGGCGATAAAGCCGAGAATGCCTGGAAGTCCTAATAAGAAGGCTGTTAACGGTAAGAGCAGATAAATTAGGATGTGTTTCTTGAGAGGCATTCGGCGGTGGTTCTATTTTCCGGAGTGAATCTTTTCTACCTTCAAAGAGAATTGATTCATGTTGGGTGAGCAAGAATAGATATCCGTTTTAGGCAACTGTTCTTTAATAGCGTTTATTAATTTAATTTTTTGCTCTGATTCAATGTTGCAGCCAAGGTAAACACGCTTCAGGTTTTCAGGGTCGAAATTAAAATCGTTATGCGTTTTAACATCGGCCATCATTACTTGCTGTTCAGGCATCACTCTTAAACATCGCCATTCTTGTTCGGTCACAGCGGCTTTGGATTTAACCAGGAACTGGCTAGAGAACATGCTCTTGGGATCCAGTCTTCGAATACCCAATATATCTTCTATTTGAGCACGCATATCAGTTAATACCGGACGTTGTTCTGCGTATTTAACCTTTTCTGGTTTTTGGGGTGCACCATCGTCATATTCCGGATCCACATCAAACCCAAAGGCAACGCCATTGTAGTTGTCAGCGTGATTTTGCCATAACGCCAGATTATCTGGTTTGTCCCCAAGGCAAAGAATTCTTAGATGATCGAGATAATAATCCCAGTGCTCCAGCATCTCCTGATTCTTTTCTTGCTGCTTGAGAATAGTACTCTGAAGCAAGTCAGTTAACACGGATCGAGCTTCATCTTCAGTATCAAAACGATCTGTCGAGCGCCAGCGAATAATAGCCTTTACGATTGGATTCGTGGTGTCTTTGAAGGGCAAGGAATGCGTAAAAATCATGCTCGCTACAAACTTGGCCAAGGCTTCCGTTAAAACATCGTCCTTAATCATTAACGACTTTGCGGAATTCACAGCAAAAGGTTCTGGCAGTTCGTAGGGAGATTGCCAACGCAATGTCTTGGTCTGAATGATCTTTTCAGCAGTTTCCAAGTCAGCGTATTTGTAAAGAATAGCGGGAATGGAGGACACTCCTTTAGCTCCATGTCTGCGTTAAAAATATAAGATTAGAGTATTGTTTAGATCGGCGATTAAAGCAATTGCTTTAGCGACATTGGATAATTTTCGTGGCTGCTCGCATTGGAAATTGTGGATTTTATCTCGATTTTAGATATTCAATGTGAGTTTATCCTGAAAACGCCCGCTGATCGTCAGTTTCAGTCGACCCTGCTCATGCTTTAGATTAAAATGTGTACGCAAAATCATCAGTAGAATCTAACTCAGAGGAAAGGGTAAATGCGTCGAGTCGTATTTAATCAAAAAGGTGGGGTAGGGAAATCCAGTATTACCTGTAATTTAGCGGCGATCAGTGCTCAACAAGGCTATAAGACGCTTGTGATTGATTTGGACGTTCAGGGTAATACAACGCATTATTTGTTAGGAAAAGCCTCTACTGAGTGTGAAAACAATATTGCACAGTATTTCGAACAAGTACTTTCATTTAAGGTGTTCAATAAGAAGCCGGAAGACTTTATTACTCCGACACCTTATGAAAACCTGGATGTGATTGCTTCAAGTCCTGAGCTAGAACATCTGGAAAGAAAGCTGGAAGCAAAGCACAAAATTTATAAGCTACGTGATGCATTAAAAGCGCTAGAGCGCAAATACGATCGTATCTTTGTTGATACGGCACCTGCGCTTAACTTCTATACACAATCTGCGTTGATTGCATGTAATAAGTGTTTGATTCCTTTTGACTGTGATGATTTCTCTCGTAAAGCCTTGTATAACCTGGGTATGGAAATTCAGGAAATTCAGGAAGATCATAATGATGAGCTTAAAATCGAAGGCATCATTGTTAACCAATTTCAGCCGAGAGCAAGTCTGCCTCAGCAGTTGATCAAAGAATTGATCGAAGAAGGATTACCAGTATTGCCGGTGTATCTAACCAGCTCTGTGAAGATGAAAGAGTCTCACCAGAAGAACCGTCCATTGGTTCATTTGGATCCTAAGCATAAGCTAACTCATCAGTTTGTTGAGTTATCCGAAGTGCTGGAAGGAAAGAAGGTGGAACATCCTGAGTTTGCTTAAAAACCAGTTGTTCAAAATGCATAAAAAAACCACATCCCAGGATGTGGTCAGGCTGCTGACAAAGTTCAACAGTTCAAAAACGCCCAAATTTAGATTCAAAAAGTGTTCAAATAGGGCCATTTCTTAAATCTTTTAATGTTTTTGGAATGCTTTTTCTTAGTCAGAATGGCAATC
>Ga0255776_10005597_pt1 | contig 13009 bp, 3 predicted proteins | sample 071ome_19_FD_179974 | JGI IMG/M metagenome (GOLD analysis project Ga0255776, IMG submission 179974) | Coastal salt marsh microbial communities from the Groves Creek Marsh, Skidaway Island, Georgia - 071413AT metaG (version 2) | ecosystem: Environmental > Aquatic > Marine > Intertidal zone > Salt...
AATCTACCTGCCAAAACATCGAATGATATGGATGAATAAAATTCAGAATTCGTCGTCTCATCCAACCATGTTGCTTCGATGTTCCACGAACCAGTTGAAGAGGCTTGGATGAGCGTATATGAATCATACACCGTCAATTCATTGATATCACCAAGGATAAAATCAAGTGTTCCATTGACGACCCAAACATTACCCTTCACATCAGTGGCCATTGTTTGTAACACAACCTGGTCACCAGCATGAGGTGAATTGTGGCTGGTCTCAATGAAAAGGTCAATCGCGTTTCCATGAACGACTTGGATTTCGAGACTCGAGGAAATCCCTTCGTCTGTCGTATGTATTTCAGCCACCCCAGTTTGAGATGGAGTCCACATCACCCGATTTCCATCGAGGGAAAGCCCGCCAGATGTGACGCTCCAATACGACAAATCAGGCGTAACTAAACCAATGTACCCGTTAATGTCTCTTCGTTCAACTGCAACCTCGTAGGCTTGACCTGCAACATACACATCATCCTCGTCGACAAGAACAACTTGTGAAACCACAGCTGAGCCCGGAATCACATGGATTTGCCCCGCTCCTGTGACATTCCCGGCTGTTACCGTAATATTCCACACACCCGTGTCCGTCGAGGAGTAATTTCCATCTGCGGTGATTGAACCGCGTTCTGCCCACCAATTTAGTGGTCCAGCAGAAAATAAGGGCATAGCATAATCGTTGATATCAAGCAATTGAGGAGAGAGCGTGGTCGTTTCACCTGCAATGACCGTCATATAATCAGGGAACAAAAAGGAGTGAGGTGAACCTGCGACTACGGAGATATTCGCACTTGTCTCTAATTGGTACAAACGTGCACGGGCATTGAATTGCCCGGTTTCCTCGGGGATCCAAATTGGAGAACCCGTCCCAATGTAAGTTCCATCAATATCCCAAACAGTTTGAGATGATGCCGGCTTTACATTCCCACGCCCATCCATGACCTGTGCTTGAAGAATATTTTGCTCAAGGACAGAAACTGTCGATGTGATAATTGATATCGATGTAGCGGCACCTGGAACAACTGTGATGTTAAGTGAACCTGTAATGCCACCATAATCTGCTTCAATTTCGACGGTGCCTGAACTCCAAGGGTAAAATATCCCGTCATCAGTAATTGAACCATTGGATGCTGTCCAGTTGACATCATCTTGGAATGTCGTGTTTGTCGTTGTGTAAAGGGTGGCTGAGAATTGTAATATTTCATCAGCCGTAATAGACAGCGTATCGCTTGAAACTACGATTCTATCGACAACATTCGATTTGAACACAGATTGTTCTTCGCTGAGTGTGTATGTGCTAGACATCGTTGATAAGAGGCTCGTGACAAAAAGAGCAATAAGAACTGCGAATGTCAGGATTTTTCTCTGCATTTACCGCCACTCCGTACGCTCTTATTCTTCTTGCCATGCACTCCAATCTTCTTCATTCTGTCCCCTGTACCACCACGTGCCCTCGTCGTCTTGATACCATTCAGTACCTTCTTCGTCGACCCGGTAACTTTCATCTTGAGTATAATCCCATTCTTCTTCCTCTGGAACTTCGTCAACCACGGGTTCTTCTGGTGGAGGACCGGACGGTCCATCGGAAGGTGGAGGACCGGATGGCCCATCGGAAGGTGGAGGACCGGATGGCCCGTCTGAAGGTGGTGGGCCTGAAGGACCTCCTGATGGAAGGCCGGCTGGCCTTTCTTTTTGTGGTGATGCAACCTCTTCATCATCATCAACTTCGTCTTCATCTTCTTCAAGGTCCCAATCAGTATTGTTCGAACGCATGAAGAGAACAAGACCAACCAATGCGCCAAGAGCGGCAATAACACCTAGAACTGCACCTACATAGTACAGAGTTCCACCTGCTTCGAAGAACCCTTCAAGTGTTCCCAAAACTGAATAATCGACCTTCTCAAGGACTGAACCTACACTGATCGTTACGCTTTGAGTTCCTTCATCGAGGGTTGTAATTTTCCAAGTCGATGTGTTGATCATTGTTGCTGTTCCACGCCCGGTAGCATCGACTTGGACACTTGGTGGAACCTCGATTTCATTGTCATACATGTCGAATGCACGAATGTATACCTCAATGGAAGCGAGTTGCTCAACAGAATCTGTGCTCAATTCAACCTCAAGTCGTGCTGTAATTGATTGTGCTTGCACATTAACTTCCACTGTCGATTGTGCAATTCCATACTGGTAAGACAAGGTATGAATTCCAGCGATTGTACCGGTGTATTCGTATGAACCATCGGTATCCTCGTTCGAAACTAAACCGTCAACGGAATCACCGTCTTCATACCATTCAACATTTTGAGCAAACAGATTTCCATCAGAATCTTTTCCTGTCACACTTAATTCAACAAGTGAACCAGCAACGATTGTTGTATTCGAGGAAGTGAGGATCAGTTCTACGGCTTCACCGTGATATACTGATACAATCACACTATCTGAAATATTGTAATTTGTCGAACTTATATCGTATGCCACGATTTCATATTGACCAACTTTCGTTGCATTCCACATCAAACCATGGTAAAGCATTGCAACCGTAACGTCCTCAACTGAACCTGTATCAAGGTTGTAAAGGAGCCATCGGACACTTGTCGAGTCCAACTCATTGTCTTCTGCGTCTGTTAGTGTAATTCCAAATTGTATGCCATCATCAGCTGAAATTTCAAATTGGTCATTCGGCACACCATCTCCAGCAACTGCTTCAAGGATGACTGATTCGAGAACACCCGGTAAGACAATGACATCAAATTGTGCTGATTGACTGACATTGTTTTCGGTAAATGATGCCGTTATGGTGTATGCAGTAGTGCTCGATTGATATGGGCTAAAAATAACTGAACGTTCGATAACAACTGAACCTTGGTATTCTTCCAGCGTCGATGTTGCTGATGTGATTGTTGGATGGCTCACTAACCATTCGGCATTTAACTCCCAAATGTTTCCTTTGCTATCTGTGGCTCGTACCTTGATTTCAAGGGATTCATCTGCTGTAACCTCTCGTTGCGTGTTTGTGACATCCTCACCGTCAATGAGCATGACAAGGCTCTGAATTTCACCATCAAGAACAACGACTGTTATTTGGGCGGTTTTGTCCTCATATTTCGCTTCCAACACCTTTGAACCTCTTGATTTCGGCTCCCATGTTGCAGGTTGGCCCGGTGTCAAAATACCGTCTTGTATCTTGGTCCAATTATTTGATGGTAGATAAACTGGTAATCGATTTCCACGAATATCAACCCTTGTCGTATTGAGATATACGAACTCATCAGCAGTAATTTCGTTATCTGACGAAGTGATTTCAAGATAAAGCATCTCACCATGACCGACTGAGATTGGTAACGAGTAGGTCAAACCAACTGCTGATGAGAGGTTCAAGTACCAGTCCCCAACATGGTCTGGCGAGTATTTGCTATTTACATCTGAATAATTTCCATTGGTTGTGGTCCATGTAAGAGCACCCGCATCTTCGATCGGCAGAAGATTACCAAATTGGTCATACAAATTTGTTGTAATATCACAATTGAGGCCTGCTGGGACAATACCCTCGCAACCAGTAACTTCGAAATAAGCAGGGGCACCATTGGTTACAGTCACATCAACAGTCACAGATTTCCCTGATGCAGCATGTGAAACGAGAATGGTGTGTTGGCCGACTTCATACGGTTGGAAGATGTTTGGTACGACTGAACTCATGCTTCCGTTTGAAGGGGTGTATGTGAGTGAAATTCCGCTCACTGGGTTGCCGTGTTGGTCGACCATGTTCGCTGTAATGGTCAATGTATCATCTGCTGTAATCGTAGCTGTAAGAGGTGTGACCTGTAGTGTCTCTGGTGCACCTGCTGTAACAGTAATTGTTTGAGCACCACAAACAAGACCGTAACAAGCCTGAATTGTTTGAATACCAGCGGTCGTTGGGGTGAATAATCCGTTGGACCCTACACTACCGCTACTTGCAGACCATTCAAAAGAAACCGTCTTTTGTACAGCATTGTAATCGGTTGCAACTGCAGTGAACAGTTGGGTCGAATCTGCATCGATTGTGTTTCCACCCGGGGAAACAGCAATCGTGGACACATTTGTGGTGTTAAACAAAATCTTGGGTCTGAGTGTTGTATCACCTTGATATTCACTTGAATAGAATTGTGCGTATCCGTATCCTACATTTGTTGATGCAAGAATAACCCAGCCCTGAGTGTTTGTGAGGTTCATTCCAGCAGTACCGATATCGAACCAAACCCAACCGGTTGGGCCGATTGAAATCGTCGAGGTTGAAACAGGTGTCGAGGCATATTCTACACCCGAACCCATACCTGGTGTGGACCAAGCGACACCGGAAGAGGACTCGTTCCAAGTGGAGCCAGACTGTGACCATGAAGATGTGGTGAGTGGATGCACACTGAACGTCATCATCGAAGCACTCTGTGCGATTTGCCAATCTTCGATATACAAACCGATCGAAACCGAATGGACGCTTTGATTGGCATCAAATGGCACTTGCGAGGGGTCTAGACTGAAGACAATACGGCACTCGTTTACGAACAACGAGCCACAGAATGAACCCGCTTGAAGCACTGCACCATCGCCAAGATTTGTTTCAGCATTGGCCGAACTTAGTGTCGAATCTTGTATGTTCGTGTGTCCAAACGCTTCAACTTCATTACCAGTTTGGAATTCGTACGTAAAGAGTTCATTGTTGTATGTGTGGTTAGGGTCACCCACTGCAAATGTCCATCGAGCCGAAGAAGCTCCTGGAATACTTTGATTGAACGCAGATACCCACCATGTGAAAATTTCTCCAGGCGTGAGTTCGTCGCTGAACTGGAATGTTGTACCTGTGATGCCTGAGTTTGATTCCCAAGAACGGAATTTGTACACGCCAGATTCGTTTGATATCGTAAGCATGTAGCCGGAGGCTCCCGAAACTGCTGACCATGAGAGTGTTGGCATTGTATCTGAAACAAGAATGCCATCTTCAATATCATAGAGCACTTCACCGTCACTCGGTGTAATGAGTGTCGGTTGAGTAGGAGGCGTTATGTTGTTCACATTGTCGACATACTCAAACGATAATACTGGCCAGAATTGAGATGTTGAGGATTCTGCAGAAGCAAAGGTGTGAGCTGTAAGCGGGGTTCCAACCGATTTGAGCATGATGCTAAAAGTGTAATTTCCATTTGCAATATTGTCTTGTGCAAGACTCGTAATATCCCAATCCACCCATCGATTCGGTGGCAAAAGTGTAAGCGTAGTTCGTGTAATTTCGGTTGTGGAACAGGAAGGTTTACTCGACCATACAACTGTTGATTCATCGAAACTATTGCAAGCATGAGCAGAAATGGTTGTTGCAGAATTTCCTGTAAGCGACGAGCGATACATCTTCAAAATGACATTTGTAGGCATGACATTTTGTGGGAAATGAATGTCACTCAAGTCAAATTCAACGAACATTTGTGATTCACCACTGCTTGCAAAGCCGAGGTTCATCGTAGCAGATGCTCCCGCAGTTGATGTTTGATTCGTGGACAGGGAAACATCCTGTGCCTCTGGTAGCAAACCAGTGGTGCTAAAGATTGTACCTCTCGACAAATTAACCGTGTAATTGCCTGAATTATTCGTACCGATATCATCAGGATTTCTGAATGAATTTACTTGGGACCATTGCCCAATTCGATGGTCTTGGTCGGCCCTCACACGCCAATATGTCCAGAAATCCCCTTTGTCCATGTTGTTCACCTCAAGTGTTGTGTTGGACGAATGGTATGTTTGTCCTTGTCCAGGGTCATTTGTGTCATGACAAACAGCACCAACCGAGAATCGAGGTTCATCGCTGTAACAGTAAACGAACCTCGTTTCATTTGTGATCGATGATGTCATCGAGAAATACGAGGTATCTTGGCCTACAGGCAGCGGTGAAGTCGTATCCCATAGGATTGAACCATCGGCTGGAAGGAGGCTTGATGGTGCAGGCAAAGCCCAACTCGGGTTTGTACGGTACGTCATATTGATTCGTGGTCGTAGGTTGACACTGTTGTGTTCTGAACTCGCGAATTCAACACGACCAACAACATTGCCTCCAGAATTTTCTTCTGGTTGCAAAATCACATTGAGATTTGTCTGTCCTGTTGCTAAAGCGTGTTGTAAAATTGCAGTGATATTGAATTGAACAAGACCTGTGGAATTCACAATTTGAATATCATTGATTGCATCAGAATCAGCGGAATGATATGCACCGACACCTTGCCAAGAAGTATTATTTCCTGCGGGATAAGACCACGATGATGACTCACTCCACGATGAAATCATTTCTGATACGGATACTGAAATCGAATTACCTGTGAATGCAGTTGCATCAAAGTCAAGCGTTGCATTCACCACTTCATACGATGATGGGAGTGGTATCGAAGAGAGTTGTATCGATACAAGCGAAGTGGTACGGAGTGAGGCGGAACCGTATGAATTCGCACTGCGTCCAACGAACAATGAGCCTGAACTTCCAAGATTCGCCTGAGTATTTCCGCTGTCAAGATACGTATCGTAGGTCGCTGTTGGATAGTTGAGTGCGTCAATCATTGAACCTTCTTGAAGCATCACATTGGCATCAGTAGAATTCACCTCACCACCAACGACGGTAGGGATGTAGAATATTGTCGAACTACTTCTTGGCCCACGCATTCCGTCGCTAACCGGTTGAACCATCCACCGAATTTCTTCAGAAAAGTCGAGGTCATGAGGGGGTGTGAACTGAAGATTTTGAAGGTCAAAAGCAGAGGTATTCACTCTCGAATCGTAGGTGTAAATACCCTGCATGTCATCATTCGCATCTTGGAGAATGAACAATCGCCACGCAGTGATGTTTGAGCCAGTATATGTCCAACTCATCGTCGGCCGCTTGTCCGCCAAAACTGCGTGAGATAGTGTATCCCACATCACAGCGTTGTTGCTCGGACTTCCATGGACCGCTGAAACGGTGGGCGTGGATGCAGCACCTGAAGACCACGTGAGGTTAAGCCACGGGCGCTTTGAAGTGGTTTGATGAGAGGTGGAATACAAGAGTGCCTCGCTGGTTGTTGTGGAAGGTGCATACAGCATGACAGAGAGGTGAGTTTGACCATTAGCAATCGCAAGTTGAACGAGTTCGGTGACATCCCAATTCATCCAGTCATCACTTACCGTTTCGATGAGGTCTGAATATGAACCAACATCGTTACCAATAGAGCGACCACCGAGTTGAGACCAATTGTTGACGCCATCATAGGTTGTTGAATTCGCTGATTCATTCCAGTTGACGAGAACTGGTCGAACTGCGATCGGCAATGAAAGGTCAGAGCTCAAATCGGAATAGACATTCAACTCTGCATTGATCACACGAGCATTCGCTGGTTGTGGTATAGCGCTTAAAGGAATCTTGAGAAGACCAGCAGCATTGTAACCATTGGAATGGCGTCCAACCCTCAGTGTTTGTGAAGTCTCATATGTTGAAGATGCCCCACTACCGTTTTCAATAATGTAGGTATCATAAATGTGAGGAATTTGTAAATCGGGCAATGCTTCATGGTGATGAATTTCCACCGCTGCTGTGGTTGAGTTTTCGACCCAAGTTGTGAGGTCTGGTAAGAGGAATGTGTTCACTGATGACCAATCACCAATTTGATTCGTAGCAGATACTGCTCGCACTCTCCAAAAATACGATGCTCCAGTCGTTATTGCGGTTGAAGGTGTAAACGTATGATTCTGAACATCAAACCCTGCATCGTTCCACGACGTGTACGTAACGGCGTTTCCAGAATCAAATGTCGAGACGTTATCAACTTGAACCACCCAACCCCCGATACTCATCGTACCGGTGAAATTCCATTGAAATTCAGGTGTATCAATTGGTGTGAGGTCAACCCCGCTGCCAATCGACCAAGAGCCATTTATTGGGGCCACGAGCGTAGGATTTTGCGGGAGTGCATTCGAACCAGGTACATAGACGAATGAAATCTCAGGTCGTTCTGAGGCAGAATTCGATTCTGCTGTGCTGAAGTATGCACTGCTGAAACCACCGGAGGGCACGCCTATCTGGTCGACGATGAAATCAACTCTTCGGTTCTCACGCATGGCATTTTGAACAGCCTGAGTGACATTCCACTGGACAACATCTCCTCCCGAGTAAGTACCGCCTAGTGTCAAACTTGAGAGAAGCGAGCCTCGCTCCCAACCATTCGCACCAGATGTTGCCCATGAATTGGACCCATCATAACTTGACCATGAAGCGTCATCATCACTCCAGTTGTTTTGGCGACTTTCCCAAACGCCGATGGTAGGTGAATTGTATGGTGAATCTGTAAGTGTAAATCGAAGTTGAGCCGATTCGACTGCATAGCCTGAAGGTAAAAGATTTGAAACCAGATTACATCCCATGAGGATAGATGTTTTATCTGGATTATTGTACTCAATTGACATTTCAGAATCGCCGTTGTAATTTGCATTGACTGATGAACTGTCAATGAATGTGTCAATACACTCTGGGTATTGATTGTCGTTTGTTCCGTTACCATGACGAATTCTGAATTCGTATCGGTCACCACCGAGATGAATACTCTCAAGGTTACTCACGATGAAACTTGATGTTTCCCACGAGCCATAGTGGCCTGAAGCATCAACCGTTGCCATTCTCCAAAAATACATGTTTCCTTGTTCAAGTGTCCTTGTACCATTCATCGTGAGTGTACCTGCTGATGGGCTGAAATCGTTATCGACTCGAGTGTCGAGAACAAGGTCTTGGAATCGGAAATCTTCGTCTGTGGCGATTTGAAACAAGATGTCATCTGAACTTGAAGACATGGTCCAGTTGAGTGTTGGTTGCGTATTTCCTGACAAATTGTGGCCGGTGATGTTCCATACAGAAAGTCCATCCTCCGGTCCAGTGATCGCTACTGGCGCTGGTGCACCGCTCCCCCATTTGTAGGTGAGTTCGAATGCAGGGTCGTTGCCTGTCGACGATTCTGTAGAGTGCAAAATGATGTTATCGCCGTTGGTATACCCTTCGTATTTACCTCGAACCGCGATGAACATGTCCATTGGGTCGGCATCAGAATCATCGAGATAATTTTGAACCGCATGCGTGATGTTGAATGCAAAGGTCGAGGAGGACTGATTTGCATTCAAAAGGTCAATTGTTGCAGTACCGTTACTGCGTCCGCCATCGTACCAATTTACTCCAGAATTGGACATTTGATTCCACGTTATCTCATCTTCAAGCCAAAGACCTGATTCTTCCATACCGTGAAGGGAGACAACTGGGTCTCCACTGTACGATGACCTCTGGTATGTCATTGATGAGTCGACAATGGTGAGATTATCGTGCATGCCCAATTGGTCGAGGCGCAATCGAATGTGCCCCAGCATTTCTTTTGAGGTCGTCATGCTTGATTCGAGCGTTTGTGCTACGCCGTAATTGGCAGTGACCGATGTTTGTGCAACTGTTGAATCTTCAATAAAGTCGAGTTCAAGGCCAAGGTCGCCTGCCTCAAGTAAAATTGTTGCAGTACCATCGCCGTTGTCGGTGATTGAATGAGATGGCAGAACGAAACTTGTCTCTTTCCAAGCACTTGTTTGCAAATTGGTATCGATTGACCGTATCCTAGCGTAAACATTTGTACCATTGTCAAATTCATCATTGGATGGAACGGTGAACGAGCCACTTGAACCAGATGTTTGGAATGTGTTCCAAAGTGAAGAGTAATGACGCTCGGTATCGACCACGACACCATCTTTCCAATCAGACGAGTGGCTGAGGTGGAGCTCAACATGGCTTGCTGTGTGGTTCTTGTAAGCAATGGTGGGCAAGGTTTCAGCAGTGAGGATAAAATCTGATTTCATCCAAGGAGCACCTTGTTCGATAGGGAGATTAAATTCAACATCGCCACCGCTCGTTGGTGTGCCTGTTGACGAATCAATGACGAGAACTGGTTGATTGTTTGAGTTTTGGGTTTCCGAAAGGTCGCAGGAATATGAACTGCCAGTAGCGGCAAGAATAATTCTCAACCTTGCAAGGTTGTCTTTTGCTGCTTGTTGAGCTAAGGAAGTTACATTGATCGAAAAGACCCCCGTTTGTGTTTCAATCGTTGGTGGTTCCCAATCGAAACGATCTGCGTCATCATTTACCCCCGCACCTGTCCAAAGCAGGTTTTGACCATAGTAATTCCAAGAAACATGGGTTGTATTCCAGCCTTGATTCATTCGTGCAGGGTAAACAGAAATGTCACTGGTTGATTGACCTGACATCAGCGTACATGTCAACTCAACACTTGCATTGTAAATCATATCACTAGAAGTGAAATTCATTGGGAAGTCAAGAAGTATTCTTGTTTCATCACCATCGGTCGGAATCAAGAACCCAGTATCAGAAGAGTTGTAATTTGTTGTCGGCGAAGACTCATTGATGTAGGTGTCCGACAAGACATAATGATTGCTGACAGCACGGGAAACTGTTGGTTCGGCATCTAAAACATGCCAGCCGTCCTGCGTTTGAGGCAACATTAGGTCTGCACAAATAAATAATGACACCAGCAGAAAAACAGTCAATTTGGAAGATGTATCTTTACTCAGTAGCATGGGGCTCATGCTTTACAAGCATCGCACTTATACTGTTTTTTCTATCCAATGTTTTCAAATTAAGGTCATAAATTGTTGATTTTTTTCATGACTGCACATGCCAATGTTGAAAGACACTCGCCATAAGCAAAAGTCGAATGAGCGACTTGTGGGTTGAAAAACATCGTCCTCGCACGGTTGTTGAAATTCGAGGCCAAGCCGCTGTAGTGCAGCGATTAACCACCTACGCAGGGAACAAATCATTTCCTCACCTTTTGTTTTCAGGTCCACCTGGTACTGGAAAAACAACTGCTGCCATGGCGCTGACAAAGGACATTTTTGGTGAACATTTTAGAGAAAATTTGCTTGAAATGAATGCGAGTGATGAGCGTGGGCTTGAAAGTATTCGCTCGAAGGTCAAACAGTTTGCAAGAACTGCCCCATATGGAAAAGCAGCATTCAAGATCATTTTTCTTGATGAAGCCGACGCCCTCACTGCCGACGCTCAGGGTGCATTACGACGAATTATGGAGCAATTTGCAGAGACATGTAGGTTTATTCTCTCGTGTAATTATTCATCAAAAATAATTGAACCTATTCAATCACGTTGTGCAGTTTTTCGTTTCCGCCCTCTTTCCAGTCACGAAGTATCCGAGCAAATCTCCAAGGTTTCAAAAGAGGAGAATTTGGACATCACTGACGATGCGGTTGAAGCCCTCACTCACATTTCGCAAGGTGATTTGAGAAAAGCAATCACAGGACTGCAAGTCGCTGCTGCTCTGCAGCCTAAAATTACTCGAGACTTAATCTACGAAACGAGTGCGACTGCACCCCCAGAAGAACTGCATCGCTACATTGCTTCATGCAAAGACGATGGATTTCATGTTGCCCGACGACGACTGAGGGAATTGCTTGATACGTACGGATTAGCAGGAACAGATTTTGTCAATCAGCTCCATCGAGAATTGTACAACATCGACTTCTTATCTGAAATTTCAAAATTAGAACTCACAGAGTGGATGGCTGAGATAGATTATCGGCTTGTTGAAGGTGGCGGCGAACAAATTCAACTCGACGCGATGACTGCTCGATTGGTCAAGCATCTCAAGACATAATCACTTTCAGTTTTCTTGAGGGCTGTTCTCTTCGTATATATCTCTAGGTGTGTAGCACAAGCCATGGACATGAATGACTTCCTTGACATTCTTTGTTGGACAGCCTTAGCACCTTTAGTTCGGCGCTATCGCCAATTTAGGGTCGTACAGCACACCCAATGGTCATATCAATGCAACAAAGTCAGTACTTTACTCGACTCGATTGTATCACAACATCAAGAGTTGTTGAGTTAATCAGTTGATGGGAGAATCACCAACTTCCAGTTGTATGTCCGAGTGTTTTCCCAAGGGTCACCCTGCTCAACAATATTCACGATAATCGAATGTGTTCCAGGTGCTAAATTTTCTCCAAGATTCACTGCAATTGGCTGGTCAAGCCCTTCGTGAGGGAGAAGATTTGGAATCGAAGTGTTATCGATTCGCTTTCCATTCACAATTTTGTCGTGGTTATCCATCCAGTACGTTTCATTCATGGGAAGCGTGGTTGAGTCATCGTTGTTCATCAGCGTCACATCAACTGTTGCACCATCTGAGTTGACATTGTCTGCAAGGCCAAAGAAAAGCCACACAGGACCGGATGGAATTTCTGATTCTTTCCATTCAATGATACCATCTTTTCCACTATCATTTGAATACACGATGACACCATCATCTTCGACACCGATGACCCATGTGCTCGAAACTTGAGGTGCTACAACATCTGCAAACGGAGGATTTGCGAGCAAAAAGGCGACTGAAAGAAATGTGAATGTGTGGAGAAACGATGCCTTGAACCAAGTTCCTTTGCCATACACCTCAACAAATCTAGCGGGCATCACCATTCTGTGAACCTGCGGAATGAGGATAATCATCACAAGCGGGAACATGTACAAAATGTCGGCATTGGTTCTATCCGTTCCTGGCATCAATACATATCGCATAATCATGGTGACGAGGACAGCGTAAGTTATGACGAGCCACATCGAAGCAGTTTCTGCTCGCTCTTTCGTGACATATTTTACTGGGTCAAATGGTTCAATGCCTAAATCCGGACCACTACGCCTTTTCTTTTTCTCTTCCATAGAAGAGGCGACCTTCTTTCGCTGTTCGGCTTGGGCAGCAGCCATTGCCGTTTTGAGGTCGACCATGAAGACGGGTCATGAACGCAATAAAAGAAGAATGCGGAAGGTTCCTGTGAGAATTGATGAGTATGGTGAAATCCTTTCCGTATGTTTCAAAGAGTCAATGCCTCACCGTCGAATCAAGCCGAGGTGGCGTAGTTGGTAGCGCGTCGGA
>Ga0255776_10005599_pt1 | contig 13007 bp, 9 predicted proteins | sample 071ome_19_FD_179974 | JGI IMG/M metagenome (GOLD analysis project Ga0255776, IMG submission 179974) | Coastal salt marsh microbial communities from the Groves Creek Marsh, Skidaway Island, Georgia - 071413AT metaG (version 2) | ecosystem: Environmental > Aquatic > Marine > Intertidal zone > Salt...
GACATCATGCCGGTTTCAGAGCTTGAGAAAAAACCGGAAAAAATAATAAGAAGCGCCAGTATGCTGAACAGCATACTTAAGGGAACGTCGTTCAAGACGGGGTCCTGTTGTTGTGGGAAAGAGTAACTGCAATGCGCTCATCATAGGCACGGCGCGATGACTGTCAATGGTTGTGCCATATGAGGCATTTCATCAATGGTCGCTAATAGTGATTGTGGCCTGATGCAACAGCATCAGGCCTTGTCGAGCAGTACTTCGATGACAAACTTGGAGCCAAAGTACGACAGAATCAGGAAGCCGGTTCCGATTAAGGTCCAGCGGCTGGCCGTGACTCCACGCCAGCCAAAACGGTAACGGCCAAATAACAGGGTGGCGAACACCAGCCAGCCGATTATCGCGAAGACCACTTTATGGATCAGGTGCTGCTCCAGCAGATTATCGACCGCCGGAATACCCACCACAAAGGCGCCGGTTAACAGTGCCATGCCAAGCCATACCATCTCGAACAACAGCAGGTCCATGGTTTGCAGCGGCGGCAGGTTCTGCACCAGACCGCGCAGGTGATGTTTTTTCAGGCTCTGATCCTGCAAATACAGCAACACCGATTGCACCGCGGCGATGGTGAAAACGCTGTAGGCCAGGATGGCCAGCAAAATGTGCCAGGCCAGGCCATAGCTAACGTTATCCAGCGGTACCTGTTGGTCGGATAAGGAGGCGAACAGCAACACCAGCGCCGCCATGGGTAATAAACCAATCAACAGGTTGTCGACCGGCTTTTTCCAGCTGGAAAACAGCAGCAACAGGGTGATGACCCAGCATATCAGCGAGCCGACTTCAAAGAAGGCGAAATTGATGTACTCGCCAATCAGCATGTCACTGCCGAGATAACCCAGGTGCAACAGCGCTGCCACCATTGCGGCGGACAATACCAGGCCGCGATTGGCGGGCTGTTTGCCGCTGACGGTCAGCCATTGGCGGAAAGCACTGAACAAATAAAATGCGGCGGCCGGTAGCGCCAGTGTAAGTCCTGACATATCACTTCCTCTTGCTCCGCGCACCCCTGTATCGGCAGGATGACGCGCCATGATGGGCGGACATGGTGGGCGGAGTTGTACAGGCTAAAGAGCGGCAGTGTCGCACTTTTTATGGGCTAAATCATCCTGTTGTGACGCTTTTTCCGTGCTGGAGGTTGGGGTCCGTAGGGCGCTCGGGCTATACTGGCGGCAATTTATATCTGGATCTGAGTTATCAACGATGTTTGAGAGCCTTACTGATCGCCTGGGCGGTGCGTTAAAGAGCATTACCGGCCAGGCCAAGTTAACCGAAGAGAATATTAAAGGCACCCTGCGCGAAGTGCGTATGGCGCTGCTGGAGGCTGACGTTGCGCTGCCGGTGGTGAAAGAATTCACCAATCAGGTGAAAGAGCGCGCAATTGGCGCAGACGTACTGCAGAGCCTCAATCCAGGCCAGGCGTTTCTGAAGATTGTTCATGACGAACTGCAAAGCGTTATGGGGTCGGCTAATGAGAGCCTGAATCTGGCTGCTCAGCCGCCCGTCGTTGTGCTGATGGCTGGTTTGCAGGGCGCAGGTAAAACCACCACGGTGGGGAAACTTGCCAAGTTCCTGGCCGAGCGTGAAAAGAAGAAAGTGATGGTGGTGTCTGCGGATGTGTATCGCCCGGCGGCGATCAAGCAGCTCGAGACCCTGGCCACTGAAGTGGGCGCATTGTTCCATCCGTCCAGTGCCGATGAAAAGCCCATCGCCATTGCCAATGGTGCTATTGATGCCGCGCGCCGTGCGCAAGCCGATGTGCTGCTGGTGGATACCGCTGGTCGCTTGGCGGTAGACGAAGAAATGATGGCGGAAATCCAGCAACTGCATGCTGCGATTTCACCCACCGAGACGCTGTTTGTGGTGGATGCCATGACGGGTCAGGATGCCGCCAATACCGCGAAAGCCTTCAACGATGCGTTGCCGCTGACCGGTGTGGTGTTGACCAAGGCGGATGGTGATGCTCGCGGTGGTGCCGCGCTGTCGGTGCGTCAGATCACGGGTAAGCCCATCAAGTTTATGGGTATGGGTGAGAAGACCGATGCTCTGGAGCCATTCCACCCGGATCGGGTTGCCTCCCGTATTCTGGATATGGGCGATATCCTGACGCTGATCGAAGAAGCCGAGCGCAAGATCGACAAGAGCAAGGCTGACAAGCTGGCGAAGAAGATCCAGAAAGGCAAAGGGTTTGATCTCGAAGACTTCCTCGATCAGATTCAGCAGATGAAAAACATGGGTGGCCTGACCGGTATGCTGGATAAGTTGCCGGGCATGGGTAACATGGGTGCCATGACCAAACAAACCGATGCGGCTGAAAAGCAGTTCAAGCAAATGGAGTCGATCATCTTCTCCATGACGCCGGATGAGCGTCGCTTCCCGGATAAAATTAACGGCTCGCGTAAAAAGCGTATTGCCAGTGGTTCCGGTACACAGATTCAGGACATCAACCGACTGCTGAAGCAGCACAAACAGATGCAGAAGATGATGAAAAAGGTCACGGCCAAAGGCGGCATGCGCAAAATGATGCGTGCTATGGGGTCGATGGGTGGCCCTGGCGGAATGGGTGGTCCTGGCGGCGGTATGCCTCCGGGTGGTATGCCGCCGATGATGCGCTGATTCGCGCCAACCTGATGATGCCCGAAAGGCCTGCTGGACAATCCCGCAGGCCTTTTTTATTGTCGCCATTGCGGATATGTGTTGAAAGATTGTTCAGCAGTTCAAAAACTGTGGTTTTATGGTTGATGTCGATAAATTAGTCACTATGATTGAGCGAATATCATGCCGCGATGTGGTTTTACGTGATAATCGCCTTCAGATCAGAGCCTGAACGGCAGTCCTGATGTGCGAGAATAATATCAAAGCGGCGCAAAGCCCGGAGAAAATATGGATGTTCCAGCCAGGCGGTTAACCGCTGCGGTACTTATTTATTTTATTGGTATCATTGCCGTCGCCTTTATCAGCTATATGTTTGAGCGTCAGCGTTACCTCGAAGATATTGATGCCCGACTTTACGCTGCCGCCAGTAATCTGCCTTCCATTCTGCCGGAAGACTTTCATGATATTGCCCGCACTCCTGATGCCATTTCGCCGGTTCAGGATAAATTTAATCTGGAATTACTGACCAGCCATGCCCGCAGTGCTGATATGACATACATATACAGTTATGTCATGGTCGATGGCATGATTTATTTCACCACCTGCAACTATACTCAGGAAGATGTTGAAAATAACCGGGTGGTCACATACTGGACCAGTTATCCTGAAGGTGATCAGAAATATTTTGATGCCATGGCCGCAACAGAACCTGTGTATGTTACGGCTGGTGATCGCTGGGGTTTATTCCGTACGATTTTATTGCCGCTGAAATCACCGGGCGGATTACCCTATGTTGCCGCCGCTGATATGGATATTACTGTCATCGAACAGGCGCTGATTGATGACATGCTGTATGTGTTTGGCTTCAGTTTGTTATTGGCGTTTATTGTTGCGCCATTAATCTGGGCGTATCACAAAACATACTCCGAAATGACCCGCGAATTGCGCGGTTTAAACAGTCAGTTAAAGGCCGATATCCACCAGGCCAAAATACTGGAAAGAGAATTAAAACAGGCCACCAGTGAAGCGGAGGCGGCCAGCAAAGTAAAAAGCCAGTTTTTATCCAACATGAGCCACGAACTGAGAACGCCGATTAATGGCATTCTCGGTATGAATCAGTTGTTACTGGACACCAATCTGGATGAAGAGCAGCGTGAATTCATCGAATTATCCGGACACAGTGCTCAGGTGTTACTCGATACCGTTAATCAGATTCTCGATACCGCCGCGATTGAGGCCAATGGCCTGGTGTTACGACCGGAGGCCGTTAACAGTCGTCAGTTCTTTGATGACATCTGCAAAATGTTCAGTGCTCAGGCGGCCACTAAACAGCTGGATGTGCTGATCCATTTAGGTGATAGCCTGCCTCATCAAATGATTTTTGATGAAGTACGGTTGCGCCAGGTATTTATCAACCTGATTGCCAATGCCATCAAATTTACCGAACAAGGTGGTGTGGTGGTGCATTTGCACTGGCAACAAGGCACCCTGCGCGCGGAAGTACGGGACACCGGAATTGGCATCCCTGAAGACGCTCAGCAGGCAATTTTTGAGATTTTCCATCAACTGGATAACTCTCATTCGCGCCAATACGACGGCAATGGTTTGGGGTTATCGATTGCCCAGAAAATCTGTGAGCTGATGCACGGCGGCTTGCGGCTTGAGCATTCAAGCCCGGCAGGTTCACGGTTTACTTTGACGGTGGAAGCGCCCGCTGCTGATTCCGCCAGCACGCTGCAACCGCTGCAGCCGTTAGCGGGTGCTTATGGCTGCAGCGGCAATGCATTGTTGCATGAGTGGCTGCAACAGGAAGGATTGTCTGTGGTTTCCATGGAGCAGCTGAATGACCAGCTGATAACCGAAGCGCCCCGGATTGTGGTTGTTGATCACGATGTCAGCGGCCTGGACTGGCCTGAGTTGATTACACAGAGTCAGCGCCAGGGGACTCAGCTGGTGGTGTTATTATGGCCAGGTGAAGTGTTACCCGACTATCTGGTGGTTGATGGCAACGATGCCGATGACGCGCAACTGACCATCCTGAGAAAACCACTGACCCGTACGGCATTGATGCCATTGCTGGGGCGCGTTGCCCAAAAGGCCTGATCCGGTTAGCTGCGTCAGGTCTTAGCTTAACAGGGCAATGTCGAGGTACTCCGGAACCTCGGCCTGCCAGCCCAGTTCGTCCTGTAAATGCAAACGCATGCAGTCGGCCGCCGAACTTTCTCCATGGGTCACAAACACCTTTTTCGGTTTGCCGGGCATCTGCCGTAACCACTGAATAATTTCCTGATAATCACCGTGGCTGGATAGTGCCTGCAGGTTGTGTACTTCAGCTTTCACCGGGAAATACATACCGTGAATTTTGACACGATCAGCCCCATGGGTCATGGCATCGCCACGGGTACCGGCGGCCTGATAGCCGAGAAACAACACGCTGTTTTTCGGATCTCCGACTAAGGTTTTCAGGTGGTGCAGCACCCGGCCACCGCTGGCCATACCGCTGGCTGAAATAATCACCGAAGGGTATTTACGATTGTTCAGCTCAATCGACTCTTCGACGGTTTTGACGTAATGAGTCATCTCGTCGATTTTTTTACAATCGTTGTCGTTCAGCTTGTGCAGCGCATGCAGGTTATAAAAAATCTCGGTGGCTTTAATCGCCATTGGGCTATTGAGATACACCGGCAAATGCGGAATACGCTGCTGTTCGCGTAATTTCTGTAATACGTGGAGTACCATTTGTGCGCGTCCGACGGCAAACGCTGGCATCAATACAATACCGCCACGCTGTGCGGTGCGATTAACGATACCGGCGATGATCTGCTCTTCGTCGAGTGCTTCGTGCAGGCGATCCCCATAGGTGGATTCCACCACCAGATAGTCTGTGGCGGGCAGCGGTTGTGGTGGGTACATCACCACATCGTTCTGGCGACCGACATCCCCACTGAAGGTAATGCTGGTGCCCTGATATTCCAGGCGTATAGCGCTGGCTCCGAGAATGTGGCCGACCGGAATAAATTGTGCGGTCATGCCACCGGGCAGCTCAAGAATGTGTTCAAAGGCGACTGATTTAAACTGTTTCAGAACTTTGCGCGCGTCTTCCTCGGTGTACAGTGGTTGTGCCGGATCATGTTTTGAAAAACGCTTTTTGTTGGCGTATTTGGCGTCTTCCTCCTGCAGGAAACCGGCGTCCGGGAGTAGCACTTTGCACAGGGCTTTGGTGGCATCGCTGCAATGAATCGGGCCATGGTAGCCACGTTTCATCAGAGCCGGTAAATAACCGGAGTGATCAATGTGGGCATGTGTGAGCAATACCGCATCCAGCTCGCTGGGCTGAAATGGCAGATCGGACCAGTTGCGGCGGCGAACATTTTTAATACCCTGGAATAAGCCACAATCAATCATGATCTTGTAGCGATCGTACTTCACCAGATATTTCGAGCCAGTGACCGTACCGGTGGCACCAATAAACTGAACCTGAAACGGGGCCTGCATAACACTCTCCTGTCTGGCCTGCTGCATCGCTTTTTACCAGATTAATGAATTCAGTCTCATCTCTCGTTGATTTACCGCAATACATCAGAAATTCAGCCTTTCTACACTGAAGGTACGGTATCACCCTGCGGGTAAAACAACGTCACCGGCTTAAAACAGGCGGCGGCCAGCGAGACGATCGATGACGATAACAAAAAAATCAGCAACACCAGCAACAGCGGATTTGAATTTTCTGAAATTAAAGCGTCTGGGGGTGGATACCCATCAGGAGCCGGTTATTTACATGCGTCAGGATTGTCATGTTGCTATTGCCGAGGGTTTTAATGCTCAGTCGCGGGTAGAGGTCAGCTGCGGCGAGTATTCGGTGATTGCCTCTCTGGCGCTGGTCAGCAATGCCTTGCTGTCGCATGAGCAGGCGGGTGTGTCGGAGGCTGCCTGGCGTCTGTTGGGCAGCCCCAGCGACGATGTACGCCTGGCGTTTCGTCATCCGGCAGCGGTCGACTCGATGTCGTATGTCCGTGGCAAGCTTTACGGTGAACGCTTTACTGAGGCGTCAGCGACGGCTGTGATCAGCGATATTAAGGCGGGTCGTTACAGCGATATTCAGTTATCGGCGTTTGTCACCGCCTGCGCCGGTGACCGTCTCAATCTGGATGAAACCATCGCCATTACCAAAGCCATGGTCGCCAGCGGTCAGCGTTTTGACTGGGGTAAAGAGAAGGTGCTGGATAAGCATTGCGTCGGTGGTTTACCGGGTAATCGCACCACGCCCATTGTCACCGCAATAGTCGCCGCCAACGGCCTGACCATGCCAAAAACCTCCAGCCGCGCCATCACGTCACCCGCCGGTACCGCCGATACCATGGAAACCATCACGGCGGTACAGCTGGCGTTTGAACAAATGCGCGAGGTAGTAGAGCAGCAGGGGGCATGTCTGGCATGGGGTGGCTCTGTATCACTGAGCCCAACCGACGATATTGTGATCCGGGTTGAGCGGGCACTCGACCTCGACAGCGAAGGCCAGCTGGTCGCGTCGGTGATCTCGAAAAAAGTGGCCGCTGGTTCCAGGCAGGTACTGATCGATATCCCGGTTGGTCCCACCGCCAAAGTGCGCTCGCAGGCGATGGCGAAGCGGCTGGCCTGCTTACTGGAACAAACCGGCGCAGCGCTGGGGCTGGAAGTCCGCACGCTGATCACCGACGGCACACAGCCGATTGGCCGTGGTATTGGCCCGGCATTAGAAGCCCGCGACGTACTGGCCGTGCTGATGAACGAAGCTCAGGCTCCACAGGACCTATGTGAAAAGTCGCTGCAGCTGGCGGCCGAGATGCTGGAATTAGGCGGCGTTGCTGCGGTCGGCCAGGGGTACGCATTGGCATCAGAAACTTTGCACAGTGGTCGGGCGATGGCCAAGTTTCGCGCCATTTGTGAAGCTCAGGGTGGCTTTCAGCAGCCCGGCGCTGCTGACTTTACCCATACGGTGTTAGCCACCCGGCGTGGCGTGCTGAGTTATTTTAACAATCGTTTGATCGCACGGCTGGCGTCGCTGGCGGGAGCGCCCAATGCGGCTCTGGCCGGACTGGAGCTGCATGCGCACCTGGGCGATCAGGTGGATATGGGTACGCCGTTATTTACCTTGCATGCCCAGGCCGCGGGTGAGTTGGCGTATGCGCTGGAATTTTTACAGGACCACCCGGATGTGGTCCGCATTGAAGAGGAAATGGTCTGATGTTGATTTTATGTATGGATGGTCACCAACAACTGGCCGAGTCGTTAGCGCAGTCTCTGGCGGCTGAGGTGTTGCCGCTGGAGCATCGCCATTTCCCGGATGGTGAGCACTATTTTAACTTACCGGCCGAGGTTAACGGTGAAGACGTTGTGGTGTTGTGTCATTTGCACCAGCCCAATGATAAAGCCATGGGGTTGTTGTTTATGGCCTCGCATCTGAAAGAGATGGGTGCTAAGCGTGTGGGATTGGTCGCACCTTACCTGGCTTATATGCGTCAGGATATTCGTTTTCAGCCGGGTGAGTGTTTAACATCAAAATATTTCGCCCGCTTAATCAGCCAGCATTTCGATTATCTGGTCACTATTGATCCGCACTTACACCGCTACCACCACCTGAATGAAATTTATTCCATTCCCACTCGTACCCTGCACGCCACGCGTATTATCGGCGAGTACCTGCACACCATCGGGCAACAACTCAGTGAGCAGAATCCGGCGCAGAAAGTGCTGGTGGTCGGGCCGGATGAAGAGAGTGAGCAATGGGCAAAAACCGTGGCCAGCGCAGCCGGGTGTGAGCATCTGGTACTGACCAAAACCCGCCGCGGTGATCGCGATGTTGCCATCCATATTCCCGATGTTGAACAGTATCGCCAGCATTTGCCTGTCATGGTGGACGATATTATTTCGACTGGCCGAACCATGTTGCGCACGGCAGAACAGTTACAACAACAAGGCTTAAATGCGCCCTTGTGTATTGGCGTACACGCGGTGTTTGCCGACGGTGCAGAACAGGAAATGCGTGCCGGTCCGATTGCCGATATTCGTACCTGTAACTGTATCCCTCACTCCACCAATAGCATCGATATTGGCTATTTAATAACTCCGGCAATTCTGGAGCTTATTCTTGAATGTGAGTCCAACTCTTTGGAGTACACACTATGAGCCTCAGCCTGATTTATATGCAGCAGCGTGAGCGTTTCCAACAACAGGAAATTGAAGCTCAGGCGCGTCAGCATCGTGAATTTGATCCACAGTTTGCCCGCTGGGCAGAAGGCTGCGGCATGGTGAAACATCAGGCGGCAACGCAGCTGCAAGTGTACGAACTGGCCACGGCACTGGAGGAAGCCGGTACCATCCGTAATAAAGCCGAGTGTTATCAGAAATTAGCAGCACTGGATGTCCTTACCAACCAGGCCATGTGGCTGGTGGTGCACATGACGTACGCCAAACACGTCTTTCTTGATGGCCGTAAATTAACGGCCTCCGATTTTAAGCGCGACCCACAAGGCCACACTGGCGGCTCGTTAAATATGGTGCCCGCCTACGCGGCCTATATGGCAGTCAACAGCCTCACCGGTATTCATCGCGACTGGTTAATGGGGCAAGGTCATTGTGTGGCGGCTATTGATGCCCTGCAATTATTAACCGGCACGGCGCTTACAGAACGGCAAAAACAATATCCGCTCAATGACGAGGGGCTCAGTCATTTTGTTCAGGATTTTTATAATTATCGTGTGCGTCCGGATGGTAAACCATTATCACCCTTGGGTTCTCACGTAAATCCGAATACCGCCGGTGCCCGTATTGAGGGTGGTTATTTAGGCTTTGCCGGATTGCAATACGTACACATGCCACAACCGGGGGAGCGGTTGGTGGCATTTTTAAGTGACGGAGCGTTTGAAGAACAACGTGGCAGCGATTGGGCAGCGCGCTGGTGGCGCGCCCAGGACAGTGGCCTGGTCAGCCCCATCATGATTGCTAATGGTCGTCGTATTGACCAGCGCACCACCGTGGCTCAACAGGGTGGCAGTGATTGGTTTATTGATCATCTTAAGCATCAGGGCTTCGCACCTTTTGTTATTGATGGTCGCGATCCGGCGGCGTTTGTCTGTGCCATTTATTTTATGGAGCAGCACCTGCAGCACGCCGGTCAGGCCGCTGAACAGGGTGAAGCGCGCTATCCGGTGCCGATGCCTTATTGCATTGCTGAAACCATCAAAGGTTATGGTTTTCCCGGCGCCGGTACCAATGCCGCACACGGCTTGCCACTGGGCAGTAATCCACGCCGTGATCGCGATGCACTGAATTTTTTCCATCGTGGTACCGAAGCACTGTATCAGCCAGAGGAACAGTGGAAAACAGCCGCACAAACCCTGGCACAACCAAAAGCTCCGATGTTACCGGTAGCCGTTACCATTAACCGTCAGGACCCGCAATGGAGCCAGGAGGCTATTGCCCCGATGGCTGCCATCGACAATTATTTTGTCGATCTGGTTGAAGTGAATGCTAATTTGCGAGTGCGGGTTGGCAACCCCGATGAACTGCGCTCCAACCGTATGAACCAAACACTGGATTTATTGCAGCATCGGGTGACGGATCCGGAAGCCGGAGTTGCAGAAGCCATTGATGGCAAAGTGATTACCGCCCTCAATGAAGAGGCGGTGGTCAGCGCCTGTCTGGCCAATCAAAGTGGTTTAAACCTGGTGGTGTCGTATGAGGCTTTTGCTACCAAAATGCTGGGCGCTATTCGTCAGGCGATTATTTTTTCCCGCCATCAGAAAGAGGTCGGTGAACCGGCTCCCTGGTTAGGCTTGCCACTGATTTCCACGTCCCATGTTTGGGAAAACGGTAAGAATGAACAAAGTCATCAGGACCCAAGTCTGGCTGAGAGCCTGATGGGCGAAATGGCGGATATGTCGCGCGTGGTTTTTCCGGCGGATGGCAACACCGCCATGGCCTGCCTGAAGGCCTGCTATGGCGACCTCGGCGTGATATGGAATCTGGTGGTGCCGAAATCGGTTATGCCAGCCACGTTTGACGCCCGCCAGGCGGAAGCCCTGGTACAGGACGGTGCCATTTGTGTACGTGGCCATTGTGGCTCGGACTTACAGTTAGTAGCCTGTGGTGCTTATCAATTACAGCAGGCATTAAAAGCCAGTGACCGGTTAAAGCAAAAGGGCGTGGCACATTCGGTGATTTATCTGCTGGAACCCGGTCGCTTCCGGGTGCCGCGCGATGGTTATGAAGCCGAGAGTATTGCCACACAACCGGTATTGGACACACTATTCCCAGCCACTGTGAAGCAGCGGGTATTTATGACCCATACCCGCCCGGAAGTGTTGCTGGCGCATGCCCGTTTGCTCGACCTGGGGCCACACAACACGGTGGCGTTGGGCTACATTAATCAGGGCGGGACGCTGGATGCGGATGGACTGTTGTTCGCGAATCGTTGCACCTGGGCGGATGCGCTGGCGGCGCTGGCGCGTTTATCAGAGCGTGAACCACAGGAGTGGCTCAGCGGTGAAGAATGGGCCGCGATACAGGGACAGGGAGACCCTTATACGGTCATTAAACATCCGTATCCGCCAGAGCACGGCTGACGGAAATATGAGTCAATAAAAAGGCCGCAATCGCGGCCTTTTTATTGATGGACGAATTATTGAGTCGCCACTTAGCTGATTAGCGTTTATTGAACGGTTACTTAATGGCGATACCAACCGGTAATTGTTCAAACCAGTCGAGAAACTCACTGACAAACGGCGGCTTAAATAAGCGTCCGTGTTGCGGTGCCATGATGTCGATATCAAGGTTGCGAACACGTCGCACCCAATCCAGTTTGGCGTCATCCGATGGCATCCAGCGTTGGTGAAACTTCTGCATTTTTTGTGAATGGCTGGCCATATTGTCGACCCATAGCGGCGCATCCACAGACTCCAGTGCGGCACCAACATCACCACTCATCAGGATTTTGGCTTTAGGGTCGTAAACGTGGAAGTTACCGGATGAGTGTAAATAATGCGCCGGCACAAATTGCAGCTGAATCTTATTCAGCGTTAACGTCAGTCCTTCATCAGGAATGGCGCAATATTCAATCCGTTCCATACCAAAATGGCGGATAAAACTTTCCCACAACCAGGGAGAATAGAGTTTGGCATTGGGTAGTGCCTGATCCCATAACCCCAGCGAGGAAATAATATCCGGGTCCTGGTGGGAGGCGAACAGGTGGGTAATTTGTTCCGCCGGAGCAAACTTAAGTACCGCCGATAACATCGGTGCAAACAATTCAATACCACCGGGGTCGAGCAGAATAGCCTGGTTACCACTTTGAATCAGGTACTGATTGGTATCGATAATCCCCTCGGCTTTGTCCGGGTCGCGTCCGAACATAATCCAGCGATGGTCGCCGTCTTCGTAAATGGTGGTGGCTAACATGATTCGGTTCCTTGTATGCGGCTGTGGCCGTTAACGCCGGCTCAGCAGGCTGCGCGCTTTACTCAGGTGTGCACGGATTTTATCGGCCGTGTCGGTAATATTATTAGCGATCACTTCCAGCTGACCGCGAAACTCTTCTGCCGATGAGGCTTCGACTTTACTGGAGGTGGCAATCAGGTTGGCGGTGCGAATGTGTTTGTCGCCTTCTTCCAGTTGCTGTTCCAGCTCCCGCAGGCCGCGTTGCAGCAATAGCGATAATTCCTCGCGCTGGCGGAAGCAGGCTTCCATCGCTTCCGTCATCGAATCCTGATGCACATTGTGTTGTTGCGAAATCCAGTAAAACTTATCGGAGGCCATGGTAGCGCGCCATAATGACACCGCTTGCTGCGACAGCTTTTCTGATACGCCGTTGATGTACTGAGACTGGCGGATAATGTCGCTGGCCAGCTCATCAATAAAATGGGTGATGGCTTTAAAACCAACCGTTTTTGATCCGGCACGAACCGCCAGGGCGCGGGCATTTTTGGCGGTTAATGCCAGGCCTTTTGCTTCCAGCATGGCCTGATGCAGTTCGGCGGCAATGCTGGCGGCGGTAACAAATATGGGCGTATGCATGGTGTCATCCTTAAGCGCTGTCACCGGGTCATTCTTTATGCTGAGTTCGTCCGGGAGAACGATAATTTCCATTCAGTATAGAAGGGATTTTAACTTTTATTGCCCGCAGGCAACTCGGTGCCAGCGGCATGAGTTTTCAACCAGCCGCGGATACGGCGCTTCAGGGCATGATGCTGATAACTGCTCATGTCAGGCGCCTGCATTTCTATTTGCCGATACTGCTTTCTCTGGCGTTGACGCATCACACCGGCCCGGCGTTGGTGGTTGCTATATTGGGCCGTGGAGTCGCCACCAGCCGCGTAGTTGGCAGA
>Ga0255776_10005606_pt1 | contig 13001 bp, 12 predicted proteins | sample 071ome_19_FD_179974 | JGI IMG/M metagenome (GOLD analysis project Ga0255776, IMG submission 179974) | Coastal salt marsh microbial communities from the Groves Creek Marsh, Skidaway Island, Georgia - 071413AT metaG (version 2) | ecosystem: Environmental > Aquatic > Marine > Intertidal zone >...
CGGAGGCGTCGGAAGCGGAGGAGCGACCCAGTACACGTACGGTTGGCTCCCGGAGAGCGGGGCATGGAGGCAGATGGGCGACCTGGGGCGCTCAGCCAGTTTCCGCGCATCCACGCTCTACAACAACCACACCTACGCCGTTGGCGGTGACGGACGATGGCAGGTCGGCAACCCACCAAACCCACAGACCGGCATGGACCGGTACATCAGCCCTCCACAGCATGTGGCCGTGATGCTGTCACCGGCCTTCGATTTGCGAACGGCCGCCGACGGTCAGGCCTTCCTCCGTTGGGTCCGGCTTGCGGGCCAGGAACCTTCGGGGACGGACCTCGGGCTGCAATACCGGACATCAACACAGTCCGCACTGCTTCCCGGGGCGACCTGGATGCCACGCACCGGCGGTCTTGGCTACACCTTCGCGCCCGGCAACCACAGCATCCCGCTCCCGTCCTATGCAGGCGCAGAACCCACGTTGGTGGAACTTCAAGACCTGCACACATGGGTGCAGTTCAGGATTGAGATGGTGACGTCACGTGGGGACACCTGGACCCTCCCTACGCTCGACGAGGTGGCCTGGGGCATGGACGAAGCGGTGTTTGAGCAGGCACCCAGGACCCAATGGCAGGCCTTTGGACCGGACCTTGACCTGACCACACGGCTCGACCTCACGGTGCCGTGGACATCGATGACCCTCGTGCTCGATGCAGGATTTGGACGAACCCAACAGATCGTTGCCTCGGAGGTCGGAGGCACGTGGGAACTCTCTTCCCAAGAGGACGACCTGAACATGATCGACCTCGAACGAAGCGGGCTCACCCTTGAGGGCCAAGATCCGCATGTGCTCTCGTGGAGCCTCGCTCTCGGGCAGGGCGCGCCATCGCTCACCGAGGCGACCTACCACTTGGAGGTGCACAACAACAGCAAGCGCGTGTTTGCAGCCTTCCCGGCCGACGGCACCGTTGCATGGTCCGATCGGGTCGAAGTGGACCTGGCCTTGGTCACGGCCGATGGTCGCGATCTCCTCGCAGCGGGACGCCCCGTGGTGGCGGCGAACCGCACCGTCGAACTCGACCTCGCTGTGCGTCATCCGGTCGGTACCACGGTGCCGACCAACGGGAGCCTCGAAGCCCGCCTCCACCTTGCCGTTGAAGGACGGACAGCGGGGAGCATCGTCCCCACAACATCGTGGTTCAACGTGACCGGACCATGGACCACCGTTGACATGGCCGCTGCCTCGCCGCTCACGATGGTGTTGCCAAGCAACGCCTCGGGACCGGCCACGCTCCGGCTCGAGGTGCGAAGCGAGGCCAACATCTCCCTTGAGCAGCCTGTGGACACCGTCGAGTTCGTACTTGATGCGCAGGTGCCGAGCCTCATCTCAACCTCGCCTGCCAACGGTGCCTACACCAACCTCGACCCGGCTCGAAACGTCGTCTTGAGTTTCGCGGAAGTTGGCGGTTTCGACCCGACGGCGGTCACCCTCCTCGTCTGGGTCGAAGGGCAGGACGATGGAAGCGACGGAAGCGTGCCCGACGGGGTTGCCTCGATGACCGAATACCGCGAAGCGGAGGTGGCATGGTCGTCGACGGGAACCCTCTGGTCGGTGAACACCACCGTCGACGACAGCATGAACCCCGACCACGGCCGGGCCTTGGTCCTGGTGATGGGCAACGACCTTGCGGGCCTCTCGATCCCAACGGCCCTGAGCGACGTTGGCCACCTCGAATGGAGCACGCGCATCCCGCGGGTCGCCACCGTCGATGCCGTGGACCCGAGCGCGGCAGGAAGCCGCTTGCTGGAACCCGAACGTCCGCTCCGCTGGTCCGTGGAGGTCAGCGACGGAAACGGACTCGAGGACCTCATCGAGGTGCGCATCGACCTCGGTGGAGATGCCGGCCTCGGTCTTCGCTGGGACGTGGCCACAGAACAATGCCAGAACCTCGACGCGCGGACCCGCGCCGGACCGTCCTGTACGGCCTCCGTGGTGGACGGGACCCTCGTTGTGGAGTTCGAACTCGTTCCGACGTGGGCCTTGGTCCCCGATGGTTTGGTCCAAGGGCTCGTCCGTGTACACGCAAGGGACGCGGACGGGACCTCGACATGGTCCGAACAAGGGGCGTGGGTCAGCGCGCGCGCGATTGACTTCACGAACGTGGCCTTGATCGATAGCGCCGGAGACGTGACGGGCCCCGTGGACGGTGAGCATCCAATCTCGGTCGGCGAGGACCTGCTCCTCAACGCGACCCTCATCCACAGCATCAGCGAAGCACCCTACAACGGACCTGTCCGGGTCGCATGGTTCGGCCAGGTTGGAGCGTCACGCTGGGACGGTGGTATCACCACCATCGTCACCGACGGTGCGCTGCAGGTCGTGGTCCCTTCACCCTTGGCGGGGGGGTTGCTTCAGGCGGCCCGCATCGAGGTATGGGACCCGCAAGACACCGCCTTGCTCCACGCCTTCGACCTCCCCGAGGTGCCCGTCGATCAGGATGCTCCACGAATCGTACCCATCGATGGCGACCTTCGTTGGTCCCGCTACCACCTCGACCGCGTGCAGGTCGGCATCAACATCGAGGAAGACAACGCATGGACTGGACCGCTGACGGTGACGTGCCGCGTGTCGTCCACGCAGCAATCGTGGCCTGAGGCAACCGTTGACGTCCTGCCGACCGGCACCCTGCAGGACCTCGTCCTGTTCACAGCGACCTTCGACATGTCCTCGTTTGGTGACGCCACCTCACTCGACCCTGAAGCGGCCCTGTCCTGCTGGGCGTCGGGCATGGACGATGCTGGACGCACCCTCGTGGGCGACACCGCGCTGACCGCCCTCGACCCATGGTTCACGACGACGCTCAGCAGCGAGGGTCCGGACCTGAGGATTGGCGAGGTGTCGTGGAACGGCGACCTCTCGGAGGCAGGGGCGAGCATCGAGCTGGTGATCCCGGTGTCCGCGGCCTCCGAGCGCATTGAGGCCACCTTTGTGGTGGAGGCGTACATGATGGTGGGTGAGGAAAAAATCCCGGTGGTCCGCCGTGACATCGAAGGACTCCTCGCCGACGAGGCCGTTGTTGTCCGCGGCCAATTCAACGTGCCTGAGCAACCCGCTCGTTTGTTTGTCGTCGTGGACCCCGACGACCACATCCTCGAATTGGATGAGGAGGGCAACACCTGGAGCATCGACCTTGGTGCCGCCTCGACAGGCATGGGCGCGCTCATCGCCTCCATCGGTGGTGGAGCACTGCTCGTCGTCGTCCTCCTTGGTCTCGTGCTTCGTCCGAAGCCCGAGGTTGAGGAACTCAAGGCCGCGATGCACGCCGAGGCACCAACACCGGCACCGGGACCAGCCAGAGGGCCTCCACGGGGTCCACCTCGGGCCACATCTGCTCCTTCCGAAGCGAGCACGCCCCCCCAAGCAGCACCAGCCCTCGGCTCGGCCAACGCTGCCTTGGACGCGCTCCTCCCCGCCGACCAGACCTCCGAATCGGCGCCCCGTGCCCAGCCCGTGGGCACCATCGTGGCCGACCATACCTCACTTCCTGGAGGAGGCGAATACAGGTACAGCGCAGAGCAGACGCTCTACGAAGGCCCCCACGATGTGGGGCAATGGCGCCTGCTTGACGACGGACGGTTCGAGCGTATCGCTTGAGCCGTCGGGTTCTTGTGCGGGGGACGGTGAACCTGAGGCGTGAGCAACGATCTCCGGCGGGCCCTTGCCGTGCTCTTCCGGGACGGTCGCGCCATCGAAGCATCCGACCTCGCCCGTGAGATGGCCTTCGTCCACGGATGGCTCAGCATCGGTGACGCGGACACCGCCGTCTCCAAGATGGTTGAGCAGGGGTGGTTGACGAACGAGGGCGCAGGCCTCGTACCCTCCGAAGCAACGGATCAGGTTCACCCCCCGCTTGGGTGGATGCCTCGTCCCTCGAACCTCCTCGAACCTGAAGCGTGGCACGCCCAAGCGCAGGCCGCCACCCCTGCTGCACCGCCGGAGGCGCCCACGGTGGCGGCCGAACGAACGGCGATTCCGACTCCACCCGACGTCAGCGCTGCCACCGACCCACGCGCGCGTGTTGAGGGACGCTTGGTCGGCTTCGTGGCCCGGTCATCCGGCCTGGAGCGGGACGAAGTCCTGCGACGCGCTCAGCGCAAGCAGCAGGCCCTCCGTCCGTGCACGTCCTGGCTCGCTCTCGCGTTGGTTGCACGCGAACAAGGGCTTGACATGGGGGCCATCGTCGAGGCCCTCAGCCCCTCTGCTTAGTCCTGAGCGTTGCGTCCCGTGGCCTCATCGGCCAGGTCAGCAAGCACCGGGAGCAGCACAAGCGACAGCAGCAAGGAAAAACCAACCGTGACCGCCGTGATCAGGCCGAAATCCCGAATGAGCGGCATGGGGGACGCCAAGAGCACAAGGAAGCCGAGCGACGTTGTGGCGGCGGACATCACCAAGGCCACGCCGGTGGTGGACATGGTGGACCGCATGGCGCTTCGGCGATCGCCCAACCGCTCCCGTTCGACCTCCATGCGTTGCCACATGTGGATGGAGAAATCGATCCCGATGCCGAGGGTGAGGGCGGTCACCATCACCGTGAGCACGTTCCACTTCAATCCGAGAAGCACCATTGAGCCAACGACCCAAAGCGTCGAGAAGGCAACGGGGGAGAGCACGACCAACGCAGGGACAAGACGCCTCGTCAACAGCAGGAGCACGAGGAACGAGACCCCAAGGGAAATCGCCGTCGACTTCAGTTGGGAGACGCTGAGGTTCTCAAGCACCGTTTCCAAGACGACAAGGTCACCCGTAACGTACACGACGGCATGGTTTTCGAAGTCATCGTTCAGACCTGAGGAGCCGTCAGGGCCGTCGACAAGTTCGTTGAAGCCCAGCACCACACGACGCGATTCTGCGGACGTCGACGCTTCCACCCGGACCTCGTTTCTGAGATGGGTGACGGCGTCGCCGTCGAGCGCCACCGTTGCTTCAACCCGGTCGGCCCACGTGCGCCCCGAGAGGGGATCCGCGACGGAGGCATTTCCCGCGAGTTCAATGAACGCAGGAGCAAAGTCCTGTCCGGGGGCATCGTCGATGGCGTACACCTCGCCGTTGTACAGTTCCAGCCCGTGCCGTCCCCCAAAGCCGTCGTCCTGGAGCATGGCATCGCGAAGCACGGTGTACGGGCCGTCGTAGGACGGGGCACGAAGCGCTCCATCCGTACCCACAACGGCGCTGTCGGACTTGAGGTCGTTGTGCAGGAAGCGTAACTCATCGACCATCCTGCTGTCCATCGGGATGGTGCTGGCGCCATCCACGGGCTCCATCAAGAGGTACACGACCTTCCACCCCGCTGCCTCGTAGGACGTGTCAATCTCTGCTCTGACCTGCATCACGGGCAAATCATCGTCGAGGAAATCTGCGAGGTCAAACTCGGTTTCGAGCGAAAGAGCACCGACAAGCGAGGAGAGGCTCACAAGCACGGCCACGATGAGGATGGTCAACCGCTGGCCGTGCTGCACGTCCACCAGCCGCTCGCTGAACGCAGGCATCCGAAGCACCACGGCCGAGGAGCGCTTCCCACGTGCATCGACGACAACGTGCAATGCTCCCACCACCAGGGTGGAGGCAAGGAAGGCACACACGACGCCCAAGGCCAAGGCCACGCCAAAGGTCGCAATCGGAGGGAGCGGGGACACGGCATTCGCCAAAAACGCCGCGACCGTCGTCACCACGGCAAGGAGCAAGGGTGTGCTCAGTTTCCCGCAGGCGACCAACCATGCTTCGGCGGGGCTCTCATGGTCCTCTCGAATGGAGAGGTAGACCCGCTGCAGGTGGATGGAGTAGTCGATGCCGAGGCCGAGCACAAGCGGGGCGACGGCCACTTCCAGAGCGGTGAATTTGGCTCCGAAAAGGTTCAGCACGCCATAGGTCCAGATGAGCGCAACGCTCAGTCCAGCCAACGGGAATCCGACGGCCGTGACGCTCCGGAACGCGAACGCAAGGACCACGACCACCACCAGGAGCGCGAGCCCAATGAGCATCGCGAGGCCGTCGAAGGTCGCGTCGTCGATGTCGTTCGAAATCAGGTCAAGGGACACCGCGCTGTACGTCAAGGACGACCCTTCGCTGATCTCAGCAAGCGTGGTGCGGATGGCGTCTTGAACCGCCTCGCGTTCCGAAATCGGAAGGTCGGGATTGATGTCCAAGACCCACAGCGTAGAGGACGTGGTTGGAACGGGCACCCCTGACCCGTCCGAAAGCCATACGCACACGGGATCAATGTCGAGGTCGCTGTGCAGCATCGCGCTCGAGGCAAAGGTGGCGGCGGCGAGCAAGGCGTCCTCTTGGTTCAAGGAGCAGGTCGTCCCTTCCTCAAGGACCAGACCCAGCAGCGTCGCCCAATCGTCAACCTCCGCCAACGTCGTCCCATTGGTCTGTTCATCGAGGGCAACGTCGAGGGCGGTGACCGCCGTCGCCCAAGCCACCACCTGCGAAGCGGATGAGGAGGCCATCAGGCTGTCCTGGTCGTCCTTCATCGCCTTCAGATGATCTAGGCTCAGCACGTTGGAGCCGTCATCGGCCACGACGTGAACGAACATCGGTCGACGTTCCGATGGAAACTGTTCGTGAATGCGGTCGTGTGCATCGATCGCATCGCTTTGTGGAGCGAACAAGTCGAGGTCCGTGTTGAACTCGGGAGGGTCGTTGACCAACGCCCCTGCCAGCCCGAGGGTGAGCAGCACCGCCACGGCAAGGATGGGAACGGCGGCCTTGCCAAAGCCCGGTGCGGCACGGGCGGCGTAGACCTCAAGCCGCTCGGCGTCCATCATGCCGACACCCATCGGCCCGGTTCATAAGCGAACAGGCGAACATGGGTCGAGGGCCCCGGTCCCGAAGCATTGAAAGCAGCCCGGCAGGTCGAACGGCCGGTCACATGGCAGTTAAGGTCCTCTTCCGCGAAGGCAACGAGCTGCGAATGCGCGTCACCGGCGAAGGTCACACCTCGCTCCAGATGCTTCGCGAGCGCTTGAACACGCACAGCGACATCGAGTATGCGAACTACTTCCCCGGTCACCCTGAATTGGACGACCCGGAGTTCTACATCCGCACCACCGGAGCCGATCCCGCGACCGTTGTCAAGGAGCTTGTCGCAGCGATTGCGGCGGAATTCAACGGTGCCCTCTGAGGAGGCGCACCGCATGGACCGCACCACGAGCGACCATGCAGAAGCGATTGGGTTGGTCGGATTCGCCACCGGATTGCAAGGCATCGGTGGACTGGTCAAAACCCGTGTCGAAGACTTTCGGGTCGAGGAGCAAGCTACGAAATTGAACCTCGACCAGCGAGGTCGCTTCACGGCTGCACGCATCACCTTGCGCAATTGGGAAACCAACCGCTTCATCACGCGCATGGCGGCAGCGCTTGGGATCCCAAAGGAGCGCGTGTTCTTCGCCGGGACGAAGGACAAGCGCGCCGTGACCCGGCAGCTGTTCATCATCGACGCGCCTGCCAACAAGGTCGCTGGCCTTGACCTCGCGGACGTGGACGTGGAGGTCCTTGGCCGAACCCATCAGAAAATCGGCTTTGGGAACCATCGAGGCAATCGATTCACCATCACCGTCCGAGGGTGTGCACACCAAGACGGCACCCCCATGACGGAAACGGAGGCGCTTGCGGAGGTCGAAGCCATTCGGACGTCCCTCGAGGCATCGCTTGGCCCTGAACGGTTTCCAAACTGGATCGGGCCGCAACGTTTCGGCTCCGGTCGGCCCGTGACGCCAGTCGTGGGCCGGCACGTCATCGCCGGTGATTTCCAAGCCGCCGTGATGGCGTACCTCTCCATGCCGGGAGCGGACGAAGCAGAGGATGCCGCCACGTTTCGCCAGCGCATTCGGGATGAAGGGGTGACCGAGGAAGTCATTGCGGCATGCCCCGATTGGATGGACTTTGAGCGCCGCATGGCGAGCCACCTCCTTGAGCGGCCGGACGACCATGTCGGCGCCTTCCGAAAGTTGCCCAACAACCTGCAACTCATGACCGTTCATGCCCTTCAATCGGTCGTGTTCAACCGAGCGCTGCACGCTCGCATCGAAGCAGGGCTGCCCCTTTCGGAACCCGTCGAAGGCGACCTTGTTGGAATCGTGGACGAGCGAGGTCAACTAGAATCCAAGGGCATCGTTGAGGTCGAGGCGCGGACGGCCAGCCGCATTGCGAGGAACTGCAGGCTTGGTCGCCTGACCGTGACCGGCCCCCTGCCCGGCCAAGACATCGGCGTCGCTGGAGGAACCCCTGGGTCCATCGAGCAGGGCGTCATCGACGCCATGGACCTCAACGGCGTGGAGTGGAGGGTCGAAGCCATCCCGCGGTTGTCCACAAAAGGGGCCCGTCGCGCCCTCGTCACAGGATTCGAGGAATTCACCTGCGAGTCCGTCCCGAAGGCCAGCGACGGCACCCTCGACGGACGATGGAGCGAGGGGCCACGCGAAGGGGACCGGTGGCATCCTGACGGCGCCTGCCTCAAGTTTCGATTCACGCTCTCCAGTGGCGCCTACGCCACAACCTTGCTCAGGGAATTCATGATGGCCCCCTTGGACCACCTTGGTTGAACCGATTCACCCATCGAACGGCCAAGGTGCTGGTGCGGCCCTGGAGGGCCAACGCAATACGTCGGGTTGGTGGTTGATCAAATCAAGCCCATCGAAAGGACTTCGATTTCACCCACACCGTGGATTTCGGCCATCTTCGCCTCAAAGGCGTCCGGGAGACCGGGTCCGTCGTTCATCTTCACGTGAACTTGAACAAACTTGAGGCCGAAGGCAAGGGGCTTGATTTCCACGGCTTGGACATCGTAGACGTCGTCAGCAAGGCCGAGCACCGTGGAGGCAATGGCCTCCGGGTCGACGTCTTCAACTTCGGTATGCGGGTTGACCTTGTACGTCATCACAACTTCGCCCATCATCTCACCTCAGGGTCCTTGGAAGGAGCAGGAGGGGCACTTGTAGAGCACCCCTTGGTTCCGGCTGCGGGGGCTGCGGCCAATGGCAGTGCCGCAGCCGGGGCAGGGGAAACTGGTGGAACCGCTGTCGGTGAGCGGGACGCCGGACGTCGTGCAGGTCGTGGCCCTCTCGGTCATCATTCCACCTCGGATGCCACGGCCACGGCTCCCCCCTCTTTATGCTTGCTTAGACGATAGGGGTGCATCGAGGACCACGAGGCGGCCATGCCTCCCTGTGCTGACCACCAGGGAGCCATCGCGTTCCCGGCACCATCCTCGGAGCAGGCGGATGGACGTACCGGGAGCGACACGATCGACGTCGTCCCCCCACAACACAAGACCGACGACACCAGTGTTGTCTCGGGCACACGCTGCGGCCATGGGACCCGTGAACTTGTCTCCAGCCACCATTCGGCGTGGATACCGTCGAAGGACAATGAGGTCCAGCCGGCTGACTGGGCGGTCTTGCTTTAGGTCAACAACGCGCATTCGAGGGGAGGCCATGTTCGGCCACGTCCGACCTTTACCCTCTTCAATCCTGACCTGAGCCACGGCGAACAACACGAAACCCGCTCGGCGTCGCATCCACCTCGTCGTCAGGCACATCGAGCCGCTGCGACATCAACGCCTCAAAGCGGGTGCCAACGGTTGCGGAGGGTGCCGACCATGGGGTGTGGTTTCGGCAGACGAGGTACACTTCGGAAGAGGAGTTTCGGCTCGCATCGGGTGAGAACCGTCGTACCTTCGAAAAATGGGGCCGCACGCACCCGATCAATTCCTCGACGCCGATGCCTTGGAAGAGTTTGGTCACCAAGGCTCCACCCGGTGCAAGACGTGGAAGTCCGAAGTCAAACACCATCGCGACGAGGTCGAGCGCAACGCTCTGGTCGATGTCCCAGTTTCCCGTGATGTCGGGGGAAATGTCGGATACGATGGCGTTGACCTCCCTGCCGGCAAGCACGTCGAGCAAACGCTGCTGGGTGTAGGGGTCCGTCACGTCACCGGTGAGCAAGGTTGCCCCTTCCAGCGGTTGCGTCGCTTGAAGGTCGATGCCAACGACCACACCGTGTTCGCCAACGGTTTCGACGGCGACCTGCGTCCAGCCACCGGGATGGCAGCCCACGTCAAGCACCACGTCTCCTTCGCGCATCAACTCGAAACGCGCCTGAATTTGCTTGAGTTTGAAGGCGGAGCGTGCGCGGTAGCCACCGGCTTTTGCCTGCCTTCTCCAGCCGTCGCGCCGGTGGTTTTCCACCCAGTGGTCCGCCATGACGCTCATGTGATGCCTCGACCGGCCCGTCAAGAAGCCTCCGACCTCCATGGACGACGGAGAGGCTTCTTGGGGCACTGTGGCTCCCACGCGGCATGGGCGCCCACCAACGCGTGGTCGCAACGGCCCTTCTGGCCCTCCTCCTGCTCCCCATCACCCACGCCGGCGCGGTCCGTGTGGACCCGGACGACTCCTTTGCCACGGAGGTCATTGCAACCGCCAAACGCGGCGTGTTGGTGGAAGAACTGACCGCGACCTGGTGCGAGGTCTGCGCCGAGGTGGACCCGTACCTCGCCGAAGTTGCGGACCGGCACGGCACCCGGCTGGTGCTTGTTGGGCTGCACGACGACGACGGCCGGGACGGCGTTTCGAGTGCGGCCTCTGCCGCCCGTGTTGAGCGGTGGCGCACCTTGCATCCAGACCTCGGAAGCACACCCTCCTTCATCGTTGAAGGCGAGGCGCCTTTGGTGGGACGGGACGCATGGACCGACGTCACGCGACGGCTGCTGGCCATCGAAGGAAGCAGGGACACGGCCACGAACGTCGGTATGACCCTCAACCGAGCGGAAGGAACGCTGAACGTCGACGGTGGCGTGCAGGCAGACGGGCGACAAACCACGCTCATGCTGCTGCAGCACGACCGCACCGCCCGTGATGGAAGCGTGGAGGTCTCCAAGGGCAGCGTGTACGAACGCGTGTTGATCGAACTGCATGTGCGCAACAGCACGGGTGCCTGGACCTCGACGTGCGATGGAGGATGCACGGTGCAGCCAACGTCCGCGTCGACCTTCCGCGTCGACCTAAACGTGGAGCGGTTCAGCCTTGTGCTGGTCAACGAAATCGCCGATGATGCGCTGACCCAAGGTGCGAACACCTTGAGTGATGCTGTGGTCGAAATTGCAGTCCGCCCCAGCGCCGTCGAGGCACCCAACGGTCAGCGCTGGCTGCTCATCGCTGCCTTCACGGCTGGTGGGGTCAGCGTGATGCTCATCCCTCGGAAGGTTCCGGAAATCGTCATGAACACCGCGGAAGACGAGTGATTTACGACGCCGTTGCCATAGAAGCGCCGATTTCCGACCGGAGTCTGTGCACGAACAGGAAACCTCTATACGGGGCCATGCCGATTCACTACCATGGACACACAAGGCTGGGACGTTGCGTGGGAAGAAAGCACGGAACGAGAATGGTTCGTGGAATACACGGTGTTGGAGGGCGGCAGCACGACGCGGCACCTGTCGGTCCTTCTGGGCGAAGGACCGGAGGAAGTGAAGGCCTCGCTTGTGGACGAGATTCGGGCCATCTACCCGGAATCGACGCACCTTGAGGTGACGGTGCTTCGGCTTGAGGCCATCGACACCGTCGAGGAGCCGGAACACGCCGGCTGGCACGTCCCTTGATCACTTGGGATCAGGTCGGGCTGCATCGCTCCAGGTTCCGTTCTCCATCATGCGCCACATCCGCCATGAGGTGACGAGGACCAGCACGTTGGCAAGATGAGCCGTTGAGCAGTACTGGCAGAGCTTCTCGATTCGAATTTCGTACGAGACGAGCAGGAGGATCACGCCCATTCCACCCCCGGTGAGCAGCAGCATGGCTTGGACCGCCCGTCGACCGTTGGGGGCATCGGGTTCCTTCTGAAGCACAAGGCCCGCGTACAGGAGGACGGTGAACACGCCGACGCCGACCAGGCCCCAAGGGAGCCCGATGAGTGGAGCGTAGCCGTACGTGTCGTGTCCGATGACGTCGTCGCACGAAAACAGGCCATCGCTGGCGCAGAAATCCCCACCCAGTTGACTCAGGCGTTCGTGGATCCACCACGTGTGAGCGGAAACGATGAGCCCACTGAGCATCACCAAGAGCAGGCCGGCGATCTGCCGGCCCCTCACCGAGCCCAACGACGGCCACGTCTTGGACATCAGCGGCGCCAAGCGGGCCCCAATCGGTAACGTGAGAAGGAAGCCAACCATCATGGGGATGGCTTCAACGGCGAGGATCAGGTTGGCATTTACGGCCACGTTCACACCGCCGCAAGCGAGGCCACGGCTTCGGCTGCGGACTGGTAGACCTGCGTATTCGCGCTGGACCACGCGACAATGCCGTCGGGTTGGATCACGAAGTAACTCGGCGTACCGCGCATGCCCCAAGCCGTGAAGACGTCACCGTCGATGTCGTCCACGTACGGGAAAGCGTGGGGGGAGCCGCCACGGTTGGCGCAATCGGCCTTGTTGCAGGTCTCTCCAGTGGTCATGTCCCTGAACGCCTGAATTTCGGCCCGAGAGGAATCGTGTCCGTTGATGTTGAGTTCTGTGGCCACGGCGATCACCTGAACGTCCTCGTTGTTCCAATCGCTGTTGGACGCGTCAAAGTACGCGTCCCAATCGCCAACCTCAGCCGCGCTCTGGACGCAATACGGGCAATCCGTGTCCATGAATTCAAGGATGATCCACTGCCCTGGTTCGCCCTCCTTCCACGAGGTGTCGAAGTAGTCCTCGAGGCTAAAGTCGACCCATCCGTCCCCGTCGTACGCCACGCCCTCGATGGCGGGGGCGCGCTCGCCGACGTCGGTGCCGAGCGCGATGGGGTCGGCCGTCATGGCCACGACAAGAAGCACCACGGCAAGCAACACGGAGACCATCAGCAGCGGGCTGTCCGTGATGCCAGCTTCATCGTCGTCACGCAGGCGCATGGACGGCCCTGCCGCCGCTATGCTATGAAGGCTAAGGACACGCCCTCAGTCGTGCTCGACC